>Ga0326597_10003399_pt1 | contig 22973 bp, 19 predicted proteins | sample RVTome_12_FD_203789 | JGI IMG/M metagenome (GOLD analysis project Ga0326597, IMG submission 203789) | Soil microbial communities from uranium-contaminated site in the Upper Colorado River Basin, Wyoming, United States - RVT100D185 | ecosystem: Environmental > Terrestrial > Soil > Contaminated >...
CGCGCGCCGTTCGAAGCGACCGCCATCGCGCGACTCAAGGCCGCCGGGGCGCTCATCGCGGGCAAGACGAACTGCGACGAGTTCGCGATGGGCTCCTCCACGGAGCACTCGGCCTACGGACGGACGCACCATCCGCTCGACCCGGAGCGCGTGCCGGGCGGCTCCTCGGGCGGCTCGGCCGCCCTGGTGGCGGCGGGAGCCGTTCCGGCCGCCCTCGGCTCTGAAACCGGCGGCTCGGTACGGCAGCCCGCGGCGTTCTGCGGCGTCGTGGGCATCAAACCCACGTACGGCCGGGTGTCTCGCTACGGACTCGTCGCGTTCGGCAGCTCCCTCGACCAGATCGGCGTGTTCGGACGCACCGTCTTCGATGCGGCGCGCGTGCTCCGGGTGATCAGCGGCCGTGACCCGCTCGATGCGACGTGTGAGGACCGGGACGCGTTGGCGCTGCCCGCCGAGCCGGAAAACCTGCAGGGGTTCGTGGTCGGGATCCCGAAAGAGTATTTCCCGCCGGACCTCGATCCCGGCGTGCGGCGTGCCTGCGACCGGGCCCTGGCCCTTCTCAAGCAGCTGGGCGCGTCACTGCGCGAGGTTTCGCTGCCGCATACCGCGTATGCGATCCCGACCTACTACATCATCGCCCCGGCCGAAGCGTCATCCAACCTGGCACGCTACGACGGCGTGCGGTACGGACCGCGCTTCGATGGAGCGGTGGATGTGCGCGCGCTCTACCGGAACACCCGCGGGCAGGGGTTTGGGCCGGAAGTGCGGCGCCGCATTCTGGTCGGTACCTACGTGCTCTCGTCCGGCTATTACGACGCCTACTACCGGCGGGCCCAGCGGATGCGTGCCCTGATCGCACAGGACTTCCGCAGCGTGTTCGATCGCGGCGTCGATCTCCTGTTCACGCCATCCACGCCGAGTCCCCCGTTCAAGGCGGGGGAGAAGCTCGCCGACCCGGTGGCGATGTACCTGGCCGACATTTTCACGGTCACCGCAAACCTTGCCGGACTCCCCGCGTTGACGCTCCCGATCGGGCGGGTGGACGGGTTGCCGGTGGGTGGCCAGTTCATTGGTCCGGCATTCCTGGAGGACGAGATGCTGGAAGCCGCCTTCGCGCTGGAGCGGGTGGTGCCGGCGACAGGGGACGCATGATCGCGACCGCATGGGAGACGGTGATTGGCCTGGAGACGCACGTCCAGCTGCGCACCCAGTCCAAGATGTTCTGCGGCTGTTCGAGCGCCTTCGGCGCGCCGCCCAACACGAATGTGTGCCCGGTGTGTCTCGGCCTTCCCGGCGCTCTGCCGACCGTCAATGGTCACGCGATCCAGCTGGCGGTGCGCGCGGCGCTCGCCCTCAATTGTCAGGTGCAGCTGCGCAGCATCTTTGCCCGCAAGAACTACTTCTATCCCGATCTTCCGAAGGGCTACCAGATCTCGCAGTACGAAGAGCCGCTCGCGACGGAAGGGTCGCTCGCGTTCACGAGTCCCGATCGCGGGCGAGTCACCGCGACCATCGTCCGGCTCCACGTGGAGGAAGACGCGGGGAAGTCGCTACACGACCGGTTCGCCAAAGCGACCGCGGTGGATCTGAATCGCTCCGGCGTGCCACTCGCGGAAATCGTGACCGGGCCGGATTTTCGCTCGCCGCCGGAAGCGCGTGCCTATCTGCTCGCGCTGAAGGAAGTTCTCGAATACGCCGACGTGTCCGATTGCGATCTCGAGAAAGGGAGCCTGCGGGTGGACGCGAACCTGTCCGTCCGCCGCGTGGGCGACACCGCGCTGGGCACCAAGACGGAGGTGAAGAACATCAACTCGTTTGCGTTCGTCGAAAAAGCGCTCGCCGTGGAGCGAGACCGCCAGATCGCCGTGCTCGCCGGGGGTGGACACATTGAACAGCAGACGATGCTGTACGACGCGAAAGCCAACGCGGTCCGTCCGCAACGCACCAAGGAAGAGAGCAAGGACTACCGTTACTTCCCGGAGCCCGACCTTCCTCCGCTCGTCGTCCCCGAGGCGTGGCTGATTGAAGCGCGGACGGCCCTCCCCGAGCTACCCGCCGCCAAACGCGAGCGGTTCGTGACGCGGCTCGGTCTCCCGGCGCAGGACGCCGCCGTCTTGGTGCAGTCGCGCGCCGTGGCCGACTACTTCGAGGCCGTGGTCGGGGCAGGGGCGGAGGCGAAGCCGGCGGCCAATTGGGTCATGGGCGAGGCGCTCGCCGACGCGAACGCGAGGGGCGGCGCCCTGCGGGTGCCCGCCGACGCGCTGGCGCGACTGATCGCGCTGGTGAAGGAGGGGGCCGTTTCCCACCAGGCGGGGAAACGCGTGTTCGCCGCGATGGCGGAGGGCGGTGGCGATCCCCGCGCCATCGCCGGGTCGCTCGGGTTGCTGCAGGTGGCCGACGAGAACGCCCTCGCCCGCTGGGTAGAGGAGGTACTCGCGGCGCACGCCGCCGAGGTGGCCCGCTATCGGGCGGGAGAGGCGAAGCTGCTCGCGTTTTTTGTCGGGCAGGTGATGAAGGCGTCGAAGGGGAAAGCCGACCCGAAGCAGGTCCCAGCGCTGCTCACCGAGCGGCTCGGCGGCTGAAAGGCACCAACCTCAGGCCGAAGCCGCACCTCGCTCGCGCCACGGCGTGGCGGGGTTCGCGTTGTGCCAGAAGCTCAGGGACGAGGCCGGAAGCCCGAAATGCTGCTCGGCGGTGGCGCGGAGCCGCCTTGGGTCCTGGCGCCCGCCCTCTTGCAGCGCGCGGCGGCGCATTTGCTTCGCGAGGCCGAGCGCCTGCTCGCCGGACGGGTCGAGCCGGTGAGTTGCCGCGTGGGCTTCGGCGAGCCCTTCCATCACATACTCAAACGCGATCGACATGTGACGCTCGACATCCTTGCCGGGGAGATCCCAGCGGCTGTTCTCGGCGATCACCTGGAACGCCCATTGCCAGCTTTGGCTCTCGGTCACGTGCACCATGCCGCGGAACAAGCGACGGTTGGTCCGAATGCTGAACAGAGTGGGTGACAAGATCGCGTCGAGATGCGAGTCGCTTGCGCCGTGGTCTTGCAGGATGATGGATTTGGCCGTGCGGGCATAGCGATCGCCCAGGTGCGTCTCGAGTCGGCTCTCCCAGTAGCTGTGTCCCAGCGCGGCGGTGCTGCTCGTGAGGACCAGTTGACGCGGCACGTAGAAGTTGTGGGCCACCGTGTCGGCCGCGAGATGGGAAAGGTACCCCAGGCCGAACGCCCGAAGACCATCGGTGTGCGCCAACTCGTAGATCTCCCGACCCACGTGCCACGCGTGGCAATGCCGTCCCACAGGGGCGTACTTCTTCGCGATCGAGGTGTCGGCGGCGATGTTGCCGTACAGGAAATCGTAGGGGAACGCCCGCAGCAGGTCGGCGACGGCGGTCGGCAAGGAGACCAGGTTGGCGAGCACCGACTCGCCCAGGTAGATGTGGGTCGCCGGCGTCCACGCGTGCGCCACCGTGGGTACGACGGCGAGCGCGACCAGCGCCACCCCGAGCAGCGCCAGGGAGCGTCTCAGCGCTTCCTCCGCCGCTTGGCTGCGCGCTTCTTGACTGGCCGCTCGGGTCCCAGCAGCGATACGCCGCGGCTCACGGTCCGTACCGTGGTGACCACGTCACGCACCGCTTCCTCGGTGGCGTCAGCGGCGCGCACGATGCGCTGGCGCAGGTCGCGCGAGGTTTCGGCCAGGCCGTCCGCCTCGGTGCGGACCGTGGCGACGAGCTGGCGCAGGTCGCGGACGACCGGCTCCGCCGCGTCGCGTGTCGCGCCGAGGAACGCCCGCACGCCCAACGCCGCCGCGACGACCGCCACCGCCGACACTACGACGGACAGCGCGATCACGATCAGGCTGAGCGCGCCGACCACCGCCGCCCACGTGGGGATCATGCCGAAACCTCGGCGCGGCGGCCATCGGAAGTCAACCGTGGCGGCGCGAGAGACCAAACGGCGGGGATTGCTCGGAGCACGAGCAGGCTGATGGCGGTCGCGGTCACCAGGGCGGGGCCCCAGCGGCCCGCAGCGGGTCCCGCGGTGTAGGCGAAGCTCGAGGCTACGGCCAACCCGAACGTCTGGTCCGTGCGTGATGCGGTGCGCGCCAGTCGTGCGTGAACCAGCGGCCAGCATGCGAGAAGCGCCGCTGCGAGCGCTACCGCGGGGAACGGCCCGCTGAGCTGCGCACCCGCCGCCACCCACAGCACCGCGGCTACGGTCGGTGCGGTGATGGCGAGATCGTCACTGAGTCGCGCGAAGGGCGGTGACCACCGCGCCAGGGCCGCGCCAACGAGCGCGCACACGACGAGCGGCGACGTGCCCGTCGCGACCCCGACGCCCGCGCCCAGGCAGACGGCGGCGATTGTTCCGGGCAACGGGGTGGCGGCGCGACGCGCGATCTGGTTGGCGAGGAGCGCCGCCAGCGCGACTCCGGCGATCGTGAACCCTGCCCAGGCGACGGGGAACGGCAGCCCGGCGAGCCGGCCCTGGGCGGGCTGCGTGAGGATCCCAGCAGTGGCGGCGAGGAGCGCGAGGATGATCACGTAGCGTCTTCCCGTTGCGCCGGCCAGGGTGACCGCGGCGGCGAGGGTCGCGATCACGGGGGCTTCCGGCTTCCAGTCCGGCGCGACGGGAGGGGTGAGGTATCGGCCGGCCGCGAACAATAGTGCCGCCGGGATCACGAGCGCGGCACCGGCCGCCGCGGCGTCCCGAATCGCGAATCGGTCGTCGGGAGGGCGCGGTGCTCCGAGCACGGCGCCCGCGCGGGCCGCGACCCAACCGATGGCGCAGGCCAACACCGGCGCGCACGCGTCGAGCAGCGGACGGTCGAGCAAGCCCAGCACGGGTCCGAAGACGACGCCGACCAGATACCAACCCAGGGGCGCGGCAGCCCCGACCGCCTGCAGCGCGCGGGCGATATAAGCGGGGCGGGGCAGGCGGGAGGCGAGCACCCCGGCGATGGCAAGCAGGGCGACGGCAACCAGCGGCGGCAACGGCGGCACGCGCGATACGTTGGCCCGCGCTTGACGCGCGCGCAAGCGCGCTCGTAGGTTGGGGCACTCATGGCCCCGACGTTCTGCGTTTCCGGCGGCCGCGCGCTGCAGGGGACGATCCGCCCCGCTGGCAACAAGAACGCGGCCCTGCCGATCCTCGCGGCGACGCTGCTCGCCGACGCTCCCTGCCGCATTGACAATGTGCCGCACATCCGCGACGTCGAGGCGATGCTCGCGCTGCTGGCACACCTCGGCGCCCTGGTGGAATGGATCGGGCCAAACACGGTGCAGGTCGATACCCGCCCGGCCGAGCCGCGCGAGCTCGACGCGGCGTTGTGCGGCCGCATCCGGGCGTCGATCTTGTTCGCCGGACCGATGCTCGCCCGGTTCGGGCGAGTCGCGTTGCCCCCGCCGGGGGGGGACGTGATCGGCCGGCGCCGCGTCGACACGCACTTTCTTGCCTTGGAAGCATTGGGCGCCGTCGTCGAAGTGGGCAACCGCTACCGGCTCGAGGCGAAATCGCTGGTCGGCACGGATGTCTTTCTCGATGAGCCCAGTGTCACCGGGACCGAGAATGCCCTGATCGCGTCGGTCGCGGCGAAAGGGCGAACCGTGCTGCGCAACGCGGCGAGCGAGCCGCACGTGCAGGACCTGGCGCGGTTTCTCGTGAGTCTGGGTGCGCCGATTGACGGGATCGGCACCAACACCTTGACGGTGCACGGTGGGGAGCCGCTCGTGGTCCCACCGGCTCCGTTCAGGATTGGTCCGGATCACATCGAGGTCGGCTCGTTCATCGGGTTGGCGGCGGTGACCAACGGGGCCGTGAAGATCGAGGGGGTGCGCGCCGAGGACCTTCGCGCCACGCTGTTCGCCTTCGATCGCCTGGGTGTGCGCCCGCGACTGGATGGCGAGGCGCTCGTCGTCGCGCACAACCAGGAGCGCCGGATCCGCCCCGATCTCGGCGGCCACATTCCCAAGCTCGAAGACGGCCCGTGGCCCGCGTTCCCCGCGGATCTCATGTCGATCGCTATCGTGGTAGCGACGCAGTGCGAGGGGCCGCTGCTGGTTTTCGAGAAGATGTTCGAATCTCGTCTGTTTTTCGTGGACAAGTTGATCGGGATGGGGGCGCGCATCGTGCTCTGCGATCCGCATCGCGCGGTGATCGCGGGGCCTTCGCCGCTGCGCGGTGGCGTCGTAGAGAGCCCCGACATCAGGGCTGGTATGGGGATGCTGCTCGCCGCGCTTGCCGCCGAGGGCGATTCGGTGATTCACAACATCGGGCAGATCGAACGAGGCTACGAACGCATCGACGAACGGCTCCGGGCGCTCGGCGCGCAGATCGAGCGACGAGAGGATGGGGGCTAAGGCCCCGCGAGGCGGTCGCAATGAGTGTCGGCATGGCTGCGGCTCCCCTCGTGCTCGAGGTTCCCGCAGGCGACGCGTCGGTGCCGCGCCTCGAGGTGGCCGAGTGGGCGACTCGATTTGGCCTGATCGCCGGCATCACCACGCGCGCCGGGGACTTCTCCCTCGGCCTGTGGAACGACGAACCGACGGGCCAGGTGATGACACGCTGGCGGGCCTTTCGGAAAGCGTTTGAGCCGCGCTTCCCGACCGTGGTGCTCGGGCATCAGGTCCACGGGACCGAGCTCCGCTGGCACGAGGCGGTGCCACCCGGTTGGCTGGTGCTGGACGGTGTAGACGGCCACGCCACGCGACAACCCGGCGTGCTGCTCACGGTGACCGTGGCCGACTGCGTCCCGGTCTATCTGGCGGCGCCCGAGAGCGGGCTCGTGGCGCTGGTGCATGCCGGGTGGCGGGGGATCGCCGATGGGATACTGGAGCACGCAGTCACCGCCATCGGCACGACGGCAGGTATCCATCATCGCGATATCGTAATGCATTGTGGTGTAAGCATTTGTGGGAACTGCTATGAAGTAGGTTCTGAAGTCGCGGAGCGTCTCACCGGCCGACAGGATGGGACCGCCACCCATGTCGACTTGCGCTCGATTCTCGCCGCCCGAGCAACAACGCTCGGAGTCGGCGCGGTGACGGTTTCCGCCTATTGCACTGCCCACCACCACGACCGTTTTTACTCGCACCGGGCATCGCAGGGTCAAGACGGCCGATTGGTCGCATTCCTGGGGCGGCCCGCGACCGGAGGGAGTTCGTTGGGGTCGGCTTGACAGCGGCGGCATGGGGGGTACTATTCACGGCGTGAAGCGGGCGAAGTTCGGCCCGCGATTTTTTTTATGCTCACCGACAGCCTGGTAGAGGCTTTTCGGGTCCGATTGGAAGAACTGGGACTCGATCTGGCGGACCTTCGCCTCGGCGGCACGGCACACCGGCCGCTCGTTCAAGTGCGCATCGATTGGCCCCCGAGCGATCCCGAGCGGCGCGTGACCGTGGACGACTGTGCGCGGGCGAGCCGGATTCTGGAAGCCTGGCTGGATCAGGGCGGGCCGTTGGGCCCCCGCTACATGCTCGAAGTCTCGAGCCCGGGTCTCGAACGGCCGCTGCGCTGGCATCGACACTGGGTCCGCTTCGTGGGGCGGGTGGTCACGGCCAAACTCGAAGGGTTGGGCCGGGTACGGGCCCGCATCGTGGCGGTCCCGGACGAGCAAACGGTGGAGCTGGCCCCGGACGGCGCCGAACCGCGACGCATATCCATCGCGGCGATCCGGGACGCACGCCTGACCGTGGAATGATAGCCAAGGGCTGACGACTGATGACTGGCGGCTGATCTTGAGGAACAACTGATGGCGAATGCGACCGATGTGGTTTCCGCGATCAAAGAGCTGACGACGTCCAAGCAGCTCGAGCGCGGAGAGATGATCGATCTGCTGAAGGACGGCTTGCACGCGGCGCTGGTGAAGCGCTACGGCCCCAACGTGCGCGCCGAGATCTCGATCGACGAACTGAAAGGGACTATTCGCATCGTGGTGCTGAAGACGGTGGTCGAGGCCGTGGAGGACCCGGGGACCCAGGTCACCCTCGAGGAGGCGCGTTTCGAGGACCCCGAGTTCCAGGTCGGCGACGTGCTCGAGGAAGAGGTGCCGTTCGGCGAGTTCGGCCGCACCGCGGTCCAGGCGGCGAAGCAACGCATCATTCAGCGCGTGCGCGAGGGCGAACGCACCCGCATTCGAGAAGAGTTCTCGGGGAAAGTTGGCGACCTGCTCCCCGGTGAAGTGCAACAGATCGAGCGTGGCAAGATCGTGGTGATGCTGAGCCGCTTCCGGGAGGCGGAAGCGATCATCCCGTACCGCGAACAGAACCATCGCGAGCACTTTCACCAGGGCGACTCGATTCGCGCGGTGCTGAAACGCATCGAGGAGACTCCCAAGGGACCGCGGCTCATTCTCTCGCGCGCCGATCCGATGTTCGTGAAGGCCTTGTTTAAGATCGAAGTGCCCGAGATTCAGCAACAAATCGTGGAGATCCGCGCGACGGCGCGCGAAGCGGGCAGCCGCACCAAGATCTCGGTGATCTCGCGCGACGACGCCATCGATCCAGTGGGCGCCTGCGTGGGCCTCAAGGGCTCGCGCGTGCAAGCGGTCGTGAACGAGTTGGGCGGCGAGCGGATCGACATCGTGCCGTGGTCGCCCGATCCCGAGCGGTTTGCGAAGCTGGCGCTCGCCCCGGCGCGCGTGGCGCGCGTGTTCTCGGATCCCGACAGCCGGACAATTCAGGCGATCGTGGACGAGGACCAGCTGTCGCTGGCGATCGGGCGCAATGGCCAGAACGTGCGCCTCGCCTCTGAGCTGACCGGGTGGAAGATCGATCTCTATTCGAGCCGCGAATGGCTGGAGCGGGGCGGCGAAGGGCCGCTGTTCGCGCCCCTGCCGTCCGAGGAGGAGCAGGCCGTCAAGGTGTCGCTCACCGAGCTGGAAGGGCTCTCGGCCGATCTCGTGAAGGTGCTCGCCGACAACGGCAAAAAGACCCTGAAGGACGTTCTCGATCTGGAGCGCGAGGACGTGGACAAGCTCGACGGGATGACCCCGGAGCTCGCGGAAAAACTGATGGGGTTCCTCAACGAGCTCACCGAGGAGAGTGGCGACGAGGCCGATGCCAAGCCTGCGCCTGAAGCGCCCGCGCCTGAAGCGCCCGCGCCCCAGGAGCCGACGCCGGACGGCCCGTGAGCGACGCCCTGGTGGCCTTGCTCGGGCTCGGGGCTCGGGCGCGCAGCGTGGTGATCGGGGTGGCGGGGGTGCGAGCGCGGCTGCAGCAGGGCAAGCTTGCGGCAGTGGTGATTGCGTCGAACGCGAGCGCACGGACGTGGGAGAAAGTGGAGCGACTGGCCGTGGCACGGGGCGTCCCGGTGCTGCGCGGACCGGCGGCAGAGCGGTTGGGCGCGCGCCTCGGGCGTCCACCGGTGCAGACGGTGGGCGTCAGTGATCGTGCGCTGGCGCGTGGTTTGATGCGCATTGCGGAGGAGTTGCGTGGCGACACGGATTCATGATTTGGCGGCGGAGTTCGGCATCTCCAGCGAGCAAGTGATGTCCATGCTCAAGGAGATGGACATCTTCGTGCGCAGTCATCTGACTCCGCTCAAGGACGAGCAAGTGTCGATGATGCGGGCTCGGTGGGAGCGTGAGAAGCGCCGGCAGAAGGAGCCGGCGCAGCCGGCGCCCAAGCGCCGTCGTGTGGTCAAGGTGGCCGAGCCCGCACCCGTGGTAGAGGAAGCCCGCCCCAAACGGCGGCGCCGCACAGCGGCTGAGGTCGCGGTCGCGGAGGCTGAGGCGCAGGCGGAAGCGGCGAAGGTCGCCGCCGAGCAGGAGCTGCGCGCCCGAGCCGCGCTCGAGGCCAGTCGCGTGCAGGAGGAGGAGAAGGCGGGGGCAATCTCGCTCGAGGAGCGAGCCGCCGCCCTGTTCCGCGACCTGCCGGCGGCCGAGCCGTCGGCGGAGACCGTGGCGAGCGGCTCCGCGGCGGGAGCGGCGCTCTCGCCGTCGGCTCCGGGCGGGCCGTCGCCCTCTGTGACGGGCGTGCCGCGGGCGTTCATTCCGACTCCCGTGCGTCCCAAGCCCGTCGCCAGCGGCATGCCCGGCGGCGCCGTGCCGCCGCGCCCCGTGGCCTCGGCCGCGCCGGGTGCCGGCGCGCTGGAAGAGCGGCGCCGCGACAAGGCGGGGAAGAAGCGCAAGAAAGGCCGGAAGTCGCTGGTGGACCAGGAAGCGGTGGCGCAGAACATCTCGCGCACCCTCGCATCGATCAAGGGACCGGTCGCCCGAAAGGGCGGTCGGCCGCGCGACGAAGGGCCGAGCTTCCGCGTGCTGCAGGAGGAGCGGCGGGCGGCCGAGAAGGAGCGTGAAAAGACGCTGGTTCGCGTGACCGAGTTCATCACCGTCAGCGAGCTGGCCAACATCCTCAAGGTGCCGCCGACGCAGATCGTCACGTTTGCCTTCAAGGAGCTCGGGCAGATGGTGACGATCAACCAACGGCTCGACTTCGACCTGATCGAGCTGATCGCATCGGCGTTCGGATTCCAGGCGACGCGTGAAGAAGAGTACGCCATCGCCGGCCCGGAGCAGCCGGTCGACTTGGCGGAGCAGCTCCAGTCGCGCCCGCCGATCGTGACCGTGATGGGCCACGTGGACCACGGCAAGACGTCGCTGCTCGACTACATCCGTAAGACGACCGTCGTTGCGGGTGAGGCCGGTGGGATCACGCAGCATATCGGCGCGTATCAGGTCACGCTGAAAAACGGCCGCTCCATCACGTTCCTCGACACGCCGGGACACGAAGCGTTCACGGCGATGCGCGCCCGCGGCGCCCAGGTCACCGATCTCGTGGTGTTGGTGGTCGCCGCGGACGACGCCATCATGCCGCAGACGGTCGAAGCGATCTCGCACGCCAAGAACGCGGGCGTGCCGTTGGTCGTCGCGATCAACAAGATCGACCTGCCCACCGCCAACGTGCAGAAGGTGAAGCAGGATCTGCTGGCGCACGGCGTCGTGCTCGAGGAGTTCGGCGGCACCACCCTGGCCACGCCGATCTCCGCGAAGCAGGGGGATGGGGTCCCCGAGCTGCTCGATCAGATTCTGCTCCAGGCCGAGCTGCTCGACTTGAAGGCCAACCCGGACCGGCTGTCGCAGGGCACGGTGCTCGAGGCGACGCTCGATCCGGGCAAGGGCCCCGTGGCGACGATTTTGGTGCAGAACGGAACGCTCCGGGTCGGCGAAGACTTCATCTGCGGCCAGTTCTCGGGCCGGGTGCGCGCCCTGTTCGACGAGCGCGGGCAGGGCGTGGCCGCCGCCGGGCCGTCGATCCCGGTGCAGATCCTCGGCTTCGAAGGGGTGCCGGAAGCCGGAGACGCGTTCGCCGCGATGAAAGACCCGGCGCAGGCGCGGGACATCGCGCAGAAGCGACAGCGATTGGAACGCGAGGCGCAACATCGCCGCACCAGTCGGGTCAAGACGCTCGAAGAGTTCATGTCCGAGCGCGCGGCCGGCGACGCGGCGTCGCTGCGGGTCATCATCAAGGCGGATCAGGGTGGCCCGGCCGAAGCCTTGGCCGACGCCTTGGGGCAGCTATCGACGGCCGAGGTGAAAGTCGAGGTGGTGCATCGCGGCGTCGGCTCCATCACGGATTCCGACGTGCTGCTCGCCAAGGCATCCGGGGCCATCATCATCGGCTTCCACGTGCGTCCCGACTCCAATGCGCGCGCGTCGGCCGAGCGAGAGCGGGTGGAGATCCGGACCTACCGCATCATCTACGAAGCGGTGGACGAGGTGAAGCTGGCGATGGAAGGGCTGCTCGCCCCGGAGAAGAAAGAGGTCGTGCTCGGCGAAGCCGAGGTGCGGCAGCTGTTCAAGATCGCCAAGGTCGGCACCATTGCCGGCAGCCTCGTGCGCAGCGGCATTATCCCGCGCACCTCGCGGGTGCGCCTAGTCCGCAGCGGCGTCGAGGTGTACGACGGCACGCTGGCGTCCCTCAAACGGTTCAAGGAAGACGTGCGCGAAGTGCGCGAGGGATTCGAGTGCGGCATCGGGATCGAGAATTTCAACGATCTCAAGGTGGGCGACCTGGTTGAGGCGTACCGAATCGAAGAGGTGGCGCGCTCGCTCGACGCCGGGGCGTCCAGTACGGGGAGCGCGGCCCGGGGAGCCTGAGCCGTGATTGTCGGGCTGATCACCTGGGAGCTGCACCTCGATGCCTGCCACTCGCTGAAGGAGAAGCGGCAGATTGTGAAGAGCCTGAAAGATCGCCTGCACCAACGCTTCAACGTGTCCGCCGCCGAGACGGACCACCAGGACCTGTGGCAGCGGGCTGAGGTCTCGGCGTGCGTGGTGAGCACCGATCGACGACACGCCGAGCAGGTGCTGCGCGAAGCCGATCGACTGGTCGATGGGGCGACGGGGGCGCGGATCGTGGACTCGAGCACGAGCTACCTCTGATATGCGCACCCCGAGCCACCGACCCGAGCGGGTGGGGGAATTGGTCCGCAAGACGGTCGCCGAATTCCTCACCGGCAACGTGCGCGATCCACGCATTGGGTTCGTGACGGTCACCGGCGTCGACGTCTCGGCCGATCTCTCCCACGCCACCGTGCGGGTCAGCGTGATGGGCAGCGAGGAGGAGAAGGCGAGGAGCCTGGAAGGGCTTGGCAGTGCGGCGGGCTTTCTGCGGGCAAACCTCTCGCGCGGGTTGCGATTGCGTACCAGCCCGGAGCTGCACTTCCAGCTCGATCGCGGACTCGAGCATGCGCAACGCATTGATCGAGTGCTCAAGGAGCTGAAGGAGCGCGGCGACTGACAGGCGGGGTGCTGCTGGTGGCGAAGCGCGCCGGCCCCACCTCGCACGACGTGGTGGATCTCGTGCGACGGGCGCTGGGGACGAGCCGGGTCGGTCATTTGGGAACCCTCGACCCGTTCGCCGCCGGATTGCTGATTGTGGTCGTGGGACGCGCGACGCGCCTGGCGCCGTTCTCAGCCGGGTGGCGCAAGTCGTACGAGGGCGTGATCCGTCTCGGCACGACCACCACGACCGACGACCCGATGGGTGAGCGGGTGCACGACACGGATGCCTGGCGGGGGATCGACCGCCGCGCCGTTGAAACGGCGTTTGCCGGGTTCCGCGGGCCCATTCGACAGCGACCGCCGGCGCACTCGGCGGTGAAGGTGGCGGGGGAGCGTGCGTACCGGCGCGCGCGGCGCGGCGAAGTCGTCGTGCTCGCGGACCGGCTGGTCGAAATCGTCGAGCTCACGCTCACCGATTTCACGCCGCCCGACGTGACCTTTCGCGCCACGGTCAGTGGCGGGACGTATCTGCGGAGTCTGGCCCGCGACGTCGGAGCAGCGCTGGGGTGTGGAGCGCATCTGGCCGCGTTGACGCGGACGGCGGTTGGGCCGTTTTCTCTGGCGGACGCGATTCCGCCGGAGGTCGTGACGGCGGCGGATCTGCGCCCGGCGGCCCTGCTCGTGAGCGACCTGCCGCGCCGCGCGCTCGTCGCCGGCGAACGCGATGCGGTGGTGCATGGCCGGCCGCTGCCGGCGATGGACGCGGCCGAACGAGTCGCGTTGTTCGCCGGGGAGGAGCTGGTGGCCGTCGGCGAGCGATCGGGCGACGTCGTGAAGCCGCGGGTCGTGGTGGCCGACTGATGCCCGGGACGGTGGCGACGGTCGGCACCTTCGACGGGGTGCATCGCGGCCACCGGGCGGTGCTGGCCGAGATCGTGCGGCGCGCGCGGGCCGGCGGGCGAGACAGTGTGGTCGTCACGTTCGACCCGCACCCGCTGGAGATCGTGAACCCGGCGGCGGCGCCCCGGCTGCTCACGCTGCCGGCGGAACGGCACCTCTTGCTGGTCGCGTGCGGGGTCGACCGCGTCGTGACGCTGCCGTTCACCGCGGAGCTGGCGCGACTCTCGCCCGAGGAATTCGTGCGGAGCGTGTTGCGGGCGGAGGTGGGGATGCAGGAGTTGGTCCTCGGCCATGATCACGGCTTCGGGCGCGGGCGCTCGGGTGACGTGGACACGGTGCGCCGGATCGGCGCCGCGGACGGGTTCGCGGTGGACGTGGTGGACGCGGTGCGCGACGACGGGCAGCCGATCTCGTCCACGCTGATTCGCACCGCGGTGGCGCACGGCGACCTGGCGCTGGCCGAGCGGTGGCTCGGCCGGCCCTACGCGGCTCGGGGCACCGTCGAACGGGGGGCCGGGCGAGGACGATCGATCGGGGTGCCGACGATCAACCTGCCGGTGCCGGACGCGCGGAAACTCCTGCCCCCCGACGGGGTGTATGCCGTCTGGGTGACGATCGAGGGCCGGGGGCAGGGGACAGGGGAGAGGGGGCACTGCGGCGGTATGATGAACCAAGGACCACGACCGACGTTTGGCGTGGCCGAGCGTGGATTGGAGGTCCACCTGTTCGATTTTGCCGAGGAGTTGTACGGCGAAACGGTCCTGGTGGAGTGGGTGCGGCGGCTGCGGGACGTTCGGGCGTTTCCTTCGCGGGAAGCGCTGCTCGAGCAGTTGGCGCGCGACCGCACGGCGGCGCGTGAGAGCCTCAACCTAGCGAGTGTGGGATGAAAACGATTCGGGGTCGCATCATAGTCATCGTGGTCCTGGCATTGGTGGCGGTGAAGTTCTTGCTGCCGAAAGACGTCACGCAACGCGTGGTCGTCGCAGGCCAGATGAAGGACACCACAGTGCGGCGAGTGCCGATCAACCTCGGACTCGACCTGCAGGGCGGCATCCATCTGGCGCTCGAGGTCGACCAGTCCAAAGGGCCTGTGGCCGACTGCGCCGACGCGATTCGCCGCGCCGAGCGCGTGGTGCGGACCCGTGTGGACGAGTTCGGCACCACGGAGCCGGTGGTGCAGGTGATCGGCCAGTGCCGCCTCGTGGTGGAGCTCGCGGGTGAGAAAGATCCGGCGCGCGCCAAGCAGATCGTGCAGCGGTCCGCGTTCCTGGAGTTTCGCATCACCGACATGAAGAACCGGTTCCAGGACGCGTTGCCGTCGATCGACCGCGCGCTGCGCCAGGCGGGCGTCAAGGCCCCCGAGTCGGCGCCGGTGACCGCTGTGTCGCAGTTGTTTGGGCAGGACTCGACCAAACGGACGGGGCAGGCCGCAACGGACACCACCACGGACACAAATCAGGCCGGCGCGCTCTCCGCGCTGCTGTTTCAGGGTCAAATGCCCGGCGAGTTCCTCGTGCCGGAGGAGCAACTAGCCCGCGCCGAGAGCTTGTTAGCGCGGCCCGAGGTGGCGGCAACGATCCCGCGTGGCATAGAGCTGCGTTGGGGCACCGAGCTCGAGTCGCGGGGGGCGCGGCCGTACCGGGCGCTCTATGCCCTCGAGGACCGCCCGATCATCACGGGCGATGAGCTGACCAAGGCCAGCGCCCGACGCGACCAGATGAACAACCATTCGGTCGTCACCTTCGATTTGACCCGACGCGGCACCCGCAAGTTCTGCGAGGAGACGGGCCGTCACGTGAAGGACTACATGGCGATCATGCTCGACGGCCGGGTGCAGGGCCAGCCGCCGATCATCAACGACCAGATCTGCGGCACGGGGCAGATCGACCTGCAGAACAAGCCGCTCACCGAGGCACAGGACCTCGCCCTGGTGCTGCGGGCGGGCGCGCTGCCGGTGCCCCTGCGGATCGTCGAGGAGCACGCCATCGGTCCGACGCTCGGCGCCGATTCCATCCGCGCCGGTGTCCAGGCGGGGGTGGTGGCCGTGGCCCTCGTCATCGTCGTGATGATCGGGTACTACCGACTCTCGGGTGCACTCGCGGTGACGGCCCTCGCCTTGTACGTCCTGTTCACGCTCGGCGGTCTCGCGCTGTTCGGGTTCACCCTGACCCTTCCTGGCCTGGCCGGGTTTGCCCTGTCGATCGGCATGGCGGTCGATGCGAACGTCCTGATCTTCGAGCGCATCCGCGAGGAGCTGCAGCTCGGCAAAACGGTGCGGCTCGCGGTGGAGGAGGGATACAGGCATGCGATGAGCGCAATCATCGATTCCAACATCACCACGGCCCTCACGGCCCTCATCCTGTACGTGGTGGGAACCGGACCGGTGCAGGGGTTCGCGATCACCCTGCTCATCGGGATTCTCGCCTCCATGCTGTCGGCGGTGTTCGTCACCCGCACCTTCTTCCTCGTCTGGTTGCAGCGACGGCCGACGATGGTCACCCTGAGCATCTGATGATTCGACTTTTCGCACACGCCCGCTACGACTTCATCGGGCTGCGGCGCTGGGCGTACGGCTTGAGCGCCCTGCTCGTCCTGCCGGGTCTGGTGCTGCTCCTGGTCCGCGGGCTGAACTACAGCATCGAATTCACTGGCGGCACCCTTGTCCAGGTCGAGGCCGCCCGGGCCCTCTCCATCGCCCAGCTCCGCTCGGCGCTGGAAGGCGTGGGCCTGGCCGGGTCCGAGATTCAGACCTTCGGCGCCGACACCGCCTACGTGATCCGCGCGCGGTTCGGCCCGGAGGCGGTCGACGCCAGCACCGAGTCTGTGGCGGAGGCCGTCGGCCAGGCGCTCGACGCGACCGTTGGGGTGGGGGCCTACCGGGTCGTCCGCACTGAAGCGGCCACGCCGAAAGTGGGCGGCGAACTGCAAGAGAGAGCCATCATCGCGATCCTCTTTTCGTTCGTCGTCACGCTCATCTACCTCGCCTTCCGGTTTGAGTGGCGCTTCGGGCTCGCGGCCGTATGCGCCACCGCCCACGACATTGTGGCGACCCTCGCGTTCATCCGTTATCTGAACCTCGAGGTGAGCCTGGTGGTGGTCGCCGCCGTGCTGACGATCGTCGGGTACTCGCTGAACGATACCATCGTCATTTTCGACCGCGTGCGGGAAAACCTCCGAAAGTATCGCCGGCAGAACCTGTACGAGATCCTGAACCTCTCGGTCAACGAAACCCTGCCACGCACGATCCTGACGGGCGGCACGACGATGATGACCGCCCTCGCGCTCGCCTTCATTGCGGGTGAGGTCATTCGTGCGTTCGCCCTGGTGATGGCGTTCGGCATTCTCGTGGGGACCTTCTCCTCGATCTACGTGGCGTCGCCGGTGCTGTTGTGGATCGAGCGGCGCTGGCCGGGGCAGGACGTGCGGGGAGCCAGAACCTATGCCGGGCCAGGCGTGGCTCCGAGCGTGGCGCCGGGCGCGGCGTCCTCGCCGGGGACGGGAGGCCGCTCCAAGGCCGCCGTCTGACCGTGCTGGTCGACGCCCACTGTCACCTCGCGGATGAGGCGTTCGCCCCAGACCGCGCGCAGGTCCTCGCGCGGGCCCGCCTGGCGGGCGTCGGCCATGTGGTGGTCATCGGGGAATCGGTGGCGGGAAGCGAGCGAGCCCTGGCGCTCGCGCGCGCGGTCCCCGGACTCTCCGCCACGGCGGGTGTGCATCCGCACGAGGCGCGGACGTGGGCCCCCGAAACGGAGCGGCGGTTGCGCGAGCTGCTGGCGGATCCGGCCGCCGTCGCCGTGGGCGAAACCGGACTCGACTACCACTACGATCATTCGCCCCGTCCCGCCCAGCGCGACGCGTTCGAGGCCCAGCTGGCGCTCGCGGCCGAGCTGGGGCGCCCGGTCGTGGTGCACGCGCGCGATGCGGACGATGACGTTGCCGCCTTGATTGCGGCGTGGGCGCCACGTCTGCCAGCCGTCGTGCTGCACTCGTTCAGCTCGGGAGACGCGCTGTTCTCGGTGGGGATGGACGTCGGCGCGTATTTTTCCTTCAGCGGCATGATCACCTTCAAGAGCTGGACGGCTGCCGATCGCCTCACGGCGGTGCCGGCCGGGCGGCTGCTGGTCGAGACCGACGCGCCGTATCTCGCGCCGGTCCCGCATCGCGGACGCCGCAACGAGCCGGCCTACGTCCGCGAGGTCGCCGAATCCCTGGCCCGGCAACGCGGCGAGGCGTTTGCCGGACTCGCCGATCGCACTACCGAGAACGCCCACCAGGTGTTCGGGAACCGCATCCGGACCATCCTTCCTACCGGAGAGGAACGCGCGTGACGACCGCCCTCAAGGTGCCGACCGACATCGCGATTGCCCAGGCGGCGAAGCTGCGGCCGATCGCCGATATTGCCGCGGAGTTGCGCCTCGAGGACGACGAAGTCGAATTCTACGGGAGGTACAAGGCGAAGGTGTCGCTCATGGCACTCGAGCGACGCCCGCCGGTCGGGCGGCTGGTGCTCGTGACGGGGATCACTCCAACCCCGGCGGGCGAGGGGAAGTCCACGGTGACGGTCGGCGTTACGCAGGCGCTGCGCAAGCTGGGGACGCGCGCCATGCTGTGCATCCGCGAGCCGTCGCTCGGGCCGGTATTCGGTTTGAAGGGGGGCGCCGCGGGGGGCGGCTATGCCCAGGTGGTGCCGATGGAGGACATCAACCTCCATTTCACGGGTGACTTCCACGCGATCGCCAGCGCGCACAACCTGCTCTCGGCGATGCTGGACGCCCACGTGCACCACGGCAACGCCCTCGGCCTCGACACGCGCCGGATCACGTGGCCGCGCACCATCGACATGAACGACCGCGCGCTGCGCAACGTCATCGTGGGGCTGGGTGGGACAAAGGGCGGGCCGGTGCGCGAGGACCGATTCGTTATCATCCCCGGGTCGGAGGTCATGGCGATCATGGCGCTCGCCACGAGCCTCGGCGATCTCGAATCACGGCTGGCGCGCATCATCGTCGGTCTCACCCAGGCCAAGACCGCCGTCTACGCGCGCGACCTGAAGGCGGAGGGTGCGATGACCCTGCTGCTCAAGGATGCCCTCAAGCCGAATCTGGTCCAGACGTTGGAGGGCGGGCCGGCGCTGGTACATTGCGGGCCCTTCGGCAACATTGCCCACGGCTGCAATTCCGTGATGGCGACGCAGCTTGCGCTCCGCTTGGCGGATGTGGTCCTCACCGAAGCGGGATTTGGTGCCGATCTCGGTGCGGAGAAATTCTTCGATATCAAGTGCCGCATGGCGGGGCTGAAGCCCGAGGCGGCAATCGTGGTCGCCACCATACGGGCGCTCAAGATGCACGGCGGCGTGAAGAAAGCGCAGCTCGGCGCCACCGACGTCGCCGCTGTGCGCCGCGGCGTGGAGAACCTCACACGCCACGTGCGCAACGTGAAGCAATTCGGCGTGCCGTGTGTCGTCGCCTTGAACCGCTTCGTGAGCGACACCGACGAGGAAATCGACGCGGTCCGGGCCGCCTGCGCCGCCGAAGGAGTGGAGGCGGTGCGCTGCGAGGTGTGGGAGAAGGGCGGGGAGGGGGGCATCGACGTCGCCCGGGCGGTGCTCGCGCTGCTCGATCAGGGCACGGCCGCGTTCCAGCCCCTCTATGACGAGCGGCGACCGATCCAGGAGAAGGTCGAGACGATCGCGACGCAGATCTACGGCGCGGCGGACGTGGTGTTCGCTCCACAAGCCGAGAAAGCCCTCGAGCTGCTCCCCAAGCTCGGGTTGGGCGAGACGCCGGTGTGCATGGCGAAGACGCAGTTTTCGTTCAGCGACGACGCGACCAAGCTCGGCGCGCCGTCCGGCTTCACGCTCCACGTGCGCGACATCCTCCCGGCGGCCGGGGCGGGGTTCGTGGTGGCCCTCGCGGGTGACATCATGACCATGCCGGGGCTCGGCAAGAGCCCGGCGGCCGAACGGATTCGCCTGCATCCCGACGGCACGATCGAGGGACTGTTCTGATGACCACGCTGCACACGGTGGCGACGGACACGGCGCCGCGGGCGATCGGCCCCTACAGCCAGGCGATCGCGATCGACGGACTGGTCTTCACCGCCGGGCAGGTGGCGCTCGATCCGCAAACGGGTGACCTGGTTGGAACGACCGTCGCGGAGCAGACCGAGCAAGTCCTGAAGAACCTGGCCGCGGTGCTTGCGGCCTCGGGGTCCTCGCTCGGTCGGGTCGTCAAGACGACCGTCTATCTCGCCGATATGGCGGATTTCGCGGCCATGAACGAGGTCTACGCGAAGCACTTCGGCGACCATCGGCCGGCCCGGTCCACCGTGCAGGCGGCAGGGCTACCCAAAGGAGCGCGCGTGGAGATCGACGCCATCGCGCTGAAGTCTTGAGTTGGCGGTCGACAACGGGGTGCGCCGCGCCACTCTCACGGCGCCACAGGAACGTTGGAGGGCAAGGGAAGGGCCAGGAGAGATTCCCTGGCCCTTTCCAGCAGACGCCGTGCCCTCGTGTGTTTATCGGCAAGAACTCAGTGGCAATTGCCGCTTCCCGAGTCGGTGAACGTCGAGCCACCGACGGGAACGAACTGCCAGCTGTAGCTGCCAGCACCCAGCGTGAACTTCATCACGCCGTACGTGTTGTTGTTCCGTACCTCGCTGTTGGGCGCGGCGGTGGTGAAGCTCGTGAACGCGACCCGGCCACCCGTACCGACCACGAATTGACGGATGCCCCCAACGGGATCGGCAGCTCCGTCAGGCGTCTGCGGCGCGAAACGCTCGTAGTTCACGAAGTCTCCGTTGACGACCACATCGGCTCCAGCTGCGTACAGGTCCCTCCAGGCGTCCAACGTCACGCTTCTTGGACTGCTTTGACTGGAGCTGAACCGCGGCTGAGACCAAAGGGCCATGATGCACGGCTGCGTGGTCGTCGCCAGATCGGCTCGCAGCCATGTTTCCTGAGGGCTGCCGGCGTTGATGGGCGCGTTCTTCCACTGGTCGTTGAGCACGATGATGTGCCAGCTGCCCAAATCGTAGCTGTAGTAATACTTGCCGCTGTCGCCCGTCGCCGCACCGAAGTATTGCCAGTACCCGGCCGCGCCGGGAGTCTTGTACTCTTGCCAACCGACCGCAGGTCGAGTACGGGGTTTGTGGCGGCCCCACGACGGCCCGTAGCAGGTCGTGAATACGCTCAGTGAGCCACTCCCGATCATGTTGTTTCCAGGGGTGAACACCGTCCCTGGAATTGTGTCGAGAATCGCTGCCGTTGCCTCGTCGTTAGCAGCGCTGCACTCAGCGATGTTGCCCGCCCCGACGAGCACCTGGGAGCTGCCGGGCGGCGGCGCGGTGACGTTGAACGCCGTCGACGTGGCGCCAGTGAGTCCCGCGGCGGTGGCCTGCAGTGTGTAGCCGGCCCCGGCCTTGTCGATCTTCAGCGTCGAGAAGGTCGCGACGCCGTTGACGGCGGCGACGGTCAGGGTGCCTGTGAGGATCCCGCTCGCCGGGTTGGTCCCGATCGCCATCGTGACACTGTTCGTGGCACTGGTGCGGTTCCCGAACTGGTCGCGAATCTCCACTTGCACGGCAGGTGAGATCGCCGCCCCCGCCACCGCGTTACTTGGTTGCCCCGTAAAGGCGAGCTGCGTCGGGACGATCGGGTCGGTGACGGCAAACGAGTTCGAGGTGGTGCCGGTGGGCCCGGTGGCACTCGCGGCGAGCGTGTAGGTTCCCGCATGGTCGGCGCTTAGCGTGGTGAAGGTCGCGACGCCGTTCACCGCGGTCGCCGTCGCGCCCGAGAGCGCGGCGCCGGCGGGACCTGTCGCGATGGTCACCGACACACTGCCCGTGAAATTCGTCGCGACGCTGCCCGAGGCGGACTGCGCGGTGACTCGGACCGCGGGCGAGATGGCTGCCCCCGTCGTCGCGTTGCTCGGCTGCACCGTGAACGCCAGTTGGGTCGCCACGACCGGGTCGGTCATGGTAAGCGAGTTCGATGTAGCGCCGCTGAGCCCGTTGCTGCTCGCGGCGAGACTGTAAGTCCCTCCCATGTCGAGGCTGAGCGTCGAGAACGTAGCGACGCCGGTCTGCGCGCTCGCCGATCCGTCCGAGAGCGCGGCACCGGCGGGACCACTCGCGATCGTCAACGACACGGATCCCGTGAAGCCCGTGGCGACGTTCCCGAACCCGTCCAGCGCGGTCACTTTGACCGCGGGCGAGATCGCGGCTCCCGTCGTGCCGTTGGACGGTTGCTGGGTGAAGACGAGCTGGCTCGCCGCCCCGGCGGAGACGCTAAAGGCCGTGCTCGTCGCTCCGGTCGTACCCGTGGCCGTGGCGGACAGCGTGTAGCCGGCCCCGGCTTTGTCGATACTCAGAGCGGGGAAGATGGCGGCGCCGCTCGCGGCGGTCGCGGTCTTGCCAGAGAGTACCGCGTCTGGGGTGCCCGTTCCGGAAGTGATCGCCAGCGTCACGAGGCCGGCGAAGCTGGTGGCCGTGTTGCCAAACTGGTCTTGCGCAATGACTGCGACCGTGGGGGAGATCGCCGCTCCCGCCGTGGCGTTGCTTGGCTGCTGCGAAAAGACGAGCTTGCTCGCCGCCGCGGGGCCAACGTCGAAAGCGGTGCTCGGAGGACCGGTGAGGGCCCCGGACAAGGCGGAGAGCGTGTAGCCGGTTCCCGCCTTGTTGACGCTGAGGGTCGTGAAGGTGGCGACGCCGGCGACGGCGTTTGCCGTCGCGCCAGTGAGGGTCGCTCCGGAAGGCCCGCCGGCGACCGACAGCGACACCGCTCCGGTAAACCCGGCGGCGATGTTGCCGGATCCGTCGAGCGCGGTCACCTTCACCGCAGGCGTGACCGCCACCCCCGCCGTCGCGTTGCTCGGCTGCTGCGTGAAGGCGAGCTGCGTCGCGGTCGTGGGGGTGATGTTGAAAGATGTGCTGGTGGCGACCGTCAGAGTCCCGGACGTAGCGGAAAGTGTATAGCCGTTCCCCGCCTTGTTGATGTTGAGCGTGGAGAACGTGGCGACGCCGTTCACGGCGGCGACCGACGTGGTACCGGAGAGCGTGCCGCCCGCCGGGTTGGTCCCGATCGCCATCGCCACGGAGTTCGTGGCGCTGGTAAGGTTGCCGAACTGATCGCGGATCTCGACCAAGACGGCGGGAGAAATCGCCTGTCCCGCGGCGGTGTTCGTCGGTGGCGCGGTGAACGCGAGGGCCGCTGCCGGGGCCGTGCTCACCGTGACGGGAGCGGTCTGGGTGATCGCGATGCCGTTGGCGGTGGCCGAGACGGTTTTCGCGCCCGCGCCCGTCGACGTGAGTGTACTCGTGAAGACGCCACTGCCGTTGGTCGAGCCCGAGCTG
>Ga0326597_10003400_pt1 | contig 22971 bp, 18 predicted proteins | sample RVTome_12_FD_203789 | JGI IMG/M metagenome (GOLD analysis project Ga0326597, IMG submission 203789) | Soil microbial communities from uranium-contaminated site in the Upper Colorado River Basin, Wyoming, United States - RVT100D185 | ecosystem: Environmental > Terrestrial > Soil > Contaminated >...
CTAAGCAATGCCGCACTGAAATCACCATGCCCTGCTTGAATACCGACTTTTTCAGGACCGACTACCTAGCCGGCGCGTTTTTGCGCAGTCTAGGAGCCTGTCGGACTCAGGACATCAGGCCTTGTTTGACATCGGAACGCGCATCGAGCGTGTCGGTGGGCTGGTCGTATAGAAACGCGCGCAGATCTTCCTCCATTTCCATGGCATCCCGGAAACCCATCTCGATAAGTTCCCGGGTGTAACCGGCTTCGAACAGTAGATAGCTGACGAGCTGGCTGCCGGCGCGATTCTTGGCACCGAGACCGCGGAGCAAGATCTTGAGCGGGCGCGGCAACTCGTGGACATGACGCTCCGCAACGGACCGCAGATCGTCCTTGGGCAGCACGATCAACGTCTGTAGGAGCTTGAGCTGCGCGACTGGCCCTGTCAGCGCTTGCTGCGAAACCTGTTCCATGATCATGTTAATGCGACTGATGCGTTCGAGGTCGGAATACAGGCCGTCCATAAATAATGTGTCGAGCATATAGCCGGCCAAGTGTGCGAGCGTGGGCGGATCACTTACATGGCCATCGGCCGGTCGTTGATCGGGATGCTCGTCGCGCACGCCGATCACGAGTAAGCGATCAGCACCGAGATGAATGGCCGAGCTCAGTGGCGCGCGCTGACGCATCGCGCCGTCGCCGTAGAACTCGGTACCGATACGTACGGGCGCGAAGACGAACGGCACAGCTGCGCTCGCCATGAGGTGATTGATACCAATCTGAGAACTCACGCCGACGCGTCTCACTCGGGCCCACGGTTTCAGGTGCGCTGCGCCCTGAAAGAACGTGATCGACCGCGCTGATGAGTATGTCGACGCTGTCACCGCGAGCGCATCCAGATAACCGCGATCGATGGCGCGCTGGATGCGGTCAAACGGTATATTTCTTTCGAGCAGCGCCCTAAGCGGCCGATTATCCAGTAGGTGCGTCGGATTACGCACACCTAGCCCGCCGAACACAATCGCAGCAATCCAATGCAGGCTGGACTTCAGCATTGTCCAGGAGTCGACGCGGTATACCTGCGCCACCTCGAAATTTGCCCAGACACGCTCCAACTCCGCGACCGCCCCGCCGAAATTCGCTGCGCGGCTCGCGAGCACGGCGGCATTAATCGCGCCTGCGGACGTGCCCGAGACCACGGCGAATGGATTCTGCGCATGCTTCGGCAACAGGCGCGCGATCGCTTTGAGCACGCCAACCTGGTATGCGCCCCGCGCGCCCGCACCGGGCAGGATCAAGGCCTTGCGCAAGCCCTTCGCGTTAGTTCGCTTGCGCGGCGCCAATGTCCTGGGGAACCTCGACGATCTGCAGCGTGTTGGTATGGCCTTCGACGCCGCGCAGATCTCCGGTCGTGAACAAGACGAGATCGCCGGATGCAATGCGGCTTTGCTCGTGCAAGACTCGGAACGCGTCGAGATGGACCGTATCCGTTTGCGCATGAACGATATCGAACGGCGCCGGATAGACTCCGCGATACAAACGCACGCGATTGCGGGTCGCTTCATGGCGCGTGAAGGCATAAATCGGAATATCGGACCGAACTCGCGACATCCACAGCGTAGTGGCTCCAGATTCCGTCAATGCGATAATCGCTTTGACTCGAAAGTGATTGGCGACGTACATCGCCGCCATGGCGATGGCTTCATCGACGTGCTCGAACACATCCTCGAGACGATAATTGCCGGCACGGCGGAAGCCTTCGTGCTTTTCCGCGCCGATACAGACTTCGCTCATCGTGCGTACCGCTTGCACCGGATATTTTCCGATAGCCGTTTCGGCCGACAGCATGACCGCATCGGTGCCGTCCATGACCGCGTTGGCGACGTCTGATACTTCCGCGCGGGTCGGCGAAGCGTGACTAATCATCGATTCGAGCATCTGGGTCGCCGTTATTGACACCTTGTTGCGCATTCGCGTGCGCCTGATCAGCCCTTTTTGTAGTCCGGTCAACGCCGCGTATCCGACCTCGACGGCGAGATCGCCGCGCGCGACCATGATGACGTCGCTGGCATCGATGATGCTATTGATATTTTGCACAGCCTCAGCTCGCTCGATCTTCGCGACAAGATGCGCACGGCCGTCAGCAGCGCGCAGCAGTGCTCGCGCTTCCTGAATATCTTCGGCATTCCGCGCGAACGAGACGGAGACGAAATCGAAGCCCAACTCGGCAGCGAGCTTGATGTCGGTGCGGTCCTTGTTTGTCAGTGCCGGGGCTGACAATCCGCCACCCTGTTTGTTGAGGCCCTTATTATCGCCGAGGCGCCCACCTTCGACGACGGTGCAGTAAACTCGGCTCGTATTCACGTCCGCCACTTCGAGCACAATTTGGCCGTCGTCGAGTAATAGTACGTCGCCTTGCTCGACATCCTCGACGAGATTGGAGTAGGCAACGCCGACTGCGGACTCGTTCCCGGCCAGCGGGTCCATCGCGGTATCGAGCACAAACTCTTGGCCTTTCTGCAGATCGACCGAACCGTCGACGAAGCACTCCACGCGAATCTTTGGCCCCTGGAGATCACCCATGATCGCGACATTGCGGCCGACGCGTTTCGCCGTCGCGCGCACGACCGCAACGCGCTCGCGTTGCTCGGCAGCAGACCCATGCGAGAAATTGATTCGCAAGACATCGGCGCCCGCGCCGATCAGCTCCGCGAGAATCTCCTCGTCATCCGTTGCGGGCCCGAGCGTGGCGACGATCTTGGTGCGCCGCCGCCGGCTGCCCTGAGTCGATTGATCAGCCAATGAGTCACTCCTGAACGGTTGAATCGACGAGGATGAGCCGAAAGTCGTTGACGTTGGTCCGCGTCGGACCGGTTTTGAGCAACAGCTTACACTGATCAAAATAGTCGTAGGTACTATTGACGGCGAGTGCCGCCTCGAGCGCAAGTCCCTGTGCCTGTGCGCGGGCCAGGAGATCGGGCATGACGATGCCGCCGGCGTGGTCACCGTTACCGTCGATCCCATCGGTGTCGGCCGCGAGCGCATACACACCGGCTCGGCCCCGCAGCGTCAGCGCCAAGGCGCTCAGATACTCGAGATTGCGGCCTCCGCGTGCGCCTGGACGACACACGACCACGCGCGTCTCGCCACCCGACAAAAATGCCCGGCGGCCACCCTGCGCCGCGGCGTCGAGCGCCAACTGGCCATGCGACTCGCCGAGCGCCCGGGCATGCGCATCGAGGTCGTCGCCGAGCCGAACGACCTCGAAGCCTTGTCTCTGCAGCCAGGACTGCGCGGCATCGAGCGCGGTGCCGGCGTCGGCGATGACCTCAGCACGGTCGGCGGCAAATGCGATATCTCCAGGCTTCGGCGATTCATTGGCTGGATTCGCCAGTGCCGCGCGTACCGTCGCGGCGACCGGACACCCGTAATGCTCGAGAATTGCCAGCGCCTCGGCCTGGCTCGATGGATCGGGAATCGTCGGCCCTGAAGCGATGTCGGCAAGACGATCGCCGGGCACATCGGAGATCGCCAGCGTGTGTACGGGCGTCGGATGCGCGGCCGCTGCGAGCCGCCCGCCTTTGATCGCGGAGAGATGCCGCCGCACGACGTTGATCTCGCGAATATCGGCACCGGCATGCATGAGACATTCGGCCGCGCGCCGTTTATCGTCCAGCGTCACACCGGGCAGCGGCAACGCAAGTAAGGCTGAGCCGCCGCCAGACACGAGAAACCACAGCGTCTCGCCCGGACGTATCGATCGCGCGAGCGCAAGCATGCGCTGGGCTGCCGCGTGGCTCGCGGCATCTGGATCGGGGTGACCGGCCTCGAGTACCTCGATGGCACCAGCGCTCTCGCCGGCCTTGAGGCCGTGGCCGTAACGCGTCACGACCAAGCCTCGCACGCCGCCCTCGGCGGCTGCGTTGAATGCGACCGCCATGGCTGCGGCAGCCTTACCAGCGCCAAGCACGAGCGCGTCGCCGCTCAATAGCGAGGCGCGTTCGATGCCCAGGCAGTTGGCAGGCGAGGCGGCCTCGACGGCGCGTTCGAACGCGTCGAGCATGATTGATTCTTGCCCGATCGCCCGACCGGCGTCGGCAAATTCGAATTTACGCACGCGCCTCGAGAACCTCGACCGCGGGCAATTTCTTGCCCTGCAGGTATTCGAGGAACGCGCCACCGCCGGTCGATATATAAGAAATTTTCTCGGTCACATTGAACTGTTCGATCGCGGCGAGCGTGTCACCGCCACCGGCAATCGAGAACGCAGGACTCGCCGCGACGGCAGCAGCGATACTGCGTGTGCCGGCCGCGAACTCGGGATGCTCGAACACGCCGACCGGGCCATTCCAGAGAATGGTGCCGGCCCCGGCAAGATACTCAGCATAGCTCGCCGCAGTTGCAGGGCCGATATCGAGAATCATGTCGCGATCCGCAACCTCCTCGCGTGACTTGACCAAGCCACGAGCCTTGGCGTCGAGGCTCGCGCCGACCACGACATCGCTCGGCAGCGGAATTTCCGCTGCGCCGAACTCGCCGTCGAGCAGCTGACTCGCGAAACCCAGCATGTCGGCCTCGTACAACGACCGGCCGACTTTGAGCGCGCGCGCCGCCAGCAATGTGTTCGCAATGCCGCCGCCGGGAATCAGTACCTCCACCTTCGAGGCCAGTGTGCTCAGGATCTCGAGCTTGGTCGAAACCTTGGATCCGCCGACGATGGCGATCAACGGCCGCGCGGGTTTTTCCAATGCACGATCGAGCGCCTCGAGTTCGCCGACGAGCAACGGACCGGCGCACGCGATCGGCGCGTACTTCGCGACACCGTGGGTACTCGCCTGCGCGCGATGCGCCGTGCCGAAGGCATCCATGACGAACACGTCGCAGAGTGCTGCCATACGCCGCGCCAACTGCTCATCGTCGCCTTTCTCGCCGCGTTCGAAGCGCACGTTCTCGCATAACACGATCTCGCCCCGGTCGGGCGCTGCGCTGTCGAGCCAGTCCTTACGCAGCGGCACGTCACGGCCCAGCAACTGCGCCAGGGCGCTCGCGACGGGCGCGAGCGAACAAGCCGCGTCGTATTGGCCTTCCTTGGGACGGCCAAGATGCGAGAGCACCATGACGCGTGCGCCTTGCGCGAGCGCCAGCTTGAGCGTCGGGATCGCCGCGCGCAGACGCTTGTCGCTGACGACTCGGCCGTCCTTGATGGGCGCGTTGAGATCTTCGCGGATCAGCACCCGACGCCCGGCTAGAGCGAGCTCGGACATGCGCTTGACGGCAAGCGCCATAATTTTCAGCTCCCTAGCGGGCGTTGGCGAGCGCTAACGACGTGTCGAGCATTCGGTTGGAGAAGCCCCATTCGTTATCGTACCAAGCGCACACTTTGACCAAGGTTCCGTTGAGCACCTTCGTCAGTCCAGCGTCCAGAGTCGAGGATGCCGGATTGTGATTGAAGTCGATCGACACGAGCGGTTCGTCCGTATAGGCAAGCACGCCTTTGAGCTCGCCGCGGCTCGCATCTAGCACAGCCCGGTTGATCGCCTCGACACTTGTCGCCTTTGAAGCCGTGAAGGTCAAGTCGACCAACGATACGTTGATCGTCGGCACCCGAATCGCGAAGCCATCCAAGCGGCCATCGAGTTCCGGTAGGACCAAACCGACGGCCGCCGCGGCACCGGTCTTGGTTGGAATCATCGATTGCGTCGCCGAACGGGCACGGCGCAGGTCGGAATGATAGACGTCGGAAAGGACCTGGTCGTTCGTATAAGCGTGAATGGTGGTCATGAGCCCCTGCTCGATACCGACCGTTTCGTGCAAAACCTTGGCCAGCGGCGCCAGGCAATTGGTCGTGCACGAGGCGTTGGAGATGACCTCGTGACTGGCTTTGAGCACCTGGTGATTGACCCCGTAGACGACTGTCGCATCGACATCTTTACCCGCAGGCGCGGAAATTACGACCTTGCGGGCACCGGCTTTGAGGTGACCAGAGGCCTTCTCCTTGGAGGCGAAAAACCCCGTGCACTCCATGACGAGATCGACGCCGAGCGCCTTCCAAGGCAACTTCGCGGGATCGCGTTCCGCGCAGACTTTGATGTGGTCGCCATCGATGATGAGCTCGCCGTCACCGACTTCGACTGCAAACGGGAACGGTCCATGCGCGGAGTCGTAACGCGTGAGATGCGCGTTGGTGTTGGCGTCGCCGAGATCGTTGATGGCGACGACGACCAGCTCGTCGCGGCGCTGGCCCTCGTAGAGCGCGCGTAACACCATCCTGCCGATACGGCCGTAACCATTGATCGCAATTTTCACAGGCATTTGATTCTCCTAACTCGAGCAGAGGCCATAGCGCTCGACCGTTGTCATGCCAACAACTTGTGCGCTGCCGCGGTTATCGCGTCGACCGTAAAACCATAATGTTCAAAAAGTATCTTTGCGGGAGCCGACTGACCGAAACGATCGATGCCGATCACATCGCCCCTGCCGGCGACATAGCGCCACCAACTGGCGGTCGCGGCCGCTTCCACGGCCAAACGTGCGCCCTCCTGCGGTAGTACGTGCGCGCGGTAGGGCTCCGGCTGCAGCTCAAAGACCTCGGTACACGGCATCGAGACGACGCGCACGCGACGATTCTCGGCATGGAGGTGGCGCGCGGCCGCCATTGCCAAGCCAAGCTCCGAACCGGTCGCGATGATGGTGAGTTCCGGCACACCGTCGGCGTCCAGCAAAATATACCCGCCGCGCGAGATCGCATCGATTTGATCGCCCGTGCGCGGCATGTGTGCCAGACCCTGACGAGTCAGAACCAGACTGGTCGGGCCGTTCTTGCGCTCGATCGCATGGCGCCAGGCGACCGCAGTCTCGACACCGTCGCAGGGCCGCCAGACATGCATATTCGGCATCGCGCGCAGGCTTGCGAGATGCTCAATCGGCTGGTGCGTGGGACCGTCTTCGCCCAGGCCAATAGAATCGTGCGTCAGCACGAGAATCGACTGAATCTCCATCAGCGCGGCCATGCGCAGCGCGTTTCTGGCGTAATCCGAGAACACGAGGAACGTGCCGCCATACGGCGTATAGCCGCCGTGCAAGGCGAGGCCGTTCATGAGCGCGGCCATGCCGAATTCGCGCACGCCGAAGTGAATGTAATTTCCGTCGAGTGCGCTCCGGCTGATCACCGTCGAGCCGGTGAGGAACGTATTGTTCGAGCCGGTCAAATCCGCCGATCCACCGATGAGCTCAGGCAGGTGCGGCGCGTAGCCCTCCAATGCGCGCTGCGATGCCTGGCGCGTCGCGGAATCCTTGGCTTCCGCGGCCATCATCGCGACCACGTCAGCGGCGATCTCGCTCCAGTTTCCTGGCAGCTCACCGCGCATGCGCCGTTCGAATTCTTGGGCTAGCTCAGGATGGGTGTCACGATATGCATTGAAGCGCGCCTGCCAATCCGCCTCGAGCTGCTGACCCCGCGCGCGCGCATCCCAAGCTGCGCCGATCTCGGCGGGCACGACGAAGGCCGGGGCGTCCCAGCCGAGATTCGCGCGCGTGGCGGCGACCTCCTCTGCGCCGAGCGCGGCGCCGTGAGTCGCCGCGGTACCCTGCTTGTTCGGCGCACCCCAACCGATAATCGTCTTGCAACAGATGAGCGTCGGGCGGTCGCCATCCGCGTGCGCAGCCTCGATGGCCGCCACGATTGCGGCGGCATCGTGGCCGTCGACGGCGTCGATGACCTGCCAGCCGTAGGACCGAAACCGCGCTGGCGTGTCGTCCGTGAACCAGCCCGCCGTCGCGCCGTCGATGGAGATGCCATTGTCATCGTAAAACGCGATGAGCTTGCCGAGCCCAAAAGTGCCCGCCAACGAACAGGCCTCGTGCGAGATACCCTCCATCAAACAGCCGTCACCAAGGAATACGTAGGTGTGGTGGTCGACGATGGCCGCACCGGGTCGATTGAACGTCGCGGCTAGGACTTTCTCGGCCAGCGCCATACCGACGGCGTTGGCAATGCCTTGACCCAGGGGCCCGGTCGTCGTCTCGATGCCGATCTCGAGCTCACGCTCCGGATGCCCGGCCGTCCGCTTGCCGAACTGTCTGAAATTCTTGAGCTCATCCAAGCCCAGGGGATAGCCGCTCAGATGCAGCAAGGAATATAGCAGCATCGATCCATGGCCGTTGGAGAGCACGAATCGGTCGCGGTCGTACCAGCGCGGATTACCCGGATTGTGCTTCAGAAAGTCGTTCCAGAGCACCTCGGCAATATCGGCCATGCCGAGCGGCATGCCGGGATGGCCCGAGCGAGCTTGCTCGACCGCATCCATGGACAGCGCACGGATCGCATTGGCGAGCTGGCGCCTAGGCGGCCTCACGGCGTCCGCCGGCTCGTTTTCAGTCAACGACATAGGATATATAGCGACGGTGGAGATAGCTCGGAAGCGGGAATTGTCTCTCAGCGGCGCTGCCTTCCGCAACCGTCGCCGGCGGGATCCGATCTGTGAGCCAGGCCCATCAGGGCGACCCGGATTTGAGTATCATGCGAGCACTCATAGACCTTGCGACGCCTTATGCCGGATGACAAACATGCCGCCGCCCCGGCCATCCTATTGCAGGTAACCGACCCACATCTGCATGCGGCCGCCGACAGCAAGATGCGCGGCGTCAATACGTACGAGTCCTTTCTCGCCGTTCTTAAGCGCGCGCGGGACGATCGCCGCTGGCCGCCGGACGCGATCGTCGCGACAGGCGATCTCGTCCAAGACGAAAGCCGCGCCGGTTATGAACGCTTTAAGGCCTGTCTGGGCTCCCTCGGCGTGCCAATCTACTGTCTACCGGGCAACCATGACGATCCCGAGTTGATGCACAGAGCGCTTGGCGAACCGCCGTTTCAAGTGTGCGGCGAAGCCAAGCTCGGCGCGTGGCGCTTAATCTTTCTGAATACGCACGTACGCGGCGACGATTCCGGCGCGATCGGTCCCGAAGGGCTTGCCGAACTGGACCGCGGCTTGTCGGAGGATGCCGAGCGCCCAACGTTAATCTGCCTGCACCATCAGCCAGTACCTATGGGCAGCGCTTGGCTCGATGGCGTGGGGCTTACGGATGCCGCTGCATTTCTCGAGATCGTCGAGCGTCATTCACAGGTCCGCGGTGTGGTTTGGGGTCACGTCCACCAGGCGCTGGACACGCAACGCGGCGATCTGCGCTTGCTGAGCACGCCCTCAACCTGTGCACAGTTTCTGCCGAACAATGAATTCTTCGCGCTCGACACGCTACCGCCCGGTTACCGGTGGATCGAACTGCATCCCGACGGCAGCATCGACTCTTCGGTCGACTGGGTCGACCACGGCGATTGATTCGTGCGAGCGCTCTGGATCGCGATTGGCCTGCTGGCCGGCACCGCCCGCGCTGACCCCGCAATTTGGCGCGTGTCGTCGGACGACGCCGGCGAATTGTGGTTGCTTGGATCGGTGCATTATTTGCGCGAACAAGACTATCCGCTGCCGGCCGTGATCGATGCACTCTACGAGCGCGCCGACGTTCTCGTCATGGAACTCGATCTCGACGACCTCGATCCGCTCAGCGTCCAAACTCAGTTCATGCGGTCGGCCATGTTGCCAGCGGCACAAACCCTGAGCGACGTGATCCCGGCAGACCTGTACGCCTCATCCGAAGCCGCCGCCGCAAAACTCGGTCTCGAATTGAGCGCCTTCGCGAAGTTCGAGCCTTGGCTCGTCGCGCTGACCTTGATGGACCTCGGCATGGCCGATCTCGGCTATCGCAGTGATCGCGGCATCGAACAGTACCTGCTCAAGCGGTCCACGCGCGACGGCAAGCCAGTTTACGGCCTCGAGACCCTCGCCGATCAAATAACTGTATTCGACGCCCTCGAGATGCCGAAGCAACAAGCGCTCCTCGCGCAAACGCTCCAAGACATGCGTTCCTCGGCGCACGATATGGACGCACTGTTAACCGCGTGGCGCGCGGGCCGCTTAACAGAGCTTGCGGCCGACCTATCCGCTTCATTCGAACTGTTTCCCGAACTCTATGAGGCGCTCGTGATCGAGCGCAATAGCCGCTGGCTGACCGAACTCGAGCGGCTACTCGCGCGGCGCGACCGCGCGCTCGTGATCGTCGGCGCGCTCCATCTTGTCGGCGCAAACAATGTCGTCGACTCGCTCCGCGAACGCGGATTCTCCGTCGAGCCGTACGCAGCTCCGTAAACGTTGCGGTAGCGCTTTGTGCGCGCGACTCAGATCTCGATGAGCTCAAAATCTTCCTTACCCGCGCCGCAGTCGGGGCAGCGCCACGACAGCGGAATGTCGGCCCAGCGCGTGCCCGGCGCAATGCCTTCATCGGGCCAGCCTGCGGCTTCGTCGTAGACAAAACCGCAGATCAAGCACATATATCTCTTCAGCGGCTCGTCCATCACGTTCGAGGTTCAGTTCAATCTGGATCGCAACTCGCCGAGGTGCGGCTGCAGCAATTCCAAGCGGCGACGCGCGTCGCTGATTTCCAGCAATTCCTGGCGAGTCGAAACCGGTAGCGGGATGATTTCCGCTAAGCGGTAACCGACCCACGACGCGTCGTCATAGATCTTGGGGATGCGGTCGTAGTGACCGCCCAGGTCATCGAGCAAATGTTTGAGCAGCTCACTAAGGTATCGATACTCGTCGGGTAAAGCGCAGGGCGCCTCACGCTCGCGTAGCTCTACCAGACCAACATAGAGCCCATCGGCTTGGCGGTCACAGCTTTCGATCGCAAAGCGTTCGCGGCCTTGCGCCGAAACTCCGAGCAAACCGTCGCTCCCCTTATACCAGTCAACGATTTCAGCGACAGTCCCGATTTCGTGAAACTCCGCGGGGCCGACCTCGGCACCCGATTTAATCAGCACTACGCCGAAGCCGTGATCCTTTTGCAAGCAGCGGCTGACCATGCTCAAGTAGCGCGGTTCGAATACGCGCAGTGGTAAGGGTCCGCCCGGAAACAACACCGTGTTCAACGGAAACAGCGGAATTTCTATCGTCGCCATCGGCGTTATGTTGCCGCGCCTAAGCGCGCGCAGCCCGGGGACGATCGCTTTTCAGTGCCTGCTGTAGCATTCGCGGCAATCCTTTGAAATCGCCATTGGACATGAACACGACTTGGTCACCAGCCTCGAGTTCAGCGAGCAAGGCCTCGAGCAGCGCGTCCACGTCCCAAGCAACCGCAAGCTTATTACCGAGCGGCGCGAGCACCGATTCCGGGTTCCAGGTCAGCTCCTTTGAGGCCAACACGAAAACGCGATCGGCATCGGCAAACGCCTTGCGCAATGCATCCCGGTGCACGCCCATACGCATCGTGTTCGAGCGCGGTTCGACGACGGCGATGATTCGCTGCTCTGCCTTTTGACTGCGAACAGCTTCGAGCGTTGTTGTGATTGCCGTCGGATGATGCGCGAAGTCATCGTAAATTGTGATGCCATCTATGACCGCGCGCTTGTCGAGCCGCCTCTTGACGCCCTCGAACGCCGACAGAGCCTCGAGCGCGACTTCGACGCTCACACCGGCGTGCACCGCAGCGCTAATGGCGGCCAGGGCGTTTTCGAGATTGTGCCGTCCGAGCAGCGCCCAATCGGCCTGGCCTACCGGGTCGCCGTGATGAGCAACACTAAAGCGCGACTTCACGCCGATGAGGTCATAACGCGCTGACCAGGTCGCTGCGCCCTCAGCCGCGCTGAAAGTTTCCACCGGCGTCCAGACGCCGCGGTCGAGCAATGCTTCGATATTGCCGTCCTCGGCGTGTGCGGTGATCAGGCCTTCGCTCGGTACCGTGCGGACGAGTTGATGAAACTGCCAGATAATAGAATCTAGATCCGGATAAATGTCGGCGTGATCGTATTCGATATTCGTAATTGCAAGCGTTTTCGGCCGGTAGTGCACGAACTTGGCACGTTTATCGAAAAATGCCGTGTCGTACTCATCGGCCTCGACGACGAAATACTTGGACTGGCCGAGACGCGCGGAGATTTTGAAATTATTGGGCACGCCACCGATCAGAAACCCCGGCGACAGGCCCGCATAGTCGAGTATCCAAGCAAGCATGCTGGAGGTCGTGGTCTTACCGTGGGTGCCGGCTACGCTCAAGACCCATTTATCGGTCAGCACGTTGTTCGAGAGCCATTCGGGGCCAGAATAATACGGTAAGCCCGAATTTAGTAGTGCCTCGACGGCCGGATTACCTCGTCCCAATACGTTGCCGACGAGAACACAGTCGACATCACTGTGAAATGGGGCGTTCTCGTAACCTTTGTGGAGTTGGATGCCGAGCTTGCGCAACTGCGTGCTCATCGGCGGATAAACGTTTTCGTCCGAGCCCGATACTTGATGCCCGGCCGCCTTGGCCAGCGCCGCGATGCCGCCCATGAAGGTGCCGCAGATTCCGAGAATATGGATTCGCATTAATCAACGGACGAAAACAGAATGTCACCGAGTGGCTTGGAGCGATAAGCCTACCGTATCACGATCAACTCGGCCACGATATATGCAACGTACGTCGCAACCGATTGCTATACATGCCCATAAGGCTTACGGTGCGTGACGCGATACGCCGCGCGAACGCTCACCCGATCACGATAGCCAACTCTTCGAATCAAGCTCCGACCGGATTAAACAATGCTCGAGACTGCGATCTAGGCCGTGGCAACACACGAACTTTACGTCGACGAAGACACGCAGCTCGGCGAGTATCTCGACACCTTAACGTCGGCCGCTCCGCTCGCACTCGATACCGAGTTCGTTCGTGAAAAAACTTACTTTCCCAAGCTTTGCCTGATACAGATCGCGGCCGGCGGATCGATCGCCTGCATCGACTGCATCGCCGACATGGACTACAGGAAACTCTTCGACCATTTACTTTGCGCAGAACACACCTGGATCGTGCATAGCGGCCGTCAAGATCTCGAAGTCATTCACCAGCACACTCAGCGTGTCCCGGCGCGGCTCATTGACACGCAGATCGCCGCGGGCCTGATCGGTTACCCGCCGCAGGTTGGGCTCCAAGAGGTGTTGGCCGATGCGTTGGGTGTTCATCTCGCCAAAGAATTCACGCGTACTGACTGGAGCCGCCGGCCGCTGCCCGAAGCAGCACTCGAGTATGCGCGCGATGATGTCCGCAGCCTACACGCGCTCTGGGATGCGCTTGCCGCAAAACTGGACGCGCTGGGGCGCCTCGACTGGCTGGCGCAGGACTGTGCGTGGACATTGCGCCAACCGCTCGTCACGCCGACCGAACAGATCTGGGGGCGACTCAAGGGATTGCGTGCACTCGACGCGGCCAGTCAGGGTGCCGCGCTGGCCCTCGTGGCTTGGCGCGAGGCCCGCGCCCAGAGCCGTGACCGGCCCCGCCGTTGGATACTAAGCGACGAGCAGCTGATCGCCTTGGCCCGCAGCAAGCCGGCATCGCTCAGCGAACTGCACGCCGTGCCGGATTTCCCGCCTCGACTCGCACAACAGTGCGGCCAAGATCTCCTCGCTGCGCTCGCCGACGCGGACGCGCCCGCGATGCGAGCTGCCGTTACACGTGCGCTCGCACCCGAGCCACCCGAGAAAGCGCGGCTACGCGCGCTGCAAGCGGCAGCCAAAGCGAAGGCCGAAGCACTCGGCATTCAGCCGGAGCTGCTTGCGACGAAACAAGAGTTAGTGGATTTGCTAACGGACCGGCGGCCGGCGCGAATCTTCGAGACGTGGCGCGCCGCTGAACTTACCGAGCTACTCGACGTTTAATTTGAGTACCTCGAGTAAGCGACCGTGGACTTCTTCGATGTCGCCTTGCGCATCGACTTCGCGCAGCAAGCCAACGCGACGGTAGTGATCGACGAGAGGCGCGGTCTGACGCTCGTAAACCTCCAAGCGATTGCGGATCGTGTCTTCGTTGTCATCGTCGCGCTGCAGAAGCTCGCCGTCGGCCGCCTTGCAAGCGTCGAGCTCTGCTTGCGGCGAAAAATAGATGTTCAGAACTTGGCCGGTCGCCGAACAAGTCCTTCGCCCGGTCAAGCGCTTTATCAGTAATTCGAAATCGACGCGCAGCAGAACGACCGCATCCAGACGCTGGTCGAGCGCCGCCAACAGCGCCTCGAGCCCACGAGCTTGTTCGAGATTGCGGGGAAATCCATCGAGTACGTAACCACCGGCCGTATCGGGCTCACTCAATCGTTCCCGAATCATGCCGAGGACGACTTGGTCCGACACGAGGTCGCCGGCATCCATTGCCGCTTTCGCTGTGCGCCCGAGCGGAGTTGCCGCCGCCACGGCGGCGCGCAGTAAGTCACCGGTCGAGATCTGCTGCAAACCTTGCTCGGCCTGCAGCCGTTGGGCTTGTGTTCCCTTCCCCGAGCCTGGTGCTCCGAGCAGTACGATGCGCATGACTATCACTCCAGCGGCGCGTGCTTGGTGCGCGCCGGACGCGTAAACTAGCCCGAGCCAAGCTCATCGTCAAACTTGCGTCGCGCGAAGCGCTGTCCCAATGGAGTCCTCGTGAAACAAAACGCATTCTATGCTCAGTCCGGCGGAGTCACGGCGGTCATCAACGCCACCGCGTGCGGCGTGATCGAAACGGCGAGAAAGCACAAGAACAAAATTGGCAAAATCTATGCGGGGCGCAACGGCATCATCGGCGCCTTGACGGAAGACTTGACCGACACGAGCAAGGAGTCGGCACGCACGATTGCCGCACTTCGACATACGCCCGGCGGCATCTTCGGTTCGGCCCGGTACAAGCTCAAGGGCCTCGATGAAAACCGCGCGGAGTACGAGCGGCTCATCGAAGTCTTCAAGGCGCACGACATCGGGTACTTCTTTTTTAACGGTGGCGGCGATTCAATGGACACAGCGCACAAGGTGTCCCAACTCGGCCGCAAACTCGGCTTTCCAATCACCTGTATCGGCATCCCCAAGACCGTCGATAACGATTTACCGGTCACCGACGTCTGTCCTGGATTCGGCTCCGTCGCGAAATACGTTGCCGTATCTACGCGCGAAGCCGCACTCGATGTCGCCTCGATGGCCAAGACCTCAACCAAGCTTTTCGTGCTCGAGGTCATGGGCCGTCACGCGGGTTGGATTGCAGCCGCCGCAGGCCTCGCGGGCGCGACCCCGGCCAACGCCCCGCACGCGATCTTGTTTCCCGAGGTCGCCTTTGACGCAGCGGCTTTTCTCACTCGGGTGAAACAGAGCGTCGCAAAGCACGAGTACTGCGTCGTGGTTGCTTCCGAGGGCGTGCAGCATGCGGACGGGCGTTTCCTCGCCGAGGCGGGGGGACGCGACGCCTTCGGGCACGCCCAGCTCGGCGGTGTGGCTCCGGCGATCGCCGCTCTGGTGAAGGAGCATCTGGGCTTGAAGTATCACTATGCAATAGCCGACTATCTGCAACGATCAGCCCGGCACATCGCATCTAAGGTCGACGTTGCGCAAGCGTACGCTGTCGGCAAGAGTGCCGTCGAACTGGCGCTGGCCGGTAAAAATGCCGTCATGCCGACGATCGTGCGCGACTCCGATGCTCCCTATCGTTGGCACATCGGCCATGTGGAGCTGAGCCGCGTCGCGAATCGCGAGAAAAAAATGCCGCGCAGCTTCATCAGCCGCGACGGTTTTGCCATTACGCCAGCATGCCGCCGCTACCTTGAGCCGCTCATCGGCGGGGAGGATTATCCGCCCTATCGCAACGGCCTGCCGCAATACGCTGTGCTCAAAAATACGACGGTTCGGCGCCGGTTGAAAAAACGGTTTGTGCTAAAATGACGCCCGCCGCACGGCCCCCATCCGGCCAGGGCGCTAATCAACAATAGGATTCTGTTAACACTGAGATCCCAGGAGCGCGACGCCCGCCTCCGCACTGCTTGAAGGTGGGCCGAATGCCGTTAGCGGCGCGTCTGGGATTCTACGTTCGCCGTCGCTGGATCGTCGCGGGCTTGACTCGGTCGAGCGGTTCGATGCGTGCAGCGGTCCGGGTAATTGGGAGAGACGAATAATGACTGCAGAACTTGCACTATGGCTTTGTCTGGGAGCTGCCGCGCTCGCCGTAATTTACGGCCTGATCACGGTCACCTGGATCCTCGGTCAACCGGCCGGTAATGAGCGCATGCAGGCGATCGCCACCGCTATTCAAGAGGGTGCGAGCGCTTATATGAATCGCCAGTATCTGACGATCAGCGTGGTCGGGGTCGTACTGTTCGTCCTGCTCGGCCTGGTCTTGGATTGGGGTACGGCGTTCGGTTTCGCAGTCGGCGCAATCTTCTCGGGTCTCGCCGGTTATATCGGCATGTTCGTTTCCGTGCGCGCCAATGTGCGCACGGCGCAGGCCGCCACTATCGGCGTCAACCCCGCACTGCGTCTCGCATTCCGAGGCGGCGCAGTCACTGGCCTACTCGTCGTCGGCTTAGGATTACTCGGCGTGGCCGGTTACTACAGCGTCTTGCATGCTGCCGGCTTCGGCGAGGAAGAAGCGCTCAAGGCTCTCGTCGGTCTCGCCTTCGGCGGATCGCTGATCTCGATCTTCGCGCGACTCGGCGGCGGCATATTCACAAAGGGCGCCGACGTCGGCGCCGATCTCGTCGGCAAGGTCGAAGCAGGCATTCCCGAGGACGATCCGCGTAATCCCGCCGTCATCGCCGACAACGTCGGCGACAATGTCGGCGATTGCGCCGGCATGGCGGCCGACTTGTTCGAAACCTATGCGGTCACTTTGATTGCGACGATGCTGCTCGGCGGGTTGACGATCGACACTCTGGGTGCGAATGCTGTGCTCTATCCGATGGTGCTTGGCGCAGTTTCTATCGTCGCCTCCATCATCGGCACGTTCTTCGTGAATACAACGAGCGGCAAGATCATGGGAGCGCTCTACAAAGGGGTCATCGTGTCGGGTGTCCTTGCCGGTATCGCGTTTTACCCGATCACGGCGTCACTCATGGGCGAGCAATCGATCAACCTCTATTTCGCCGCCCTAATCGGCCTCGCGCTAACCGCGGCTATGGTTGTGATCACGGAGTACTACACGGGCACGGAGTTCAGCCCCGTGCAGAAAGTCGCAAGTGCCTCGACGACGGGCCATGCGACGAACATCATCGCCGGACTCGGCGTGTCCATGAAAGCAACGGCATTGCCCGTAATCGCCGTATGTATCTCCATCTGGTCCGCCTACGCCCTCGCAGAGCTTTACGGCATCGCCATCGCGGCCACGAGCATGCTGTCGATGACCGGTATGATCGTCGCGCTCGATGCCTTCGGTCCGATTACCGATAACGCCGGCGGAATCGCGGAAATGGCAGAACTGCCGCCGGAGGTGCGCAGCGTTACCGATGCCCTCGATGCGGTTGGCAATACGACCAAAGCAGTCACGAAGGGCTACGCTATCGGCTCGGCCGGGCTCGCAGCCCTTGTGCTGTTCGGCGACTACACGCATACGCTTGAGGAAGCCGGGGTTGAGGCTCTGCGGTTCGATCTTTCCGATCACCGTGTCATCATCGGCCTATTCATCGGCGGCCTCGTTCCCTATCTGTTTGCCGCCTTGGCGATGGAGGCGGTCGGTCGCGCCGCGAGCTCCGTCGTCGAGGAAGTGCGCCGGCAGTTTCGGGAGATCCCGGGCATCATGGAAGGGACAACTCGGCCGAAATACTCGACCGCAGTCGATATGCTGACCAAGGCGGCGATCAAAGAGATGATCGTGCCGTCGCTGTTGCCGATTCTCGTGCCAATTCTCGTCGGCCTGCTGCTCGGGCCCCAAGCATTAGGCGGCTTACTGCTCGGCACGATCGTGACAGGTCTATTCGTCGCGATCTCGATGACCACGGGCGGCGGCGCTTGGGACAACGCCAAGAAGTACATCGAAGACGGCAACTTCGGCGGCAAGGGCTCCGACGCGCACAAGGCGGCCGTGACCGGGGATACGGTCGGCGATCCTTACAAGGACACGGCGGGCCCGGCGATCAATCCGCTGATCAAAATCATCAATATCGTCGCGCTACTGCTCGTGCCACTTCTGTAAGCGCATCTGCGAGACCGCCGCAGCCGGACCGGCTGCGGCGCGTTCGCGACACTCCACGGCCGCTCAGCTCAGTGCAGGGGGCGAGGGCGCTCCACGACATAGCCTTGCACGAAGTCCACGCCGAGATGGCGGACAGCTTCTAATGAATCGCTGTCTTCAACTTCCTCAGCGACGATACGGAAGTCCAACGTGCGCGCGAGCTTGATCATCGCGGACACCATCGCATGATTGATGCCGTCCTGCGCAATGTTGCGAATATAGGCACCGTCGATCTTGAGAAAGTCGATCGACAGTTGCTTGAGGTTGGCGAAGGAACCAATCCCGCTACCGAAGTCATCCAACGCGAAGCTGCAGCCCATACCATGTAACACATTGATGAAGCGTTGCGCATAATCGAGATTGCCCACAACAGCGGATTCCGTCACCTCGAAACACAGTTGCGAAGGGTCGACCCCGGAGTGATCGAGCACGTCGACGACGAACTCGAGAAAATTTTCATCCCCCATGGTCTGCCCGGAGAGATTGATGCCGCAGCTGCGCCCTTCCGGCAGGCGCATGGAGCCGCTCGCGAGGGCCGTTAGGGTCGCCTGCACGACCCAACGGTCGATACTCACCATAAGATGATAGCGTTCGGCGGCCTGCAGGAACTGCGCGGGCGCGATGACACCGCCTGCGTCATCGCGCATGCGCAATAGGACTTCGAGTGCCGGGCCGGTATCGACACGCCCGCTGACCGAGATGATCGGCTGGACAAACAGCTCGAATTCATTTTCCTTGAGGGCCCGCTGCAGCTGGTGCAACCATTGAATCTCACCGCGTTGCCGCGCGACGATCTCGTCGTGAGCCGAGTAGACGTGCACGCGGCCGCGCCCCTGCTGCTTGGCGACGTAGCACGCCGAATCGGCGGCACCGATTACCGTTTCTGCCGAACCGCTCTCATGGCCAATCTCGACGATGCCGATGCTTACGCCGAGATCGAAGATCTGATCGCGCCAGACGAAACGGTAGTCGGCAACGGCCTGGCAGATGTCATCGGTAAGCTGCCGGGCCTTCTCCAAGGGGCAGCCGATTAATAGCAACCCAAACTCATCACCACCGAGGCGGGCAACCGTATCGGAATCACGAACCTTCTCGCGCAACAATGACGCGATCTCACGCAATAAATTATCACCGGCTAAATGACCGCAGGTGTCATTTACGGCTTTGAAACGATCGAGATCGACATAACAGACCGCATGATGCCCGCCGTCACCAATGCGGGCGGCTTTTAGCGCCGCTTCCAGCCGGCTCTCGAACTCGGCGCGATTGACCAGGCCCGTCAATGCGTCATGACTCGCTTGATACGACATCTGCCGCGCCAGTCCACGCAACTCGGAAACGTCATGAAAGACAATGACACAACCGGCGATGGTGCCGCCCGGCGCACGTATCGGCGAGGCCGTCAGATCGATCGAATGCTCGCGACCGCCTTGCTTGCTAAGCATCAGCGCGCGCCGGCCGAGACTGATGCGCTTGCGCTCAGCGAGGCAACGCGCCACGGGATCCCCTAATGACTCGCGGTCGGTCTCATCAACCAACGCAATCAAGTCGGTGAGCCGCTGACCGAGCCCGACGCTGCGTGATGCGCTCGTGAGCTGCTCGGCTGCTTCATTCATATAATCGATATTGCCCGCGGTATCGGTTGTTACGACACCCTCGCCAATCGACTCCAAGGTGATCCGTGCCTGGAGCTTGCCGCGCCCCAGTGACGCCTCCATGCTCTTGCGGTACGTGATGTCTTTTGCCACGGTGAGCACCGCGGGTTCATTCTCGAACTCCAGTGGACGCGAATGCAGCTCGGCCCACAGACCGGGATCGTCGCCCGAAATGAGCTGTGCTTCGAGCGGTGGTCCGGAAAGGTCGCCGCCGCTAAGCACGCCTGCAATATGTTTGCGTACGACAGCCCGGTAGGCAGGGCGGACCAGATCCGTGACCGGTTTACCGATAAGCCCATCGGGCTCCAGGCCGAACGCGTCGGCTGCAGCCTGATTGGCATAGAGAATGGTGTCGGTATGCACGAGAGCGAGCTCCGGCAAGGCCAGCGCGAGTGTGTCGAACAATGCGCGAGACTCCGCTTGCGGCTCTATGCGGCGCTCGAGCAATCGATTGACGCTGAGGGCTAGCTGGGCGAGCTCCGGTGGCCGCTCATCCGCCTCCAGACGAGCTCGCGGGGCCGCGGCTTCGAGCGCGCGCACATCGGCTACGAGCTGCTCAGCCGCTGCGACGCGCCGACGGCTGCTACGCCATGCCGAGGCAGCGACAATTGCCGCGACTGCCACGAGGCTCAGCCAAGAGTATTGCGCTATTAACTCCACGCTCCGGCCCATCCCTCCGTGACCAGTGCCGCGGCTTCGGAAATACCCAACAGCGCGCGGCCTACACGCCGGTCGGAAACGTCATGGGATCCAGTCGGATTCTGCCCTGATTGCACTGGGCTGCATGCCCTTTTCGCTTCGTTGCGCCGTGGCGACGTTGTTATAATTCACTCCGCAGATCACGAGATTCCGCCTGTCGACAACGGCTCTTTACTGCGGCGCTCATTTCTCACGCCCCGAAAGGATTAAGATACCCCATGACCGCATCCCGGGTCTTAGCCATTCACCATAATTCCGCTGGGATCGCCTTGTACGCCTCCGGCAAACTCCGTAACCTAGGCGCCCATTGCCAATGATGGCCACCGTCGCCCACCGACATTCATGAATCTCGAGTACGCACGTACCCAGATGCTCCGCCAGCAGATTCGAGCCTGGGAAGTGCTCGATGAACGCGTCCTCCGCGTCATGGGGACGATTCCGCGCGAGCAATTCGCGCCCAAGGCTTATCACGATGTCGCCTTCGCCGATTTCGAAATTCCGCTCGCGCATGGCCAATGCATGCTCGCACCGATGATCGAAGGCCGGATGCTGCAAGCCTTGCAACTCGAGGCCGCGGATCGCGTGCTCGAGATCGGGACGGGTAGCGGCTTTCTGACGGCATGTCTCGCCAAAATCGCCGATGCACTCGTGAGCGTCGATTTGTATGCTGATTTTATCGCGGCGGCACAAGCGCGCCTGGCGAGCCTTGCGATTACCAACACCGAGTTGCTGGTAGCCGATGCCTGGCAGCTCGGCTATGCCCGCGAATTCGATGCGATCGCAGTCACCGGCTCGGTGCCGGAGCTCAACGAGCACTTCATCCAGATGCTGCGCCCGGGCGGGCGGCTGTTCATCGTGACCGGGCGCCCGCCCATCATGGAAGCGCAACTCGTCACGCTGCATGCGTACGGCCACTGGACGCGGCAGAGCCTCTTCGAGACCGTGCTCACGCCCCTGCTCAACTCGGAAATCCCTGAGCCCTTCGTGCTCTAGGGCATCCACACACCATGCGAGCTGCGGTCGAGGAGCTATCGCCGCAAGCGTTTTGCGAACGCTGGCCCGAATCCGAACGCGACGACATTGTGCTCTTGGATGTGCGCGACGCCGATGAGCTCGATCTCGCCGCATTGCCGCGTGCCCTGCACATTCCGATGATGGAAATACCGCAGCGTCTCAGCGAGCTCGATCCTGAGCGGCCGGTCGTCGTCATGTGCCATACTGGCGTGCGCAGTAGACACGTCGCCGGCTTCCTGGTCGCAAATAGATTTAAACGGGTCTTCAATCTCGCCGGTGGCATCGATGCGTGGTCGATAGAGGTCGATACCGAACTGCCGCGTTACTAGCGCTATAGTCTATGCCTCTCCAATCCACAGTCAATCAACGGCAGGTCTATGATGAGCTATCGAATCTTTTGCCTAGTGAGTCTGAGTGCACTTGCAGGTCTCAGCGTAACTAATGCCGGGGCGGAGGATCTCATGGAGATCTATCAGCGTGCGCTGCAAAGCGATCCGGTTATCCGCGAGGCCGAAGCAATCTATCTCGCGACACTCGAAGCCAAGCCGCAGGCCCGGAGCAACGTATTGCCAGCGCTGTCGTTCTCCGCTGGCGCCGCCACTTCGAGTTCCCAGGACCCGAACCGACCGACAAACTTCGCCACCGGTGTCGTCGATCCAGACATTCTCGACACGGAGGTCGACCGGGATAGCTCCAACTGGTCGATCAACTTGACCCAGACCGTGTTCGATTGGGGTCAGTTTCTCCAGCTCAAGCAAGCCGACAAATTCGTCGCCCGCGCCGAAGCCGACTATCAAGTCGCCAAGCAGGATTTGCTCGTGCGGGTCGCCAACACCTACTTCTTAGTACTCGCCGCGGAAGATACTCTGGTGGCGGAGCAAGCCGCTCGCGACGCCATCGGCCGGCAGCTCGAGCAGGCGCAACGGCGCTTTGAAGTCGGTCTGATCGCCATCACCGACGTGCAAGAGGCGCAGGCCGGTTATGACTTGGCCGTCGCCGCCGAAATCTACGCCCAGCAGAATCTCGCGACGACCCAGGAGCTGCTCCGCGAGATTATCGGCGAGTACGTCCGGGACCTCGCCGGGCCGGCCAACGAGATCCCACTGGCCACACCGCAACCGGCGAGCCTCGAGGCCTGGGTCGACCAGGCGCTCGCGCAGAACCTCTTACTCACGGCCAACCGCCTCACAACCGAGATCGCGGCCGACAATATCTCAATCCAACGCAGCGCACGTTTGCCGAGCGTTAACTTTTCAGGCTCGCTCAGCGAGGCTGCGGCGGACACGGTGCGCTTCAACAACCTCGTCGACAATCCACCGTGCCTGCAAGACCCGCCGTGCCCGCCTGGACGAACGCCGTCGCAGTCGGCCTCGGATAGCTACAGCTTTTCGCTGAATCTACGTGTGCCGATTTATACCGGTGGCTTCAATGCATCTCGTATCCAACAGGCGGTCTACGAGCACCGTGCGGCGATCCAGTCCTTGGAGCGAATCGCACGCCAAACCGAACGTGAAACGCGTGACGCCTACCTGAGCGTAGTCTCCGAGATTTCGCGCGTGCGCGCTTTACGGCAAGCTGTCGAATCT
>Ga0326597_10003401_pt1 | contig 22970 bp, 20 predicted proteins | sample RVTome_12_FD_203789 | JGI IMG/M metagenome (GOLD analysis project Ga0326597, IMG submission 203789) | Soil microbial communities from uranium-contaminated site in the Upper Colorado River Basin, Wyoming, United States - RVT100D185 | ecosystem: Environmental > Terrestrial > Soil > Contaminated >...
CCACCGCCAACAGGCCGGCTCTCCGCGGATCGCGAACACCACCTGCCACGGCGCGTCGCCCCTCGATCCGCTGACGATCAGGTCACCGCCCGCGTCCACGATGAAGTTTGCGACACCAGCCCCGCGCAGCGTTTCCGCGACGCGGTCGGCCGCAAAGCCTTTCCCGATTGCGCCAAACCCGAGGCGCATACCGGGTCGGGTGAGAAACAGTGTCTCCTGCTCCAAGAGGACTTTCTCGAAGCCTACCCTTTCCAACTCGGTCTGGATTTCGGTTTCCGTGGGAGGGACTCCGCGGTCTCCAGCGCGATTCCAGAGCTCGAGAAGCGGGGCGACGGTCACGTCGAACGCGCCACCGGTCCGCTTCGACCAGGAAAAGCTCGTATCGACCAGGGCCCGGAGATCCCGACCGACGGCGAGGGGAGCCAGTCCCGCGGCCCGATTCACCGCCGAGGTTTCACTGTCGGGATCCCAGCTGCTGATCTGCTTTTCGAGGCTCGCGGCCGCCTCGAGCGCTTCATCCAGAAGCGCTGTCGTCGCGACTTCTCGGCTCTTTGGCACCCACGCGGCGATTTCGAACAAGGCCCCCATCAACGGGCGCGAAGTGCGGACCACGGACCCCACGGGTCCGTCCGCTTCGACCAGGCGTTCGAAATGACTCTGCTGCGAAGCGGCGAAGACCTCGGAGGTCAATTCAGCAAGCCGAAGCCGCCGGCCGCCATACTTGGCGTAAAAGACGTCGGCGTCGCCGGGATCGAGAAAAGAGACGAACGAGCTGCCCATCGCGCCGTGCTTGTCACTCTCGATCACGAAGATCGCGTCCTGTGCGCGGATCCAGTGGCCCGGGTAACTCGCCCAGGGACGATCCGCGAAATCCTGGACATAGAATTCCACGATCCGCTTGTGCCGAATCGGATCCAACCTCCCAGATGGGAGTATCCCGCGAACCCGAGCGAATCGATGAAAATGGGATTGGGTCGATGAAAACAGCCATCCCCGAGCCCGTCGAGGTCTCTGCGAGCGCTGCGAGGTCGGGGCTTCGCGTCGTCTCAGAAGACGGCATCCTCACGGGGATCGTGGGAGCCGTCGCGGTCAGCAGCGTCTTCCTACTCCTCGACTTCGCGCATGCGGGCCCGTTCTTCACGCCATCGCTGTTGGGAAGCGCAATCTTCCGGGGCCAGCACGTATCCGAATTGAGTGAACCGGATCTGGCCATGGTCTTCGCCTATACGGGGCTGCACGGAGTCGCATTCCTGCTGGTCGGATTCTTGCTGGCGATCCTGTTTCGCGAGTTCGAGCGACACCCGAAGCTCGGCCTCGAACTCCTGATCGTGCTTCTGGTATTTGAAGGCCTGCTGATGGGCGCCGAAGTGACGGTCTTCCCGGCGCTGGTCGGCGAACTCGGCGCCTGGGCGGTCGCGACGGCCAACGTCGCATCGCTGATCGCCATGTTCGCATTCCTCGCGTATCGGCACCCCCAGGCGATCCGGACCCTTCGCGAGAGCGAATAGGACCCAAGCGGTCGCATCCGGCTCTCTGCGCGCGCCTCCGAGCTTCCCGCGGGCCGTGATAGGATCCCATCGGGCCGTGGGGCCCAGACCTGCCGAATTCATTTCCCAGAATCCCGGAGACTTCCAGCATGCAGTCCGCGCGTGCCGCCCTGCTGATCGCCCTCGCCTTAATCCTGGCCCCCGCTTTATTCCTGGCCCCCGCTTTATTCCTGGCCCCCGCTTTATTCCCGGCCCCCAGCTGGGCGGCCGCAGCCGAGCGAGCGAAGGAACCGATCGAACTCCTCGTAGACATGACTCGCGCACCCCAGCGAATCCTGCACGCGCGGCTGGAGATGCCGGTCGAGGCGGGACCGCTGACACTCTTCTATCCCAAATACATGCCCGGCGAGCACGGGCCGACCGGGCCGATCGCAGAGATCGCCGGTCTGGTGATCCGCGGAAACGGCAAGCCGATCGCCTGGAATCGAGACTCGCGCGATGTCTTCACCTTCTACATCGATGTGCCGGTCGGAGTGAGCAAGCTCGAAATCGAACTCGATTACCTGCCGCCGCGCTCGGCCGGAATGTTTGGCAACGGCCCAGCGACCTCCGACCAGGTGGCGGTGATGAGCTGGAACACACTGCTCCTCTACCCCGCCGGGCTCTCGATCCACGATCTGATCTACCGGCCTTCGTTGAAGTTGCCCGCTGGATGGAAGTACGGCACCGCACTCCGCGAGAAGAAGACGCGTCGCGATCGAGTGCAATTCGAGGACGTCTCGCTCGCCGAACTCATCGATTCGCCAGTCGCCACGGGCGCCCACCATCGACAGATCGACCTGACGGGAAGCGCCGCCACCGCGCATCGCCTGCACCTCTCGGCCGACAGCGAAGCCGCACTCGAGATCCGGCCCGAAACGGAAGCCGCACTTCGCAAACTCGTCGCCGAGGGAATCGCCCTCTTCGATTCCTACCACTACCGGACCTACGACTTCCTGCTCACCCTGAGCGACCACATCGATTCCTTCGGACTCGAACACCACGAATCGAGCGACAACCGACTGCCCGAGCGCTCGCTGATCGATGATGCCCCGTTGAACGCCAACGCGGGACTGCTGCCTCACGAATTCGTGCACTCGTGGAACGCCAAGACCCGGCGACCCGCGGGCCTGACGCGCGATGACTACCAGGAGCCGTACGAAGCCGATCTGCTCTGGGTCTACGAGGGACTCACCAGCTACCTCGGCGATGTCCTCACCGCGAGGAGTGGATTGTGGCAGCCCGACTACGCGCGCGACTCGCTCGCGCTGATCGCCGCGGGACTCGCCAACCGCCCCGGCCGCGAGTGGCGCCCGCTCTCGGACACGACCCGCGCGGCTTATACGCTATACGGCGTTCCCTCCGAATGGCGATCCTGGAGGCGGGGTGTCGATTTCTACGACGAAGGCGTGTTGATCTGGCTCGAGGTCGACACGAGGATTCGCATCTTGAGCGGAAATACCCGAAGCCTCGATGATTTCTGCCGCGCCTTCTTCGGTGGAGCGAGTGGGCAGCCCGAGCTCACGTCCTACTCCTACGAGCAAATCATCGAAGAGCTGAACCGAATCGCCGCATACGACTGGAGAAAGTTCTTCGACGATCGGATCTACTCGGTCGCCCCCAAGGCTCCGCTCGCTGGAATCGGCGACGCGGGCTGGAAACTCGTCTACACCCAAGAGCCCAACCTCGCTCAAGAGGATTCCGATGAAAACGGCGAGGCACTCGATCTGCGCTTCTCGCTGGGTATTGAACTCTCCACCAAGGGTGGCCGGATTCTCGACGTGCTACCGGGCTCCGCGGCCGCTGCAGCCGAACTCGCGCCGGGTTCGAAACTGGTTGCGGTCAACGGCCGCCGCTGGTCGACTGAAGTTCTTCAAAGAGCGATCACCGACGCTGCGACGGGCGGCGGAGCGATTCGGCTGCTCGTGGAAAACTCGGAGTTCTTTCGCGAAGCGACTCTGGATTACACGGGAGGCGAGCGATACCCGCACCTGGAGCGCGTCGAAGAGCGCGCGGATCTGCTGACACGGATACTCGCGCCGCGAACCCCTTGACCTGGGCGAGCGCCGAGCGCCATGAGCGGGAACAGAGCCAGCAGTCAGGCGCGCGAGGTGTCGACCACCCAGCTGCAATGGTCACCGCCAGCGCCCGCGAAGATACGGCCTTCGCAGCCCGCTTGTATCGATCGTTTGCGCTGACCGCCAAACAGCGGCTGCGCAATCGCGTCGGGCAGCTGGCCCCTCTTCTCCAGCTCGAGGGCAGTTCGCATCGCCGGGACGATTTCTGCATTTCCGCCTCTGGTTGAAGTTCTACCAACCGGTTCGCTCGGAGTTCGATATCTCCGAACGCGCCAGAGGCTCCAGATCCCCGCTCGGTTGAATTTCCGGCTCGCCTTCGGCGGAGCGCACTCGAACCGCGTGGGGTCGCGAAATGCGCTGAAGCCGTGGGCTCTCCGTTCGCGTTGACTATTCTTCTTCCCGGTAGATTTTATGCCGGAACGACCCACATGACGTCGCAGGCAGATTGGCTGAAGGAACGCTTGAACGGGCGAGGCGGCCCCCTCGTCATCGATGGCGGCATGGGGACCCAGCTCGAAAAGGTCGGTGTTCCCATGCACGGCAAGGTGTGGAGCGGCGAGGCCGTGTTGTCCCACCCAGACGCCGTGCGACGGGTGCACGAGGACTTCATCCGCGCGGGAGCCGAAGCCATCATCACCAACACCTTTGCTGCGGGCCGGCACGTGCTCGAGCCCGGTGGCCTCGGCAAACACGTGGCAACCATCAACACGAACGCGGTCCGACTCGCCCAGCAGGCGCGCGCGAACGCCACTGAGCGCCCCGTCGCCATTCTCGGATCGATCTGTGAATGGGCATTCATGACAGAATCCCGCTGGAATACACCGGATGCCGTCGGAAGGTCGGTGCGCGAGCAGGCGCGCCTGCTACACGTCGCCGGCGTCGACGCGCTCGCCCTCGAAATGTGTGAGCGCGTCGAATTCTCCATCGCCAAAGTCGAAGCTGCGATGGAAACAGGGCTGCCGCTATGGATTGGGGTATCCGCCCGGCGCCACAAGGGCGCGCGCGAAATCGCAACCTTCGACTATGCGGATCGAAGCCTCGACGAACTCGTGCGCGAACTCGCCAAATACCCCGCCATCGCGATGAGCGTCATGCACACACCCGTTCCCGACGTCGCAGGAGCGCTCGGTGTGATCCGCAAACACTGGAACGGCCCGCTAGGCGTCTATCCCGAGTCCGGTTTCTTCAGCATGCCGAATTGGCAATTCGTGGATGTCATCGCACCCCGGACCCTCGCCGAAGCCGCGCAAGGCTGGGTTCGCGACGGCGTTCGCATGGTCGGCGGTTGCTGCGGATTGGGGCCCGAGCACATCGCCGCACTGTGCGACGCACTCAGGCCCGTTGAAGCGGAATCAGCGCTTCGCGAAGAGTGACGGCCACTGCCAGTCCCGCGCGGGGCCACGCAGATTCGCCACCTCCACGGTCTCGCCATCGCCGCCGCCATAGGCGCGAATCGCGAGCGACGGGTGCAGGACGTAGAGCGGGCGATGAAGCGGGTCGATCACGTTCACCGAACGCCAATCCTTGGTCGACAATCGCTCGCTTCTGCGATTGACGTCGCGATCCGTATGCGGGGGGTAGACGTGGAAACGCGCGACATCCTGCCCACCCAAGACGTATTCGATCTGGCGCTGGGCCAGCGGGTTCGCGACCTGGATGTCTCCATAGGTGTAGCCCGTGCCGGAGCGTCGGATCGTGCCGGCGCGCATGCGCTCCATGTCATCGGCCTCCCGAGCCTGCAGATAGCTGAACGTCAAGGCATCGACGGCAGCCGCCTCGACCCTGTCGAAAACCGCGCCCGGGCCGCGCGCTTCGAGTTCGAGCGGTGGCGTCTTGAGTCCGGCGACGAAATCCGAGGGATGCTGTGGAAGCTGGGCACAACCGAGCCCCAGCAGGGCAGTCAGGGTGAGAATCAAAATCGCGGGGGGTCGCATGGGGGGCTCCATTGTTCGCGTTGATTTGTGAGATTGATCACTGTGTCGTTTTAACCCCACAATCGGCACGGCTGGGCGCGGGCTTTAGCCAGATCGCCGCATAGGGCGCGTTCGAGCCCAGCGGTGCGCATCTCGAACGCAGTGCGAGCGCAAGATCGAGCAAATTTCCCGCGTTTTCGGCCGTCCGGCAGCTGGCTCGCTGCCAGCGGCAGTGAGCTCCCAATGCGAAGCCGCCGAACCCGATCCAGCGATGTGCCGCGGATACGCGGGGAAATATCGGCGCGCGCCCGCGCGCACCGCGCGTGCTGGCACCGATCCGTCGAGAACGGCGCCGCTGCGCGAATTGCTAGCGGCGGCGGTTGCGAATGGCCGCGATCAGGGGACAGGGCAAGAAGAGCGCGTACATCAACGCGATCGAAAGCGGCATGCCGTGTGCGGGAAGGGTCTTCACCACCACCCCGCCGACAAGCGGGCCCAGGATGCTGCCGGCGCCGAACATGAGGCCGTAGAGTGCGCTCGCGGCAGCGAGGTCGACCCCCTTGAATTGCTCGCCGATGATCACCATCCCAATCGTGTAGACCCCCGTCATGGCCGCTCCCAGAACCACCAGGACGATCAGGCTCCAGCTCGGCAGCGCGATCGCAACCGGAATTGCGAACGCAGCGGCCGCCACGCACAGAACGCAGAGGCCCGCGAGCAACAGGCGATCCATGTGATCGGCGAGCCAACCGATCGGCAACTGGCCGAGCATTCCGCCGATGCCCATGACCGCGATCAAGTAGAGGGCGCGCGTTTCGGCAAGCCCTTGTTCAATCCCGTAGATCGCGAGGAAGGTGAGCAGGATGCCTTCGGAAAGTGCATACACCATGCCCATCAGCATCGGCAGCCGCGCGAGCGCAAAGTAATGGAGCAAGCCTCCGGCCTGTTCTCCGTGCAGACTCGGCGAAATCCGAATGACCGGCAGAAGTGGGAGCGCGGAAAGCAACATGATCGCGCTGGAGACCAGAAATGGGGCGAACCCGTCGGTACCTGTGATGGTCAGCACCAGCGGCCCGAGCGAAAATCCCCCGGCGACTGCGACGCCATAGATCGCGACGACCCGCCCGCGGATTCTTTCGGTGGCCACTTCATTGACCCAGGCATCCCCACAAACCCAGAGCACGCCGCCCGCAGCGCCGATCACAAAGCGCAACACGAACCACGCCGCAACGCTGGTAAACACGGGCAACAGCAGGAACGCCACCAGCGACACCAGGATCGCGCCGAGCATCAACATCGCGGGTCCCAGCCGACTCATGTGCGCGGGCAGATAGGGAGCCACCAAGATGATGCCGACAGACTGCACGGCGGTGCTCATTCCGATCCACAGGCTGTCGACGCCGCGCGCGTTCATCACGAGCGAGAGCAATGGCAGACTCAGGCCGTAGATCAGCGCAGTGACCGCCATTGCAGCAGTGACGGCGACGAGGTTCTGCCGCCGTTGCAGAGGTGTCAACGCGCCGTCGACCAAGCCGGCTTCCTCTCGTATCCCATAGCTATGCCGCGGGTGGGCCCGCGAAGTCTGGCGGCTGCATCGCGAAACGCAAGACCAGGTGCGGAAGATAGACAAAAACACCAGGACATTTTGGTAAGGTTTGGGTTGCATGCAGGGCACGTGGTCGGTATCGATCGGCGAGCGAGGAAGTGCGTTCTCTTTCCCGCTCGCATAGTTATAGGGGCGTGATGCGAACGAGCGTAAATCGCAACCAGGCTTCCATCAAACTCGGGCCGCTGATCGCGCTGGCGGCACTGGCCGTGGGCGTCGCCATCTACTACTGGAAATTCGCACCGAGCGAACGGCAACTGAGCGCCGAGATCGTCGGATTCGAAGTGACGAGCGAAATCGACGAAGCGAGAAACCCTTCCATCCGAGAATCACTCGCCGCAACGGTCACATTTTCAAATGGGGGAGACGAAACGGAAACGATTGAGAAGGCGCGCTTCCTGGTATCGAGCAAAGAAGACCTGAGCGCGTCACGCAGTTGGTCGCCGACCATCCATCGAGATTCCATGTTGCGCGATCTGAAGCTTCCGCCCGGCAGCTCGATCACTCAAACCTTCATCATCCCGTGGACGGGAAGACAAGAGGCCCGTTATTTTCCCGATGGCTCACAAGTACACCTGGGATTCTCGGTCAGCGCCCAAAAGCCAGACAGCGAGACCATCACGCTCACGGAGCGATTCGGGCACGTGATTCCGCAGGGCGGCCGCATTGCGAGTTCAGACCATCGACTTCTCATCCTCGAGTTTCCGCGGCAATAGAAAGTCTGCCGCGATTCCACGGCGAGCCGTTTAGATCCTTATTGCAGGTCGAGCGATCGCAGCCTAGAGTCGGCTCGACCGCATGCGGAAGACGGATCCAACACCATCGCTGTCGCCTACGGCACTGGGGCTCCCGTATGAACTGCATCGAAAGATTGACCGTCGTTCTGGCGTGCGCGCTGGCCGCAAACTGCTCGAGTTCGTCCGAAAATCCCCTGGCCGGCGGACTGACCCCGGAGCAGGAAGCGCTACTGATCGAACTGACGATCGATCAGATCGAATCCACCGAAAACTTCAACCACGAAAATTTTGAACAACTCCAGCGAAAACACCTGGAAACGATGACCGAAGAAATGCGGGATGTCGCACGGGAGAACCTGAAAAAACGCCTGGAAAAAATCATGATCCTCGAGATGTCCCAGACGGTCGAACTCGATCGCGCGAGCGCTGAAGTGGACTGGCGCGTCGTGGATCTGGAGAACGTCGTGGCGATCGTCACGCTGAATGGCGGTCGCAGCTACAGCACGAGCCATGCCTCGAATGTCTCAGAAACCCAATTTTCCCTGCCCTGGGCCGTCAGCGTCGACGGCGGTGAGCTGGTCTTCCGCCACCGCGGCATTCGCATGAGAAACACCCGGACCAATCCCGCGACACCCTCGAACCCACCCGACACGGAGCCCCCGGCCTCCGCGCCGAACGAGGCCGACGAGAAACGCCCCTGACGCGCTTCTCCAGGTGATTCTCTCGGGCCGGCGCTCGCGCGATCGCCGCGACTCGCTAGCAGCGGCGCGCAATGACATCACGACTACCCGCTCGAAAGCACCTGCAGGCCGCGCGGCATGCGCGAAGCGATCTCCGCGCTGTCGGTCTTGAATAGAAGCGTCTCGATCAGATAGGTGAGTCCGGCCATCCGCGGAGCGTAGAAGACGCTCTCGAAGTTGACGGCCGTACCGGGTTCGAACTGCACGTTCGAATCTTCGTGGCTCATTTCGTAGACGAAATTGCCAACCCAGTCCGGCGGAAACCCGATTCCGAGTTCGTAACCGCCAACCCAGGATGCGTTTTCCCAGATTTCCTGCTCTTCGTAGTAGGCCTTGAGGGTCTTCACGAGATCTCCCACCCGCAGATTCGGTCGGATCAAGCCCTCGATCAGATCCATCGCTCCGGCGGCGCGTTCGTAGAACTCGACCACCTCTCGCGGTGGCTGGCCGACATAGAAAGAGCGCGCCGCGTTGCAGTGATAGCGGTTGTAGACCCCGCAGACGTCCACATTGACCTGCTCGCCCGGGCCGATCGTGCGACGCCCAGCCAGCGCGTGCCCACAATTGGCCTTCGGTCCGGACAACACCGGCAGGGTGATCGACGGATTCTCGCCCCCAACCTTGGCCATGGCGCGGATCATTTCCCCGTAGACCTCCAACTCGGTGACTCCGGGGCGAATCGTGTCGCGTGCCGCGGCGAGCCCAACATCCGCGATGTGACCGGCTCGTTCGATGTAGACCATTTCCTGGGGCGACTTCACCCACCGCACCTCGCGCAGCACGTCGCTTCCATCGACGACGGTGCATCCAGCCGACTCGAACGCGCTGCGGAATCGCTGGCTGATCGCCGGATTGGGTCGATAGGAGTGGACCTCGAGCCCGACCGTCCCCCCGAGCCAGCCCGCAGCCGCGAGTTCGTCGATGATGAATCCGATTCCGTCGCGCCGCTTATCGATCGGAAAGATCCGAATGTCGTCCGCGATGGTCACGAACCGAACCAGGACCTGTTCGCTCGGGGTATCGAACAAGATGAAATCGTCTCGATCCCGGTGCACGGCGATTCCGCTCGTCGCCGGCCAGGCCTTCGGGCTCTGCGCCTGGTACCACTCACACGTGTAACCACTTACGTAGAAGAGGCTCTCGGGTGCCGTCAGATAGAGCACATCGATTTCATCGGCGGCCATGCGGGTGCGGATCTTCGCGAGCCGGTTCCGGTATTCGGCCCTGCCGAACGGCAGTTCCAGGGGCGGATGGCAGTGTTCGAGCACGTTCGCGCGGTGATTGCTCATCGGAGTGCGCCCTCCCATGCGGATGCGGAATGTTCGGGGCATTGTCCGCGCTGGGGCGGGGAGGCGTCAAGTCGCACTGCGCCGGATCGGCGTCGGGATATTCGAAAGCTTGCTCGATCGCGGGGCTCGGGGTTCCCGGCCGGTCGAGGGCCTCTGGACCCTGGAGATCGGAGAGCCCGGCTGGCGGTCTGGGACCCAGCGGTGGAGGTTGGTCGGTGGGGACTGTCCCCTCCTCCTCCGCCGGGTCCCTACCCTATCCCCGCTTCCGGAGGCTCTGCTCCTCCGGACCCGGGAAACCCTCCGCGGGAAGCGCGTCGAAGGAGTCGGTTCTCGCGTCATCGCCGCTTTCTGCGCGGCGACCTGTCTTCAGCGCCTCAGCGCCTCAGCGCTTCGATCCTTCGACCCGTTCCCGGACAGTACGGAAACACCGGGAACGTAGGCGCGGGCGGGAACGCTCGCTTGACCGGAAGCTGATCATTGCCTGATCTCTTCCTGATCGGCGATCAGAATCGGCAAGAAAGCAGCGACTTCACGCCGGATTTCGAATCGGCGCCTTCAGGTCGAGGCGCGGAGGCGGCACACAGAGCGCGGGCTTCGCAACACCGCCCGGGCCTGTAGCGAAAGAGGTTTCCGAGCGACGCGAGGCGAATTTGACGCGCCGCGAAGCACAGCTGGCCGCCGCGCGAGAGCACGAGCGCTGTCGCGGGCTGGCACCGTCGAAATCCCGCGAATCCCACCGTCAGAATCGGTACTGCACCCCCAGGCCAAAGGTGTAGTAGTCCAGGCCGTCGAGCTTCCCGGTCGGCATCAAGTAAGAGCCCTCCGCACTCACGACCACGTGCTCGGTCAGGTAGAAATCGAGGCCGGCCCCATAACGCAACGCGAACTTGACGGTACGGTCGCTCTGCTGCGCGGCATTACCTGGAATGGTACCGCCCGTGGTGTCGCGCGATTTGCTTTCCATCCTCATGAAACCCATGCCCAGCAGAACGAATGGTTGGTAGCGCCCGGTCAGGAGGTGCCCCTTCGCGTTGGTGGTGAAGACCAGCGACTCGAGTTCGAGATCGAAACTCCGTGCCGTGTCATTCGACGGTGTTCCATTTTCAGAAATCGTGCCGTCGAAGTTGCTCAGCGCTTCAAACTGGAGTTCGGTCGAGACGTAGGGGTGGCAGCGGTAGCCGCCTCGGCCTGTCGCGCCGAAGGTGTCGCTGTCGACATCGGCGAGGCTGAACGTATAGACCCCAGGATCCCCAGGAGGACTCGGAAGCGTCGGCGTACCCCGCAAATTCCGGAGATTTTCCTGTAATTCCCCATCGACGAGATTGACGACGGAAGAGTCACTGAAGTTCTCTCTCGCATAGCTACCCGACAGGGCGGCGTAGAAACCCCGCCGGTCGTAGCCCTCTTCATCGTCTTCGTCGTCCTCGGTGAGCAGCGCGATCGCCATGCACCCGATGGACATCAATCCGCCACCACCGACCATCGTCAACGCGACCATGGAGCCGTCGCCGAGGGAATCCGCGGCCGCTGGTGAAACCCCTAACGCGAGCCCAGTAACTCCGATTACTGCCGCCTTCTTCAACATCATCCTGGCTCCTTTCCCACATTCCGCGAGCCGACCGACGCTCGACTGGCGGTCCCGACCACAGGACCACGGCGGATTGGATCGATCGACGCCGTGACGGCGTTCGATCGCGCGCTGGATCCTACATCGAAGCGACGCCCTGCGCCGCACTTCCGGCACTCGAAACCGAAGCCCCGACGCCAGCGTTCCGACGCGCACAGGCGTCCGCTAGTCTAGTCGCAGCGATGACGAGCCTCCCCAACAACCTCGCACTGATCGGGATGCCGGGAGCCGGCAAGAGCACACTCGGCGTACTCCTCGCCAAGTGCACGGCCGGCAGCTTTTTGGATACGGATCTGTTGATCCAGGAGGCGGAAGGTGCGCCTTTGCAGCAGATCATCGAGAAGCGCGGCGTAGAATCGTTTCGCCGCCTCGAAGAGCGCATCGTGCTGGGACTCGAGTGTTCGGGTTGCGTGATCGCAACGGGCGGCAGCGTCGTGTACAGCGAAGCCGCGATGGAGCATCTGGGGCGCCTCGGCCGTCGCATCTACCTGGACGTGCCATTCGCCGAACTCGAACGGCGCCTCGGAAATCTCGACAAGCGCGGAGTGATTCGCGGACCGGGGCAGAGCCTGGAAGACCTGCTCGCAGAGCGTCGCGCCCTCTACGAACGCTGGGCGGACATTCGCGTGGACTGTGCAGGCCTCGACCACGATGGCGCCGTAGGTGCCGTGATCCACGCGCTCGACGCCACTTGAATTCCCACACCGAGACCCATCAGATTCCGTATTCGGTCCATTTGGGCACTGCGAAGACGCGCCGCAGCATCGGCTCGAAATGCGCGATGGGCAGTGTGTCGTAGTCCGGATCGAACGAGCACTGATCGTAGAGCGCACAGAATTCGGCGGTGTCGGTGAAGTAGGGATCGTCGCGATACTTTTCTCTCGCGTTGCGATCGGCGCCCAGATGCTGCCAGAAGTAGTAGCCCTGGAAGATCGCGTGATGCTCGACGATCCAGAGGTTTCGCTCCGAGACGAAGGGTTTCAGAATCGCCGCCGCGACGTCGGCATGGTTGTGAGTCGCCAGCATGTCGCCGATATCGTGCAGGAGCGCACACACCACGTATTCCTCGTCGCGCCCGTCGCGGTGTGCGCGGGTCGCGGCCTGCAGGCTGTGGGTCAGCCGATCTACGAGCATCCCGCCGTAGCTACCTGCGAGCTGTTGCAGGTGTTCGAGAACCCGATCGGCGAGCTCGTCGACAAAGGGCCCCTGAACGCGCTCGATGAGTTCGTAATCGGCCTTCGTGCCGTCCTCCATACGGGTGAAGCGCGCAACGGCGTCGGATCGATCCATGGCCTCTCCCCTTCATCTACCGATCGCGCCCGATGGGACACCACCTGCGCGATCGAGCGACTACCAGACCGCCCCGCGATTCCCGCTCCACGGCGGATCACCCCAGTGAGGGTGCGACAGAACCATAGAATCGACTCGGAGATTTCGCCGCATCCGGACGATTGCGCGGTCCGGCGCCGACACCCCGGGAGTTCGGTGTGAACCCTTTGCAAAGTCGACCAATCCCGTACGCTCTCCGGCGGAACCCCGACCCCATCGAGCGGCGCGATCGGATGGCTGGACCAGCCTCGAGACGCGGCAGCGTCCACGAGCGAGTGGAGCCGTGTGCTCCGGTGTGCCTCGGAGTGAGCGGGGCGAGTGGAGAGAGAGCGGGATGTACGAACGACCTCGATCGAGCCGTTCGATAGCGCTGGCGACGCTCGCAGCTGCGCTCGCCTGGAGCCTCCCGGCCCTCGCCGTGGAAGCGGATTCAGAGACGGCAGGCGCCCCCTCTGACGAACTCGCCAACGCCGCCATCTACCACACGGTCGAGCCCGGCGAAACACTCTCGGAGATCGCCCAGCGTTACGGGAGCTCGGTCGCGATTCTGATCCGCGAAAATGAAATCGCGGATACGAGGAAGGTCTGGGCCGGCACGAGATTGCGCATTCCGGCGCCCGGCAGACGAAGTTCGGCCCTCGCAGGCGAAACGAAGCCCGGCGCCGACGATTCGGACGCGAACGAGATCGCCGCGCTACTCGACCGCTGCGAATCGGAGTTGCGCGCGGCCCGCTTCGAACAGGCTGTCGCGAGTGCTGCCGAAGCCCGCGATCGGATCGACGCTCGCGTGGCGGCTCGGGACGATTCGACGAGTCGCGTCCGACTTGAAATCGCGAGCGCCACAGCCTACGTGGCCTTGGGGCAAAACGATGCAGCGCTCGAGAGTCTCGAGCGCGCTCTGGCCGCCGATCCGCAACTCGAACTCGATCCGGTGCTCACTTCCCCGAAAGTGCTCGCGGTGTTTCGGGCCGCGCGCGGTCTCGCGGCGCCACCCCGTTGAACTCGCGCCCTGGAGCCAATCCCCCCCGATCTCATCAAAATTCTCGAGGCGCGCGAGGATCGTTGTTCTGGCAATCGGCTTCGTTGTAGGATGGCCGAATGAAGACCGTCAAACAGATTCTCGACAACAAAGGCCATCAGATCCACTCAATCGCGCCGGCGGCCACCGTCTACGAAGCGCTCCAGAAAATGGCTCAGGAGGGAATCGGAGCGCTGGTCGTCCTCGATGGAGAAAATCTCGCCGGCATCCTCTCCGAGCGCGATTACGCGCGCAAGGTCGTCCTCATGGGGCATAGTTCGAGCAATACCCCAGTGAGAGACATCATGACGAAGAACGTCATCTGTGTGGGTTCCAATATCGGAGTCGACGCTTCGATGTCGATCATGACCGACAAGCGCGTCCGCCATCTCGTGGTACGGGACGACAACAAGATTACCGGCGTGATCTCGATCGGAGACGTCGTCAAGGCGATCATCGACCACCAGCAGTTCACGATCGAACAGCTCGAACACTACATCTCCGGCCACGGTTGAGCGATCGAAACCGGGGGTCGGCCGCAGCGCGCAGTAGCGGTTATGCTCGCAGTCCGTGAAAGAAACCGTCGCACATTTCGAGATCCCCGGATGTCTCGCAGAAGCCATTCCCCATGGCAGCGGGCACATCCACGACACCTACCTGCTCCGCGTCGAAGATTGCGGGCGACCCACCAGGTATATCCTTCAGCAGATCAATACCCGGGTGTTTCGAGACCCCATGGCGCTGATGGACAATGTGTCGCGGATTTGCAACCACCTTCGCCGAAGCCTCGAACGAGAGCGAGTGCGCGACCCGGAACGTCGCCATCTCCGCCTGGTTGCGACGACTGCGGGCGACACCCATTGGGTGGATTCGGGCGGTGACCACTGGCGATGTTTTCAATTTCAGGAGGGAACCCGCAGCCTCGACCAGGTTGAGACCGAGCGCCAGGCCCACGAAACCGCCCGCGCCTTCGGTTGCTTCGCAGCCCGTTTGGCCGACCTCGAGGGCCCGCGCCTCGCCGTCACGATTCCGGATTTCCACAACCTCGAACTCCGCTATCGAGCGCTCGAAGTCGCCGTCCGCAGCGATCCCCACGATCGCGCGAAATCCGCGAAGGTCGAGATCGATCGAAGCGCCCGCTGGTACGAGGCACTGACGCGCTCACTCCGCGCAGAGGGTGCGGCGAACCTTCCGACCCGAATCGTTCACAACGACTGCAAGATCAACAACGTCCTGCTCGACGCTGAAACCGGAGAGGGGCTCTGCGCAATCGATCTCGACACCGTGATGGACGGCACCGTCCTGGCCGATTTCGGCGAACTGGTGCGCACCTCCTGCGCTCGGTCGGCCGAAGACGAGGCCGGCATGGCTGGAATGGCGATCGAACTCGAGCTCGTGCGCGGAGTCGCGCGCGGCTATCTAGCCGGTATGGGGGCCATCCTGACGCCCCAGGAGTGCAACGCGCTCCCACTCGCAGGGCCACTGATGGCGTTCGAAAACGCGGTCCGTTTTCTCACCGACCACCTGTCGGGCGATGTCTATTTCCGAACTCACCGCGACGCGCAGAACCTGGACCGCGCGCGCGCCCAGCTGCGAAGGGTCGAACTGCTGGCAGCAGAATGCGACGCGATTCGAATGATCATCGATTCCGCTCAGCGGGACCTCCGCAGCGCCAATCGCGCCTGATTGGCCTGTTCGAGACAGGGCCTGGATGCTACCCGAGGCCCATGGGGCATCCGCCGATCCGGAGAGGACGCTTGTGAAGCTCGACGCCGCAGCGCTCGCGAGGTTCGAGCGCCACCGCTACATCAGCCTCGCCACGTTTCGACGCGGTGGTGACGTCGTGAAGACTCCGGTCTGGTCCGCGGAACACGGAGGAAGGTTCTACGTCTTTACCGCCGCGGGTTCCGGAAAGGTCAAGCGCCTGCAGAACGACCCGCGGATCCGCTTGCGGCGTCGCACAAACCCGAGACTCGGGTTTGCACTCCTAGCGGGCGAATCCTGTGGATTCGCTTGCGGCGTCGCACAAACCCGATACTCGGGTTTGCGCTCCTAGACGTCGAGTCCCACTGCTCGCATGAGTTCCAGTGCGTTGCTCTTGGTGACGACTCCGGCGTGCATGCGGTAGTCGAATGCAATCACACCGTCCTCGAGGTGATCCTGGAAGTGCACGTTCGTGGCGTGCGGCGTGAGGGAGTCGGCGAGCCGGGTCAGTGCGAGGTCATGGGTGGTGACCAACCCGATCGCTCCGCTCTGTGCCAGGTTTCGCACCACCGCTTCGGCGCCGATTCCCCGATCGTGAGAATTTGTACCGTTTAGGATTTCATCGAGCAGAAACAGGACTGGCAGCTCGCCTCTTGAAAGCTCGGTGATCTGCCGCAAGCGCAGGATTTCGGCGTAAAAACGCGAGTTCCCTTCGAGTAGCGAATCCTGAATCCGGATCGATGCTCCAATCGCGATCGGTGAAAGGCGTAGCGCGTTTGCACAGACGGGAGCGCCCGCCAGGCCGAGTACGGTGTTGACACCGACGCTGCGCAACAACGTGCTCTTGCCCGACATGTTGGATCCGCTGACGATCAGCACCGGGTTTTCAGCGGACAGCGTCAAGTCGTTGCGCACACAGCGACCGCCCGGCAATAGCGGATGCCCGATCGCGACACCCTCGAAGAGCGCTGGCCCTTCGGTGATCTCTGGAAACGCGTAGTCGGGATGCTCGTAGCTGAAACCCGCAAACGCACAGAGTGCCTCCATTTCGCCGACGGCATCGATCCAGCGGCCGAGGTCCAACCCGAATCGAGCCCTCCAATGCTCGATCGCGAACGCAAGCTGCGGTGTCCAGAGCAACACGGCCGCCACCGGAAAGAAGAGCTGGTTGCGCCGCGCGTCGAGCAGATCGATCAGTCGCCGCAGCCGCGCGATACACGCTGAGGCGGGTGCTCCGCTCGTTTCCAATGCCGCTCGAAGACCGACCAATCGAGCCGACCGGTACGACTCGCGCTCGAGGCGCTCGAGCAGCTGGGCGAGCAGTCTGAGATCGCGACCCGGGAGCTCGACGGCGCGAACCACCGTCTGAAGACGCCGGCGGTAGACGTTCCAGAAAACGCCTTCGAGCAGCAGCGCGAGCAGAAACGGAAGCGGCCCCACCGGGGTCGCGATCCAGCACACGAGACCCGCGAGCGCCACGGCCGCGAGCCCCGCCGCAATTGCCTTGGGAACCTTGGCGGAGATGACAGCCGGCGCCGCACCCCAAGCGCATACCGCCTCGGGGTGGAAGCCGGCCCGAACTTCGTCGCCGAGCCGAGCGAGGTCTTCACGCAGATCGAGTCCTGGGGTCAGTTCCCGAACCGCTTCCTGCCTCGAGCGGATCTCGGCCGGAGTCGCCGGCCCCAAGAGCCAGGCGGCCAGGGTCTCCTCACCAGCCCGCGTTCGCGCCGCGCACAGGAGTTCGAAGAGCGATCCCTCCCCCACCAGATCGAGATCGCCCGAATATGGGTGGTGCGGATCCCGGAAGCGCTCGCCCTGCGTACCGCCACCTGCCCATCGGGATTCGAGGCGGGTGATGGCCCGCTCGTAGAACGCCACGGAGCGCAGCGCGCGTTCGCGTTCGGCGAGCAGGCGATCGTGCGCGAAGAGCAAACCTACAAAGAGCAGGATCGGAGGCACCAGCCAGCCGGCCGATAACGCCTTGCTCGCAAAGACCAGCCACGCCACGACGACGCCGATGCTGAAGACGAGCAAGCGCAGGTTCGCGGCAATCGCAGCGTGGCGAGACCGGATCGCCGCCGTTTCGCGGCGGTTGCCCAGGCGTCGCGAAAATTCGAGGTGGGCACCCCGCCCGGAGTCCGATGCGATCCCCATCGCCGGAGATGGTAAGCTCCATCTCCATTTTTTGCTTGAACCATTCCAGAATTCGCTGGCCGGATTGCAGGAGAATCCTTGTCGAACCCGATCGTCGCCGAGGAGCAGGAACTTCTTCTGCGCGTCACATCGCTGCTGAGGGATATCGAGGACCCGCTGGAGCCCGACGAGGCGCCGATCATCCAGGAACTCGAGGAAATTCGAGAGCAACTCCTGTCCGGCAGCGACAACAAGGATACGGGTGCACTCACCCAGCAGTGGAACCGTCAGAGCGCGCTACTCGCGCAGCTCCGGTCGGCGCGCGGTGCCGCGCGGGTCGATCCGAATTCGCCCTATTTCGCGCATCTGCGGCTTCGGGAGAACGGTCGCGAACGCGACCTCTGCCTCGGTCGCGCGACCTGTATCGAGGGCAGCCTGCGCATCGTCGATTGGCGAAATGCGCCGATTTCGAAGATTTTCTACCGCTACCAGCAAGGTGAAGAATACGAGGAGTCGCTCGGCGATCGCGTCCACAGTGGAGAAGTTCTCGCGCGTCGAACCGTCAACATCCGGGAGTCCATCCTCGAGCGAGTCGAGAGTCCCGAGGGAATCTTCGTCGCCATACCCGCAGCGAGTGGCGAGTGGATCCGCATAGACCGCGAGAAACCCTCGCTTGCAGGCGGCGAAGCGAGCGCGCTGCGGGCCCGGGAACCCGACGATCCTCCGTCCCAGCTCGGCACTCCGGGCTACACGGGTCGCGCCGACAAGCACCTACCAGAAATCACGGGCCTGATCGATCCCGAGCAGTTCGAACTCATTACGCGCCCGTCGACGGGATTTCTCGCCATTCGCGGAACTGCCGGTTCGGGCAAGACGACGGTCGCGCTGCACCGGATCGCCTACCTCGCCTTCAACGATCCCCAGGTGGATTCATCGAGGACCCTCGTCACGGTCTTCTCTCGGGCGCTGCGAAATTACGTCGGACACGTTCTCCCTTCGCTTGGGCTCAAGAACGTCGAGATTTCGACCCTGCACAGCTGGATGGTCGAGCAGAGGCGCCGCCATTTTCCACAGCTACCCCGTCGCGCCCGGGAGGACACGCCGGCTCTCGTTCAACGCTTGAAACTCCATCCCGTGATGGAATTCGCGCTGACCGAACAGGTTCGGCGCGTCAGCGGATCGAAAACCACCAGCCAAGCGCTCGACGATTGGGCGAGCGCACTCACCCAGGAGAGATTGATCGTCGACACATGCTCCGAACACGCACCGGGCGCGTTCTCGGCTGAAGAGATCCGAAGATTCGTCGAATGGAACCGGCGGCGGAACGAGGAACTCTTTGCGCGACTGGAGGGCGACTGCGAGAGCCATCCAGAGCTGGATCCCGAGGACGACCCGCTGTTACTTCGCGCCTGGCAGCTGAGGGTCGGACCGTTGCGCCTGGCCCGGGGGCGTCCGCTGCGTTTCCGTCACATTGCGATCGACGAGGTGCAGGATTTTTCACCGATCGAAGTCCACATCCTGCTCGAATGCCTGGACCGCAACCAGAGCATCACGCTCGCCGGAGACACCCAACAACACGTCATCGAGAACAGCGGCTTCACGTCGTGGAGCGAGTTCCTGAAGGGCCTCGGCTTGCCTGGAACCGCAGTCGAAACGCTGCGGGTGAGCTACCGCTCGACGCGTGAGATCCTGGGTTTCGCGTTGACACTGCTCGGCGATCTGCTCGAGGACGACGAACCACCCGTCGCGACCCGCTCCGGTCCCCCGGTCGAGCTGTTTCGCTTTACCGATCGCGGAGCCTGCGTGGCGTTTCTCTCTGATGCGCTGCAAAGACTCTCGAGCCGGGAGCCGATGGCGTCCGTCGCGATCCTCACTCCCTCGCCAGCGGCGAGCGCGCTGTATTGCGAGGGCCTCGCGAAAAACGATCTTCTCCTGATTCGTCGAGTCGAAAATCAGGACTTCAGCTTCTCTCCCGGCATCGAGGTGACGGAGGTCGAGCAGGTCAAGGGACTGGAATTCGACTACGTCATCCTCGTGGATGTCGACGACGTCAACTATCCCGACGCCGAAATTTCGAGACGGCAACTCCATGTCGGCGCGACACGCGCGGTACACCAACTCTGGCTCACTACCGTGGGTACGCCGTCTTCGCTGCTCGGAGCGGTGTCCCCGGCCGCCTAGAATCCGCCGAAGCGCGGCCTCCCGCTACTCGACGACTATTTCGACCAATTCGACCTCGAACGCGAGAGCGGCGTCTCCGGGTATCGATCCCATACCACGCGAGCCGTATGCGATGGATGCGGGGCAGATGATGCGGCTCTTGCCGCCAACCTTCATTTGTGTAACAGCCTCCGTCCAGCAGGGAATCACGCGATCGAGCGGAAATTGGGCGGGTGTACCGCGATCGACCGAACTGTCGAACACCGTCCCATCGCGAAGGGTTCCGTGATAGTGGACCTTCACTTCGTCGGTCGGTTTGGGCTGCTCTCCCTCGCCCTCCACGAGCACCTGCATGATCATTCCCGATTCAGACCGCACGGCACCCTCCGCTGCAGCTTCCCGCTCGATGAATTCCGCCGACGCCGTGGCTTCGGCGGCGTTTGCGCGCGCCTGCCTCGCGGTATAGATCTCCTGAATCTCGATCATGTAATCCTCGGGATTTGCCAATGCCTCGCGACCCAGGGCGGCGTCCGCGACTCCGCGGCCAACCCACTCGAATTCGTCCTCCGTGAATTCGAATTCGGCGATCCCCGTTCCGGCCATCATGCCGATCGAGTAGAAGATCTTGTCGTCTTCGGTTGGGGCCCCCGAGGCGCCGGACGATTCGCCTCCCTGGTCCACGCAGGCAAAAATGGCGACCAGCGACGCCGTCAAGATCAGGTTGGGGGCCGTTCGCCGATTTTGCGATGTGGTCATGAGCTGACTTCCTTTATGATGGATTCTGATGAATTCGCGCGGATTCGGGTCGCAACGAAAAGAGGACTTGGCCGAGCATACGCCAAGCGCCCCAAAAACTGCTAATTGGGCATTTTCGCTGCGCGAGACATCGCTGCCTGGGGGGTTCTCAAGTTCCAACCCCCGATGTACGATGTGCCGCATCCAGAGGAGGGGCCCCCGGCCATGTCGTTGAAGACCATTCGGACGCTTTTCACCGCTGCGGCGGCATCCCTGCTGATGATCGGCTGCGGCAGCGAGGAATCAACGCCGGATCCGCAGACGCCCGCTGCGCAGCCGGCCCCGCAGAATCTGCCGAAACAGCCGCCGGTGAACAAGATCGTCGAAAGGATGGACCCGGATGGCAAGGCTATGCATTTGACCGCGACCAACCCGGCGGGCAAGAAGTTCGAAGCCAGCATTGGCGACGAAGTCGAAATTCCCGCTGGGTTCCCCGAGGACGTGCCGATTTTCCCAGGCTCAACGCCGATGGCGTCCATGTCATCCCCGGACGAGGGAATGATCGTGACCTTCAAGTCGGGCGGCGAGCAGCAGGCGATCTTCGACTTCTACCAGTCGAGCTTCGCGGATGCTGGATGGGAGATCCTCGACGACGTGACGTTCAACAGCCAACTCTCACTCGACGCGATCAAGGACAAGCGCAAGGTCTCCGTGATCGTCGCCGGTACGAAGGGCGACTCGCGCTTCAGCGTCATCGTTACCCCCGAGAACTGAACCGGCCTGGCGTCGCGGAAGCGTGCCGCTCGCTTCAGATCTGGAGCGGTGCGCGGTTTGCCTTTTCGTAGACGGACAGCACCCGTTGCGCGTAGACGGCTGGAACCGGCTCACCTCGCTGCAGCCTCTCGGCAATCCGAGTCGGCCCCCAATTGTAGGCAGCCAGCGCGGTCGTCACGCTGCCGTAACGATCCAGCAACTCGCGTAGATATGGGACACCGAGCCGGACGTTGGAAACGGGATCGAACAGCGTTTGGGGCCCCACCCAGCGCAACCCAATTCGTCGCGCCACGTCCTCCGCCGTCGCGGGCATCAACTGCATGAGCCCCATCGCACCCACGGGTGATACCGCGAAATTGTAGCCAGAGCTCTCTACCTGGATCAGTGCGAGCACCAGCTCGATCGGAATTTCGGCGCGACTGGACTCCGCAGCGATCGCCACCGACACCCGCGAGATCTCCTCGGGGAGCAGCCCCGTGTGGAGATCCCCGAGCACCTTCGCCGCCGTACTGGCCTCTTCACTCGATTCGAAAGCCGAGTAGGAAAAGGAATCGTAGGAGGCGGTGACTTCTCCGGAGGGAGGCATCACGCTACACGAGAGGCTGGAAATTCCGAGAGCAATGAAGACCGACGTCAGGCGGCGTGGAGCGGTCATCCGCAACTCCTTTCGGCAACCGTTCGACCCTCTCGGCATTTCCGAGTCCGGGCACTGGCTTTGCGTCCCCGGCTCGCACCGGGTTTGCTCTTGTCGGGGAGCAGGAGAGCAATCCTGACTCCGTGGTCTTGTCACTACATATTATCGGCGAAGGCCAAAGCGGACTTGAATTGCGGTTCTTCGAAACGCAACCCGCCCGCTCAACTCCAGGCCATTGCTCGCAAATCGACGAATTCTGCTAACGGCGCGAAACGCCGCCACAGGCCGGCAGGCCCGACCGCCGGCTATTTCGCACCCTTGAACAGCGGCAGGTTCGCCTCCGTGGCCACGTAAATCACGTTCGGATTCTCGTTCAGGGTCTTGATCCAAAGATATTGAAGATAGGCGTCCGAAAGCGTAGAGCGCACGATCTCCTGCGATTCTGCAGCACCCCGCGCCCGCGCGACCTCGATCTCGGCGTCCTTGACCGCCTGCTCGAGTTCGAACCGCTTCTGCTGAACACGCTGCTCGGCGGTGAGCTTGGCTTCGATGCTCTCCTTGAATCGCTGCGGAAGCTTTACATCCCGCAACAGCACATCCACCACGAGGATGCCGCGCGATCCGAGGTTGCCCTCGAGGAAAGTCTTGACCTTGGAAGCGATCTCCTTTCGGCCCTCATCGGCGTAGACCTGCTTGACGGGATAACCGCTCACCACGTCTCGCAGCGCGCTGCGAAAATACGGGATGATCAGCAGTTCAACGTAGTTCCAACCCACCGTCTGCCGAATCGTCGGAGCCGATTCGGGCAGTACCTGAAACAGCAGCGACGTATCGAGACCGCCGATCAGGCCTTCGGACGACGGCACCTGGGCGGTCTCCTTGAGTTCCTGGAGCTTGACGTTCCAGGTCTCGACGGTTCGAACCACCGGAACCTGGATCACCACGCCCCGACCGACGGGCTCGTCCT
>Ga0326597_10003402_pt1 | contig 22955 bp, 26 predicted proteins | sample RVTome_12_FD_203789 | JGI IMG/M metagenome (GOLD analysis project Ga0326597, IMG submission 203789) | Soil microbial communities from uranium-contaminated site in the Upper Colorado River Basin, Wyoming, United States - RVT100D185 | ecosystem: Environmental > Terrestrial > Soil > Contaminated >...
AGCAGATCAACTTCAATGCTTCCGTCAGGCGCACGGAAGTTCAGGGCCAGCATGCCTTTCTCCTGCCGCCAGCGCCGGACGTGTTCCACGTCGCGAATCCGCTCCTGAGACTCCGGAATGCGCGGCCGTGTCCCTCGCCCCCAGAGGAAGTCAACCGCCGCCCGCCAGGAATCCGGTTCCAGGCTCGGCACGACATCGAGGTCGAACGTCACACGCGAGCCGCCATGAAGGGAGGCGGCGACGCCGCCGACGATCACGAAATCAACGTGATGATCGTGGAGCTGATTCAGGATCTCGAGGAAGTTGCTCGCCATGCGAATGCTGTTCCGATAGGGCCCTGCGCAGAATCGTCAGGCTCTCGGCGCGCTCGCTGAGCCATTGCAACCGGACGGCAAACGACGTGGCCGTGAGGCGCTCGATCGGCGCTCGAACGGGCGCCACGCCCGTCCAGTCAGTGTCTCGTTGTTCGAGTGGCGGCACGATCAGCATTGTCCCAACAATTCGCAGGCAACTCAACCACCTGCGCATCCACGGGACGATGGGCGCAATCGAGGTCGCGGGGACCGGTCTCCGTGAACCATTCAGGAAAGAGCACCGGCATCAACCTGTTAACCGGAGGGTTGCCATATGTTCACGGTCTATTCGGTCAGCGCCGATGAACATCGCCAGCGACAGGCGTCGCACGTGTGCCCGAGCGTCAGGCGTGGGCGACCCTGTGCTCGGGCGAACTGGCGATGGCCCCAAGCACGCTGCCGTAGAGGACGTGGCCAACGAGCGACCCCATGGCCGCCATCATCCCGCCCATCGCGCTGCTGAAGAGCCCGGCGCCCATCATGGGCATCACGACGAACTGCGCCACGAGCCAGAGCACGATGCCCCACGTCGTGCCCTTGGCCACCGGAGACCCGGGGAGCTGCGCAAACAGCCCATAGACGTAAATTGCTGGAAAGATGATCGACCCGTTCACGAAGTGCATCATCAGGCCCGCGGCCCAGCTTCCGCCAAGCATCGAGCCCAGCATGGCCGCGATGTCCATGTTCAACCCCATCATCGGAGCGACCAGGTACATCATCAGCGTCATCGCCAGAGTACCCACGAAGCCGCCAACGACCGCCCGGGAGAACGTCGGATGTGTGCGCATGATCATCGCTCCTCTGTCTCAGATTCCGTGTGCCCGTCCGTGTGAGCGGGCCGTCCTGGGATGAGTGCGCCGAGCGCCGGTGACATTACAGGCGCTCCAACCCCAGGCGTTTCGCGATCAGGGCGTCGAGGGAGAAGGCACCGGCGCCGCGGACGAGCAGGAAGATGAGGATCGACGCCCAGACGAGGTGCTCGGTCCAGGCGCTCGGATAGACGAAGGTCTGAATGACCGCGATCATGCCCAGGAACGGGACCGTCGCCAGTCGCGTGGCCAGCCCCAGGAAGAGCAAGGTCGAGAAGACGAGCTCGTTGAATGTCGCCAACCGCGCCGCCAGGCTCGGATCGACGAAGGGCACCTGGTACTCATCTCGGAAGAGCAGCAGGGTGAACTCCCAGGACCGGTACTTGAGCAGCCCAGCCTTGAAGAAGACGGAGCCAACGCCGATCCGCATGGCGAGTTGCACAGGGGAGAGCGGTATCTGCTGCAACCGCTGCCGAAGGGCCACAATCGCCGCCACCGGTGTCGATCGGCGGAACGCGATGGATACCGGCATCAGTGCGTTCTCGGGGAGGGGGGCGCAATCGAGGTCACGAGGCCGCTCTCCACTGACGAGACGCAGTGTTTCTTCCGTGTAAGGCAGCGGCAGCAGGTCGTTCAGGTACTCACGGCCATGCGTGGACCACGCGAGATGACCCGACACGACGACCGGGTCGATCGCGTCGATGAGCCGACGGACGCGAGCCAGATGATCGCGATCGAGGCCTGTCGCGCTGCCGACCGACAGCCCCACGGGGTGGACGGCTATCGGATAGTCCTCGGCCAGCTGGAGCAGCAGCTCGGTCGCGTGGGGGTTGGCTACGAAGTTCTCCGGATGGATCTCGAACCAGGGGACCGGAGGACGGGTGGCCACCGCCTCCTCGAGATGCGGCAAGCGCAAGCCGATGCCAGCGGCCGCGGGGACGCGCGACACTGCAACCATGGTGGCCACCCTCCTTCGAGCCAACTACAGGGGCGTGCTGGTTCCGCCCACGATCCGCTCGCAGTACCCAGCGGGAACGAAGATCCAGGCCTTCGGATCGGCGTCGCGCTTCGACGTGCCCCCACACGAGTTGTTGCCGGTGGACGCGCAGTCGTTCCTGCCGGCCTTGGCAATCCCGTAGCATTTCTCGGCCTTGAAGGTGGGCATCTCTGCGGGCTTCTGAGCCGAGAGCAGGCTGGGCGCGGCGAGGGCGACGGCGAACGCCGAGGCGACGAGGACGCGGGTATTCATGGAGCCTCCACAAGTGGCGAGGGAGTGGGCGGGGCCATCCCGCCACGTCCGCCACGTCCGCCACGTCCGCCACGTCCGCCACGTCCGCCACGTCCGCCACGGGGAGTGAGTGAGGCGACCGGCCCCGACATTACAGTCGACGCCTGTAAGATTCCGCGCGTCCACGTCACTCATGTGACAGATCGGCCCGCGCGCGACCCTGTTGCGGTTGCGAGAGAACAGGCTCCGGCCTGAGTGGAGACGATCGGGATGGCGATGGAGATGATGGGATGATGACCTGCAGGGAAGTCTCGACACTTGTGTCGACCGGACGCCTGGCGGAGGAGCCGATCGCCCGGCGCCTGGCGGGATGGGTCCACCTGTCGATGTGCCGGCACTGTCGTGCGTTCCGCCGACAGATCCAGGCCCTGGCACGCATCGCCGGCCGTGTGTCGACAGGGTTCGCGGAGGAGCCGTCCCGCGAGTTCGAGAAGACCATCATCGAACGCCTGTCGAGGTAGCGGCACCGCGGGTCGGTCACGCCTCGATGAAGCGGCCGTGCTCGTCGAAAATCTGGATGCGCCGGTTTCCGCGATCGGCCACGAAGACCCGCCGCTTCGTGGGCCGCCCGAAGTGCGAGGCGTCGTTGCCGGGCACTCGCCATTCACCCCACTGCTGCACGATCCGGCGGCCGTCGTTCGTGAACTTCCACACCATCTGCGCGCCGTCGTCGATGACCCAGACGTGCCGCGCGGGATCGTAGGGGCTGATGTGGACGCTGTGCGGGTGCACAGCGGCCGCCGGGCGGGATCGGTCTGGAACGGGTCGAACGCGGACGGGTTCCTGGCCGGGGCCAGGCTCTGCGGTCCCCACTCCTCGACCGCCGGCACACAGCCCCGGTAGTAGTAGATGAAGACCTTGTCGGGATTCTCGGCGAAGATGCCGGCGGTCGACCCGCCCTGGAATCCCTCGCCGCACACGTTCTCGGGCCAGCCCTCGACCAGTTCGTAGGGGCCCGTGGCGGCTCCCGCGCGACGCCCATTGACGCCCGCGTCGAGCTACCCCTGCGACTTCTTCCGCTCGGCCCAGCGCTTCTTCTGCGCGGCCGAGATCTTCGCGCGCGCGGCGGCGGACAGCTTCCGCTTCTTCTTCTGCACCTTCTGCACGACCGCTTTGCCGGCGGCCTTGCGCTTCTCCCATGCCGCGCGAATCTTGGCCTTGGTGGCCGCGGACATCTTGTAGCCCTTCTTCCGCCCCCCGCGGTTCAGCACCGCCGAGGCCGCCGCCTCCTCCGGGCCCAGATGGCTCAGCAGGCGCTGGGCCGCGGCCACCACGCGGTTGAGCTCCGCCGCTATCTCGGCGCGCTGCTGCTTCCACGAATCGAGCCTGGCCGCCACCCGGCCGAGCGCCGCGCCGATGTTCTCCGCCGTGATGTCCACCGCAGTCCTGCCGCCACGTCGTGCCACGGATCCCTCCAGCCGCCCGGTCGACGCATCGCCGGGGCGATGTGATGTGTGTGGTGCTGTTGCGCTGTCTAGTGAAAGTGGTTGTGTTCTTCGGACCAGATGCCGCCGGGCGTCGGCTCGGCATTGAACGACGAAACGCCGAGGACGAGGCCGCCCACGAGGGCGGCGGCTGCGGCGAGGAGGGCCAGCTTCATGCCGAGGCTCATCGCGTCCGACGTCGCGCCGTGGCAGTGCTTGAACTTGCGCCCGCTGCCGCAGGGACACCATTGATTCCTGCCGACCTTGGCCGTGCCCATACGCGCCCATTATCCCGCGAAGCCGTCCGAAGGCCTAGTGTGAGATGATCCGGGCGGCATGAGCGAGCCGGAATCCCTCCTCGCGAGCGTCCACAAGTACTTCGATCACGCGGCGCAGTTCACCGACGCGCCGCCCGATCTCCTGCTCCAGGTCAGGGCCGTCAACAGCATCTACCGGTTCAAGTTCCCCGTGCGCGAGGCGGACGGCCGCATCACGGTCGTGCACGCCTGGCGCGTCCAGCACAGCCAGCACCGCCTGCCGGTGAAGGGCGGCATCCGTTTCAGCGCAGCGGCCACCGAGGCCGAGGTCATGGGGCTCGCGGCGCTCATGACCTATAAGTGCGCGATTATGGACATTCCGTTCGGCGGCGGCAAGGGCGCCGTCCAGATTGAAGCGAAAGCGTATTCGGTCGAGCAGATCGAGCGCATCACGCGCCGCTACACTCACGAGCTCATCAAGAAGAACTTCATCGGTCCCGGCCTCGACGTGCCCGCACCCGACTACGGCACCAGTGAGCGGGAGATGGCGTGGATTGCCGACACGTATGCGGCGTATCACCCGGGGCAGACCGACGCGCTCGCGTGCGTCACCGGCAAGCCCGTGACCCAGGGCGGCATCCGGGGCCGGCGCGAGGCTACCGGCCGCGGGCTGTTCTACGCGTTGCGCGAGGCCTGTGCGCAGACCGACGACATGAAGGCGCTCGGCCTGACGCCGGGGCTCGCCGGGAAGCGCGTGATCGTGCAGGGGCTTGGCAACGTCGGCTTCCACGTCGCGCAGTTCTGCCGGGAAGGCGGCGCGATTCTTGTCGCGCTCGCCGAGCAGGAAGGTGCGATCCACAACCGCGACGGCCTGCACGAAGGGGAAGTGCTGGCGCACCGGCGCGCGACGGGATCGATCCTCGACTTTCCGGGCGCCACGAACATCCTGCCGTCGATCGACGCGCTGGAGCTCGACTGCGACGTGCTGATTCCGGCGGCGCTCGAGAACCAGATCCTGCCGGGCAACGCCGTGCGCATCCGCGCGAAGATCGTGCTCGAAGGCGCCAACGGCCCCACGACGCCCGAGGCGGAGGACATCCTCAACGCGCGGGGCGTGCTCGTCATCCCCGACGTCTATGCCAACGCCGGCGGCGTGACCGTTTCCTATTTCGAGTGGCTCAAGAACCTCGCGCACATTCGCTTCGGGCGGATCGAGCGGCGGCACGAGCAGGCCGCCGGCCGGCGGATGCTGAAGGCCATCGAGACGCTGACGGGGAAGGCGTTCACCGAGGAGCAGCGCGCGGCGTTCGTGCCGGGCCTCGACGAGCTGACGCTCGTCAACTCAGGGCTCGAGGAGACGATGATCAACGCGTATCACGAGCTGCGGGACATGCGGCTGCGGGACCCGCGGATCGCGGACCTGCGCACGGCCGCCTTCGTCAACGCGATCACCAAGGTGTCGCGGACGTACCGGGAACTCGGCGTTTTTCCCTGAGGTGGACAATTGGGGACCTGAGGAACTACGGTCTGTTCCCCTCCGGCAGGATCAGCTCGTTCGCCTTGTCGTCGGCGGCCGTCGCCGGCACGCCGCCGTGCCACGGCGGGATCGGCGTCTTGCCGGGCTCGTACAGGGACTCCATCGGCTTCCACACCTTGTCGACGCGATCGGTGAAGAGATCGCCGATGAGGAGGTCCGTCACCGTGTTCCGCAGGTCGGGGTAGTGGCGGACGAAGCGGCCGAAGCTGAAGCCGTCGTAGTACTCGCAGACCAGGCGCCGCATGCGGTCCACGCCCTCGTTGAAGGCGGGCGCCCACTTGCCGAGCTGCGCCGCGGAGACGTCGCCCTTCGCCAGGCCCTCGACGATGGCGTCGGCCGCGAGCTCGCCGGACTTGAGCGCGAGGAGGACGCCCGATGAGTAGAGGGGATCGAGAAAGCCGAACGCATCGCCGACGAGCACCCAGCCGTCGCCGGCCGCCTTCGTGGCGCGATAGGAGTAGTCCTTCGTCGCGAAGTACCCGGTCACGCGCGTGGCCCCGGACACGCGCGATTTGATCGCGGGGCAGCACTCCACTTCCTCCTCGTAGGTCCGCTCGCGATCACCTCTGCCCTTGAAGAGATAGTCGAAGGGCGCCACGACACCGACGCTGACGCGGTCGTCGTGCAGCGGGATGTACCAGAACCAGCCCTGCTTGTTCGCCGTCTGGAGCACGATCGTCGCGCCTTCGTCACGGCCCGTGTCGCGGTAGGCGCCCTTCCAGTAGGTCCAGATCGCGCCCTTGTTCAGGACCGGATCCCACACGCGCAGGCGGAACCGGTTCTGCAGCAGGCCGTTCTGGCCGCTCGCGTCCACGACGACCTTCGCGGACACGTTCCGGCGCTGGCCGCCCTCGGCCTGGATCGTGACGCCGACGGCGCGATCGCCTTCCATGAGGACATCGACCACGCGCACGCCTTCGTGAACCGTGACGCCGTGCTCGCGCGCGTTGTCGAGCATCATCTGGTCGAACTCGCTCCGCACGACCTGCCAGGTCTGCGAGCACTCGTGGGGCTTGTTGTCCCAGAAATAGAACGGCGCCGAGAGCTTGCCCGCGGCGTTGACGAACTGGACGCTGTACTTCTTCACGAACCGGCTCTGCCGCATCTTCAGCAGCATGTTGAGCCGCTCGAGCACCCAGTAGGTCTCCGGGATGAGGGATTCGCCGATGTGGAACCGCGGAAACCGGTCGCGTTCGAACAGTTCGACCGTGAGGCCCCGCTGGGCGAGGAGCGTGGAGGTCGTGGAGCCGGCCGGCCCGCCACCGATGACGATGACGTCTGGAGTCATGGATGCGTCAGTACGCGCGTTCGTACAAGGATAGCGCGGCCGCCTCGTCGAACGCCCGCGGGTTGAACGTGCCCGTCCACTGCGTCGCGGCGTCGGCGGCGAGCGCTCGGAGATCGGCGCGGGACGCGGAGAGGTCGCGCAGCGTCGCGGGAAGCCCGGCACGACGCGCGAGCGTCTCGAGCCGTTCCGCGAGCTGCGCGCCCGGATCGGGTTCGTCGGCCAGGCCGGCGACGCGAAGCAGGACCGCGTACCGGTCGCCGGCCACCTGGCCGTTCCACCGCACGACGTGCGGCAACATGACGGCGATGGCCTCGCCGTGGACGGTGCCGTAGCGCGCCGTCAGCGGGTTCGCGCACGCATGGGTCGCGCCGAGCATCGACTGCTCGATGGCCAGCCCGGCCCAATGGGCGCCGAGCAGCATGGCGCTCCGCGCGTCCAGATCGCCTGCGCCGCCAGGGCCGGCCAGCACCCGTGCGTAGTTCGACTCGAGCAGCCGCCAGGCGTCGAGTGCGAAAAGGTCCGAAGCGGGCGTCCGCCGTGTCGTGACGAACGATTCGACGGCGTGCGAGAGGGCGTCGAAGCCCGCGAGGGCGGTCACCTCGCGCGGCGTCGTGAGCGTCAGCTCGGGGTCGAGGATGGCGACGCGGAAGGCGGCGCCGGGATCGCCGCATGCCATCTTGGCGTGCGTCTCCTCGTCCGCGATGATCGCGTAGCTCTGCGCTTCGCTGCCCGTGCCGGCGGTCGTCGGGATGCCGATTGACGGCAGCATCGGTCCCTTCGCCTTGCCGAACCCGCGGTAGTCGCGCATCCGGCCGCCGCCGCTCAGGAGGAAATTGATGCCCTTGGCGCAGTCGAGCGAGCTGCCGCCCCCAAGGGCCACGATCGAATCGACCCTTATCTGAGAGGCTGCCCGCCGACCCTCCTCGACCGCGCGGCCGTCCGGATTCGAGCCGAAGTCGTGGAATGCCGACACGGCAATGCCGGCGTCGGCGAGGGAGGCGATGGCGCGATCGACATGCCCGGACGCGACCAGCCCGCGATCGGCGACGAGCAGCGTGCGCGTGAACCCGAGGCCGGCCGCAATCGCGCCGAGGCGCGCGAGCGCGCCCGCGCCAAAGACGACGCGGGTGGGGACCTGGAACTCGAAGGGACCGGACGAGGTTTCCAGCATGGGGTCGGGGGCGATCATAGCGCAGCTATCATCTTGAGGTTCAGTTAGTTAGCGTGGCGCCTGGGCTTGACAGTCGAGCTGGCTGATCTCTATAGTCGGCCGCGGGCCGCCAGAGTACGCGTCCTGCATTCTGACGGCGTATTACCATCGAGAGAGAGCCAGCCCGGCTCCGTCGGACTGCGGCCCATCATTCCCGACGCCAACGTGGTCACGCTGCCTATGTCGAAGCGAAGCGCTGTCCTGTTCGTGGCTTTTCTCCTCTGCGGGTCGATGGCATCGGCACAGGGCCCGCGGCGGGTCGCGCTCGGCGACTGGCCCGAACAGCGGGGCCCCCAGCGCGACGGCACGTCGGCGGAACGCGATCTGCCCGAGCGCTGGACGCTCAACGGCGAGAACTTTCTCTGGCGCGCGCCGTACGGCGGACGCTCGGCGCCGGTCGTGATGGGCAACCGCGTGTTCGTCCAGAACCCGGCGGGCCGCGGGGCCGACCTGCAGGAGCGGGTCATGTGCCTCGACGCGGACACGGGCAAGGTGCTGTGGGAGCACCGCTTCAACATCTTCCAGAGCGACGTGCCGCCGCACCGCGTCGGCTGGGCGTCGCCCTCGGTCGATCCGGAAACGGGCAACGTCTACGCGCTCGGCGTGGGTGCGTCGGTCGTGGCCCTGACGCGCGACGGCACCCTCCTCTGGCAGCGGCCGATCGGCGAGGAATTCGCGGCGTTCACGACGCATGGCGGGCGGACGACCTCGCCCCTCATCGACGGCGACCTCGTCATCGTCAGCGCGGCCCTCTCGAACTGGGGCGCGCTCGGCGCCCGCATGCACCGGTTCATCGCCCTCGACAAGCGGACCGGCGACATCGTCTACATCGCCTCGCCCGGCGGCCGGCCGTACGACACGAACTACGCGGCGCCGTCGATTGTCACGATCAACGGGACGCGTCTCCTTATCGCGGGCAGCGGCGACGGGGCCGTGCACGCGATGAAGCCGCAGACCGGCGAGACGGTCTGGAGCTTTCCCGCCGCCAAGCGCGCCATCAACACGGGCGTCGTCGCGAGCGGCACGAGCGTGATCGTGTCGCACGGCGACGAGAACCTCGACGAGCCCACGATGGGGATGATCGCGGCCGTCGACGGCTCGTCGTCCGGCACGATCAAGACGACGAAGTGGGCCGTGAAGGGCGTCGGGTTCGGCTTCTCGTCACCGGTCCTCGACGAGGGGCGCATCTACCAGGTCGACAACGGCGGGTGGCTGCATGCGTTCGATCTCGAGACGGGCCGCGACCTCTGGCAGTTGCAGATTGGACGCTCGCAGCGGGCGCCGCTCGTGCTCGCGGACGGCAAGCTGTACGTCGGGACCGAAAACGGCCGGTTCCTCATCCTCCGGCCGATTGCCGACCGCGCCGAGATCCTGAGCGACGTCGAGCTGCCGGTGAGCACTGACAGCGTCGGCGGGTCGCAGGGGACGCCCGAGCAGATCGTGTCGGGCGCGGCCGTGTCCCGCGGGCGCGTCTTCTTCGTCTCGAGCGATGCCGTCTACGCCATCGGGCCGCGGACGGCGCGGGCCCAGCAGGGATGGGCGGTCGACGAGCCGGCCGTCGTCGGGGCTGGCGCCCCGGCCCACCTGCAGGTGTCGCCGACCGAGCTGACGCTCGAGCCCGGGCAGGCGGCGAAGCTCCGGGTGCGCCTCTTCGACGACCGCGGGCGGCTGCTGCGGGAAGAGACGGATGCGGCGTGGACGGTGCAGGGACTGAAGGGCACGGTGACCGGCGGCACGTTCACCGCAGCCGCCGATCGGGAAGACCAGGCCGGCGTCATCCGCGCGTCGGTCGGCGGGCTCACCGGTGAGGCGCGGGCGCGCCTCGTCCGCCCCATGCCATGGACGGAAGACTTTGAAGGCTACGCGGACGGCGCCCTGCCGGCCGGGTGGGTCAACGTCTCGGCCGCGAAGTTCGGCGTGACGACGATCGACGGCAGCCGCGCGCTCCACAAGACACCGGACATCACCCTCTTCAAGCGCATGCGCCTGTTCATGGGCTCGGGCCGCTCGTCGAACTACACGGTGCAGGGCGACGTCAGAACGCCGACGCGACGCCGGCAGCAGGGAGACGTCGGCATCACGGCGCAACGGTACTCGCTCATCCTGTACGGCGTTTCACAGCGCCTGAAGATCGAGCCGTGGGAGCCGGAAACGACCCGCAGCGTGACGGTCCCGTTTGCCTGGAAACCCGACACCTGGTACCGCCTGAAGCTTCGGATCGAGAACCTGCCCGGCGGCGCGGTACGCGCGCAGGGAAAAGCGTGGCCGGCGTCCGAGCCCGAGCCCGCGGCGTGGACGATCGAGAAAGTCGACCCGATTGGCAATCGCGAGGGCGCCCCCGGCTTCTTCATCGACGCTGAATTCGGCGCGCACGTCGACAACCTGACGGTAACCCCGAACTAGGCGGGTGGACCCCCACATCATGACCGAGCCCCGTTCCGCGATTCGCGTACTCGTCCGATCCGGTGTCCTCACTGCCCTGGTCGCGGCCATGGCCCTCCGCCCGGCGCACATCGCCGCCGCCGATCCCGGCACCGGCAACTGGCCGATGTGGGGAGGGACGCCCGACCGGAACATGGTCTCGTCGATGAAGGACCTGCCGACCGACTGGGATGTCAAGACGAAGCGCAACATCAGGTGGGTGGCCGATCTCGGATCGCAGAGCTATGGCAACCCGGTCGTGTCCGGCGGGATGGTCTTCATCGGGACCAACAACGAAGGGCTGCGCGATCCGAAGCAGCCCGGCGATCGTGGCGTCCTGATGGCGTTTCGCGAATCAACCGGCGAGTTCCTGTGGCAGCACACGCATACGAAGCTCGAGTCGGGCCGCGCCAACGACTGGCCGTTCCAGGGCATCGCCAGCTCGCCGCTCGTCGAGGACAACCGACTCTACTACGTCAGCAACCGCGCCGTCGTGTGGGCGCTCGACATCGAAGGGTTCCGGGACGGGGAGAACGACGGCCCGATCACCGATGAGAAGCTCACGGGCCAGTTCGACCCCGATGCGATCTGGTCGTTCGACATGATGGAGGAGGTGGGCGCGTACCCCCACAACCTCGCGAACTCGTCGCCGGTCGTCTGGGGCGACCTCATCTTCCTGAGCACGTCGAACGGCCAGGACGAGAGCCACGTGAACATCCCGTCTCCGAGAGCGCCGGCGATCATCGCGCTGAACAAGATGACCGGGGAGCTCGTCTGGGAGGACAACTCGGTTGAGGACCGGATCCTGCACGGCCAGTGGTCACCGCCCGCCGTGGGCCGCATCGGCGGCGTGGATCAAGTCGTGTCCGCGCAGGGCGACGGCTGGGTGCGGGGGTACGAGGCGGCCACGGGCAAGAAGCTCTGGGAGTTCGACACGAACCCCAAAGACGCGGTCTGGCCGCGGACGCGCAACGAGCTGATCTCGACGCCCGTCATCTTCGAGGACCGCGTCTACATCGCCAACGGCCAGGATCCGGAGCACGGCGAAGGTGTCGGCCACTTCTACGCGATCGACGCGACGAAACGCGGCGATATCACCGAGACGGGTCGCCTCTTCCATTTCGACACGATCCGCCGGTCGATCTCGACCGCGGCCATCGCCAACGGCCTGCTCTACATCCCGGACTTCAGCGGGTTCCTGCACTGCCTCGACGCGAAGACGGGCGAGCGGTACTGGGTGCACGACATGGTGTCGGCCATCTGGGGCTCGCCGATGGTCATCGACGGCAAGGTCTACATCGGCAACGAGGACGGCGACGTCGTCATCCTGCAGAGCGGGCGGGAGAAGAAGGTCATCAACACGATCAACATGGGGAGCGCGGTGTACGCGACGCCGGTCCCGGCGAACAACACCCTCTTCATCATGAACCGCAACCAGCTCTTCGCGATCGCTCAACCATGATGCGTGTCGTGCTTCGTGCTTCGTTCGACGTCCGGAGCCCGGAGCCCGAAGCCCGAAGCCCGAAGCCCGAAACCAGGAGCCTGAAGCCCTCGGTAGTCCTGTCCGTCGCCCTCTGCCTGGCCGCGGGTCCTCTGTTCGCCGACTGGCCCCAGTTCCGCGGTGATCCACGGCTGACGGGCGTCGCGGACAGCGCGCCGCCCGCCTCGCTCAAGCTGCTCTGGACCTACGAGGTCGGCCACGCCATCGACTCGTCCGCGGCGGTCGCCGGCGGCCTCGCGTACGTCGGCGCCGCGAACGGCGATCTCCTGGCCGTCGATCTGGCCAAGGGGACCCTGCGCTGGACGTATTCGACCGCGAGCGAGATCGGGCAGTCGTCGCCGGCGGTCGCGTCGGGCCTCGTGTACGTCGGCGACATGGCCGGCCTCCTGCACGCCGTCGACGCCAGGAACGGGAACCGGCGATGGACCTTCGACACCGGGCTCGAGATCAAGTCGTCCCCGGTCGTCGCGGGCGATCTGGTGCTCGTCGGATCGACCGACGGCCATCTCTATGCGCTCGACGCCGGGTCGGGTACGCTGCGGTGGAAGGCCGCGATGGACGGCCCTGTCGAGGCGACGCCGGCCGTCCACGACGGGCTCGTGTACATGGCGGGCTGCGATGAAAGCCTCCGGGTGGTGAGGCTGTCGGACGGGCGCGAGGTGCTTCGAGTCGCGGCCGGCGCCAATACGGGCGCGTCACCGGTCGTCGACGGCGGGCGCGCCTACTTCGGCACGTTCAACAACGAAGTCCTGGCCATCGACCTGGCCAGGCGCGAAGTGGTCTGGCGCTACGAGAACCCGGATCGGCAGTTCCCGTTCTACTCGTCGGCCGCGCTCGCGAGCGGCCGCGTGATCGTCGGCGGCCGCGACCGGCTGGTCCACGCCATCGACGCGGCCACGGGCGCCGCAGTCTGGACCTTCGCGACCCGGGCGCGCGTGGACTCGTCGCCAGCGGTCGCGGGGGGACGGGCGTACGTCGGATCGAGCGACGGCCGCGTCTATGCACTCGACGTCGCGACGGGGGAGAAGTACTGGGAGTTCGACGCCGGCGGGCCGATCACCGCGTCACCGGCCATCTCGGCGGGGAAGGTCGTCGTCGGCACGACCGGCGGCGTGCTCTATTGCTTCGGTTGATCTCATGACGAAGCCGGAAACGAGGCGATCGATGACGTGGGTGATCTTCGTGCTTGGCGCCGTGCTGTCGTGGGGCGTGTACGGCGCCATGCTGCACCAGGGCCAGGTGCTGCTCGGCAATCCTCTGAAGGCCCTGCTGTGCGTTGGGGTCGCCTACTGTCTGGTGGGAGTGATCGTGCCGGTCGTGGCGCTGTCGGCGCAGGGGACGCTGGCAGGGTTTCCCGCGGCCGGCCTCCGGGCGGCGACGGTGGCTGGAGTGCTTGGGGCGCTCGGGGCCGTGTGCATCATCTACTCGTTCAGGACCGGCGGCCTGCCGCTTTACGTGATGCCGCTCGTGTTCGGCGGAGCGCCCATCGTCAACGTGCTCTATTCGATGGTCATCCATCCGCCAAAGATCGCCCCGAGTCCCATGCTGTACGTCGGTTTCGTGCTCGCGTCCCTCGGCGCGGGCATGGTGCTCTACTTCCGCCCGACGGCTTGAGGTTCATCATGATCGTGCGCCTGCTCCCGTGCCTCGGACTCAGCTTCGGCGTTCTGCTCGTTGGCGCCCCCTCGGCCCGGGCCCAGGACGCCGCGACCCAGCAGACCGTACAGGTGGACCAGAACGACAGCCTGCGCATCCGGCTGCCGGTCCTCATCGTGACCCCGCAGAAGGAAGAAGAGCCGGCCCAGGACGCCCCGGTCAGCGTCACGGCCGTACCCCGCGAGACGCTCGAAGCCGCCGGGGTCCGCAGCGTGAGCGAGGCGGCCGAATACGCGCCGAACACGTACTTCAACGAGTTCACGGCGCGAAAGCTGAGCAACGCCCGCTTCCGCGGAGTCGGGTCGAGCCCGGCGAATCCCGGCGTGACGACCTACGTCGACGGTGTGCCGCAGCTCAACACCAACTCCTCGAGTCTCGAACTCCTCGACGTCGAGCAGATCGAGTTCGTGCGGGGACCGCAGAGCGCCTTGTTCGGGCGGAACGCGCTGAGCGGCGTGATCAACATCGCGAGCAGCCGTCCGTCCCTGCGCACCTGGACGGGCAGCGTCGTCTCGCCGGTCGGTAACTTCGGCGCGGGAGATCTGCGGGCGTCGGCCTCCGGGCCCCTGGTCGCCGATCGGCTCGGGCTCGGTGTGGCGATGGGTTATGCGCGGCGCGAAGGCTTCACGCGGAACCCGGTCACCGGCCACGATCTCGACTCCAGGTCGGCGCTCTTCGGCAAGACGCAGCTGTACTGGACGCCGTCCGCCAACTGGGACGCCCGCTTCATTCTCACCCTCGAGCGGGCGCGCGATGGCGACTACGCGCTGAACGACCTGGCGTCGGTGCGAGCTGCGCCGTTTACGGCGCCGAGGGACGTCGAGGGGCACACCCATCGTGACATCGCGGCCCCCACCATCCAGATCCGCCGCACCGGGCGGACGGTCGACCTCTGGGCCACGACCGGGTTCGTCTGGTGGGAGACCGACGACCTGACGGACCTCGACTACTCGGCCCTTCCGCTCGCCACCCGGCGCAACAACGAGCGCGACCGGCAGTTCACCCAGGAAGTCCGCGTCGCGTCGGCGCGCGACCAAGCGCTCGTGCTGTCCGACGCGGTCACCATGAAGTGGCAGGCGGGCGCCTTCGTCTTCACGCAGGCCTACGAGCAGGAGGCCATCAACGACTACGGCGCGTTCGTGCTCTCGCCCTTCCTCGACTTTCCGGTCCGGGAGCACACGCCCGTCTCGCGCATCGACGACCGGGGATTGGGTGTCTACGGCGAGGCCACCGTCACGTTCCACGACCGCTTTGACGCGACGATTGGCCTGCGAGGCGACGTCGAGCACAAGGAGGCCGCGCTCGATTCGTTCTTCACGCCGCTCGTTGCGCCGCCGGTCGAAGTGCGGGCCGACGCCGACTTCGGCGACGTCTCACCGCAGTTCACGGCCGCCTACCGGACGTCGGCCGCGACGCGTGTCTATGCGACGGCGTCGCGCGGCTTCAAGGCCGGGGGCTTCAATCCGGCGTCGCCCGCGGGACGCGAGGCCTACGACGAAGAGCACAGCTGGAACGTCGAAGGCGGTGTGAAGACGACGTGGTTCGACGAGCGGCTGTCGGTGAATGCCGCGGTCTTCCGCCTGCGGTGGCAGGACATGCAGGTAAACGCGCCGAACCCGGCGGTGCCCGGTCAGTTCTTCATCGAAAACGCGGCGGGCGCCGTCAGCAAGGGTCTCGAGATCGAGATGAATGCGCGCCTCGCGCCGGGCTGCGACGTGTTCGCGAGCCTCGGCTGGGCCGACGCGCGATTCGAGGAGGGCAGCGTGTCGAACGGCGTGGCCGTCGACGGCCGCCGGCTCGCCAACGCGCCGAAATACACGGGCAGCGCGGGCGGCCAGTATTCGGTCTCGTTGCCGAGGAGCGCCACCGCGTACGTGCGCGCCGAGCTCGTCTTCCGCGGCCCGTACTTCTACGACGATGCGAACACGGCGGAGCAGGAAGCGTACTCGCTGGCGAACTTCAGGGCCGGTGTGCGCGGCCGGCGGCTGTTCGGCGAGATCTGGACGCGCAACGCCTTCGACGCGCAGTACGTGCCGCTCGCCTTTCCGTTCGCGACGCCGTCAGGGTTCGTCGGCGAGCCCGGCGCGCCGCGCACGTTCGGCCTCCGGGCGGGCGTGACGTTCTGAGCGCCGGCCCTGAAAGGGCCGCCCTACAGGGCATTAGTCCGCGGCTCGCAAACGTCTTCTTACATTACGTGCTCGACCTATGGGTCCATCAATGGAGAAAGCGGCGCGCGCGGGCGAGTCGTCATCGTGCGCTATGCCGACGACTTCGTGATGGGCTTCCAGTACGAGGCGGATGCGCGGAAGATGTCGGCCGCCCTTCGTGAACGCCTTGCCGCGTTTGGCTTGACGCTTCACGAAGACAAAATCCGCCTCATCGAATTCGGTAGGCTCTCCACCGAACGACGTGAGGCGCGCGGCGACCGGCGGCCGGCGACGTTTGCCTTCCTCGGCTTCACGCACGACTGCGCACGAAGCCGAGACGGCCGCTTCGTCGTGAAGCGACGGATCGACCGGAAGCGACTCACTCGGAAGCTGCACACGGTGCGAACGGAACAGCGGCGTCGCATGCATGCGCTGGACGGCTTCTACGATGAAGTCCGCCGTGGATGGTTTCGTGCGCTCCGACGCCGAAGCCAACGCGGGCTCACATGGGACCGGTTCAACCAGTGGCTCGTCCGCTTTCCTCTTCCGCGTGCGCGCATTCTTCACACGCGGGAGGATCTTGCTGGATGATGATTCGGACTTACCTCGGGAGGAGCCGAGTGCGGGAAAGCCGCACGCTCGGATCTGTGGGGGCGAAGCCGAATGGCCTAGCTACCCGACCATCCCCTTCGTGAAGCGCATCCTCCGCAAGCACGGCTATCCGCCGGACAAGCAGGAGAAGGCGACGCAGACGGTGCTGGAGCAGGCGGAAGTGCTGTCCGAGACCTGGGCGAGGCATGAGACAGCGGCGAATCGCCTGCCGGTTTCACCGACGGGCCGGCTTTGTGGCGCTCGATCAAGTGCGTACGGTTGATACCGAGCGTCTGGTCAAGCGGCTGGGCCGGTTGTCGCCCGAGACCATCAGCGCGGTCCTTCGCGGGCTTCAGGAGATGTTCGCTGACTGATGGAAGCGGCCCGACAGGCGTGAATCGCTCGACGGTCACCCTGCACGTGGTGACGAGCCTGGACGGCTTCATCGCCAGGCACGACAACAGCGTCGCGTGGCTCGAGGGCTATCGCGACGTCTACGAACGAGGGGTGCCTGAGGGCAGTGCGGACAGCGCTGAAGAGGTCGTCAAGGCCATCTGCTGCTTCGTGCTGGGGTCCCGCACCTATGAACACGCGCTTCAGCTCGGCTGAGGATATGTGAGGAGACGTGCAGGAGTTCCCGATTGCTGCGGCCACGGGGGCGGGCCATGGGGCTCGTCCTGCTGGCTCCCGGGCTGATTCTGGCGCTTGTGATCGGTCTCCTCGGCGCGGCCGTGGTCGGCGCGCGATCGACACGGTTCGAGGTGTCGCCCGACGGCCTGCGCCTTCGGGGAGACCTCTACGGACGCCTGATACCCGCAGAACAACTGAGGGCCGCGTCCGTCATGCGGGTGGATTTTTCGGCGACGCCTGACCTCGCGCCGGCATGGCGGACGATGGGCACGGGGCTTCCGGGCTGGTTCCGCCTGAAGAACGGCGAGAAGGCGCTGCTGTACCTCACCGACACGAACCGCGCGGTCTACGTGCCGACGACGGCCGGGTACAGCGTCCTGGTGAGTCCCGAGCAGCCCGACCGAGTTCGTGGCTGCCGTGCGTCGCATCACCGGGACGCCACGGCCGTGAACGCCTCGTGGCAGGCCAGGCCCCCGATGCCCAGGCGTGCCTCGCTTGAACAGCGGGCTCGAAGGTCGCCGGCACCGGGCCGGGAAGGACGATCAGCGCCGCCTGGAACTGTGCCGGCGGACCCAGTCGACAAGGGCGTCCTCCGACATGCTCCCGTCGGCCAGCGCCAGGACCCCGGCGACAACCTCGGCATCCGTGGCGCTGAACTCCCAGTCATTGATCCCGAGGAACGTGACCATCGCCAGAAAGCCGGTGCGCTTGTTGCCGTCCCGGTACGGGTGGTTCCGCACCAGGCCGAATGCATACGCCGCCGCCAGCAGCGGTACCTCCGCGCCGTCCGTGTGGTGCCACTTCTGCCGCGGGCGGGCGAGCGCCGACTCGAGAACGTGTTCGTCGTGGATTCCCGCCAGCCCGCCATGTTCGCGGAGTTGGTCGGTGTGGATGGCATCAACCGCCAGGCGGCTGAGCCACCGGGGCTCGGGCCGGCGTTTCGCCACGGGCTATTTCGCCAGTTCCCTGAGGGCGTGGCGATACTTCTTTGCGGCCCGTGCGGCCACTTTCAGGGCGCGTTCCGCGTCCGGGTCGTACGGCGTGAGGAGGATCCCGCGGTCGGTCTCGACGGCGAGCACCCGGTCTCCGGCCTCGAGCCGCAGGCGATCCGCCATGTTCTTGGGAAGGGTGGCGCTCACCGAGCCCCCGGCCTGGCGCAGGGTCACTTCCTTGGTCATGCGCCGATGGTAGCATATTAGTGCTACGCGAGGCACTTGCGGCTTCCTAGAGCATCATGCGATTCCTTCCGTACGCGCAGGCCGCCGGAGTTCCGAATATCGTGGTTGATGGCGCCCCGAACCAGGGGACGGTCCTGACCCTGTCTCATTGGCCGAGGATCGGTTCTCCGGTGGAACTCAAGGGCGACACGTCCACCGCGATGGTGTTCAACTACCTCGACTCACCGCGGTTTCACGTCGAAGCCGATGCCGTGTCGAACAATCACTTCGACGAGGACGGACTGGTGGGGATTCTTGCCTTGCTGCAGCCTGGCCCGGCCGAGCGCTATCGCGACCTGCTGATCGACGTCGCGCAGGCTGGAGACTTCGGGGTCTTCAGGCAGCGCCTCGCGGCCCGGATCGCCTTCGTCCTCTCGGCTTGTGCGGATCCGGACTCTTCTCCGCTGCCGGGCCATCTCTTCTCGCTGCCCTACGCCGAACTGGCGGGCGCGCTGCACGTTCACATGCTGGACCTGCTGCCGAGACTCCTCACAGGGGTGGACGAGTACCGGGCGCTCTGGGAAGCTGAGGACTCCCGGCTGACGCTCAGCGAGGAGCTCATCGAGCGCGGGCTGATCACCATTGACGAGCAGCCCGACCTTGACCTGGCCGTCGTGCGCATACCGGAGGACCTGAGCCGCCATCGTGTGCATCGATTCACACAGCAGCGGCTGGCGGAGTGCCATCCCTTCGCGATTCACAACCGGACCGCCTGCACCCGGGTGTTGGTCCTGCAGGGCGGCCGCCTCGAATTGCAGTACCGCTACGAGACCTGGGTGCAACTCGCTTCGAGAAGGCCGGCCCCTCGTGTGGACCTGACAGAGCTGGCCGGCGAGTTGAATCGCGAGGAGACTGGAGGGGGACGCTGGACCTTCGACGGTGTCGACCGGATCACTCCGAGGCTCCATCTTGAAGGAGGCGTGGCCACATCATTGCCGATCGATGCGATCGTGAAACGGATCGAACACCACTTGAAGACCGGGCCGCCGGCCTGGGTCCCGTACGATTGACCGTGCGCAGCCACACCAAAGTCCGACAAGCCGTGGCGGAAGACGTGAAGATCGTGTCATCCATTCTGCGCGAGGCAGCGGCCTGGCTCGACAGCCGTGGCACGCCGATGTGGCGAGCGAACGAGCTATCGGCGGCCCGTGTTCGACGGGATGTCGGCAACGGTTTGTTCTTTCTCGCGAAACACGATGGCGATCCGGCGGGAACGATCAAGTTCCAGTTGTCTGACCCCGAGTTCTGGCCGGACGTGCCGCAGGACGAAGCGGCGTTCATCCATCGGCTCGCGGTACGCCGCCGCTTCGCTGGTGGCGCCGTGTCCTCGGCGCTGATGGCGTGGGCAGCAGAACGAACCCGATCAATCGGCCGCGGGTTCCTGCGGCTGGACTGCGAGGCGTCGCGACCCAGGCTCCGCGCCGTCTACGAGGCGTTCGGGTTTCGGCACCACAGTGATCGCCAGGTCGGGCCGTACTTCGTGTCGCGCTACGAGCTGAGAGTCCCCGACATGGCGTCCGGCCACACCGGACCAAGGGCAGTCTGATCGGCAAGGAGTCGGAATGGCGATACGCATCGTCCGGCTGGGCACGCCGCGCGCGCGAGGGGAAGGCCTGCGGATCGGCACCGTCCGGCGCCCGCCCCGCGGCGTGAAGAAAGATGCGTACGCGCGCGAGAACTGGTACGACGTCTGGCTGCCCGACCTCGCCCCGAGCCAAGCCCTCCTGCGCCGCGCATCCCTCGACGACGAGAAGGGCTGGCGCGCGTTCGCGCGGACGTTCGAGGCGGAAATGAAGAAGCCGGAGGCCGCGCGGCTGCTCGACCTGCTGGCCGCGCTGTCGCAGGGGGCGAGCTTCTCGGTGGGCTGCTATTGTAAAGACGAGCGTCGCTGCCACCGGTCCATCCTGCGCCGGCTCCTGCAGCAGCGCGGGGCGTCAATGGCGCCATGATGGAGTCACGGAGGCTTCACGATGAGAATCCGAGCAGTCCTGGTACTCGTTCTTGCCGCTCTGGCAGGCTCGTTCCTCGAACAGGGCATCGTCCTCGCGCAGGTGAATCCGTCCGCGCAATATCGGATCCTCGCCACGAACAGGACCTCGACCATGGAGCGGGAGCTGAACGAAGCCGCCGAGGGGGGCTTCCGGTTCGTGACCGTGATGGGAGGCGAAACCGCGGTCGGCGGCAACGAGGTCGTGGCGCTGATGTTCGGGACGGGTGGGCCCGCGCAGTACAGCTACAAGCTCCTGGCTACCAACAGGACGTCGACGATGGAGCGAGAGCTGCAGGAGGCGGCCGACGCGGGGTTCCTGTATCGAGGGCAGACGATCTTCAAGACTGCGTTCGGTGGCGAGGAAGTCGTCTGCATTCTGGAGCGCGACGCAAATGCAAGTGTTCAACCGACGCAGTACAAGCTTCTCGCGACGAACAGAACGTCGACGCTCGAGAAGGAACTGCTTGAAGCCGCAGCCGCCGGGTATGAGGTGGTTGGCATGACGGTGGCGAAGACCGCCATGGGCGGCAAGGAACTGGTGGTCATCACGAAGCGCACCAGCCTGCCATGAGGCGAGTGGCTTGGGCCGTTGTCGTGTGTCTCGCACTCGCGGCCGGACGAGTCGGCGGTCAGCAGACTGAGCCCCCGGATGGCTCCGACGCCTACCTCACATGGACCACGCGTGAGGCACAGCGGATCGGACAGGCCATGCGCGCGGACGGCCGAGTCGGGGGTGCGTTCGACCTGCGGGGGCTGCACACCGATCGCGCCTACAACTACAAGCTGCGGGCGACCTGGCTCACGGCGGACGTGATTCGCGCGGCCGCACGCCTCGCGCAGGGGTCGAGCGGGCTGACGAACGATCAAACTCGCGCGCTCGTCGCGGAGGCCGATGGCGCTGGGGATACTGTCGTGCTGGTGGAGATCGATCCGAGGGAAGGGTCCGGGGTCATTCCGCTTGAATGGCTCGCGTTTCTCGGGCCACGAGGTGGAAGTCCTGGAGAGCCTGGAGTCGTCAAGGGAACCTCCGTCCCGGCGTTGCGAAGTGCACGTGTGCTCTCCGGCACTTTCCGGCGGGACTACAGCTACGAAGTCTTCTGGATCATCTTTCCTCTCCGTACCGAGTCCGGGGTGCCCGTGTTCCCAACCGAGGTCAGCGAAGCCGAGCTCATCGTGCGGATTCACGACAAGGAGGGCCGCGTCCGGTGGCGTGTCCCTGACGCCGTGAGGGCGCGCTCGTCCTCCTGACGTGAAGCGCGCGTTCATGGACGCGATGACGAACCCGATGCCGAACCCGACGTCGAACGTGAGAACAGTGGACGCGTACATGGACGGGTTCCGGCGCACCGACCGCCCGCGGATCCTGGCCTGCCTGACCGACGACGTGGAGTGGGTGATCCCGGGGATGTTCCACACCCACGGCAAGGACGCCTTTGCCGAACACATCGTCGACGAAGGGTTCGCCGGGCAGCCCGACATCACCGTGAGCCGGATGCTGGAGGCAGACGACGTCGTCGTGGCGGAAGGATCGGTGCACGCGCCTAGGGCGGACGGCACGGCGATGCACGTCGTTTTCTGCGACGTGTTCGAGATGCGGGATGGCCTGATCTGCCGGCTGACGAGCTACCTGATGCAGACGCCCAAGTAGGTGGGGAAGCGCCCCGGCCGTCCTGCCAACGATGCCACGTCTCGACGACCCGACAGCGATTCAGGCCATTCTGGAAAGGGATCGGCCCTGGGCGGTTTACGCGCTCGGCGATCTCGGTCCTGGCTTCGCGGAGCACAGCGACTGGTTCGCGCTCGAGGACGAACCGCCAGCCCTGCTCCTGCTGTACCGCCGGTTCGATCCTCCCGTGCTCTTCGCCCTGGGCGCACCCGAACGCCTCGCAAGCCTGATCGACGAAGTTGACCTGCCCGTCGTCTCGCTCCACCTCCGGCCCGAAGCCCTGGCCGCGCTCGCACCCGGATACCGGCTTGCCGAGACACGAGCGATGTGGCGCATGCTGGTGGAGCCTGCGACCGTTCGGCCCGCGCCCGTTGCAGACGTCTCGCCGCTCGACCTGAGCGATCTCGACGCGATTCTCGGTCTCTTTGCCGACGGTCACCGGAGGGGTGAGGGCCCCGCCTTCTTCGATCCATCGATGGTGGGACACGGCATCTTCCGGGGCGTGTGGGAAGGCGACGACCTCGTCGCCGTCGCGGGCACGCACATGACGGAGCCGTCCTTCAGCGTCTGCGCGATTGGCAACGTGTACACGCGGCACGACCGCCGGCGCCAGGGACTGGCGGCGCGCGTCACGAGCGCGGTCGTCACCGAGGCCTTCCGGCGAAACCTCCAGACGGTGGTCCTGAACGTGGACCAGCGGAACCTGGCGGCGGCGCGGGTATACGATCGCCTCTCCTTCGTTCGCTACTGCGACTTCGTCGAAGGCATCGCCCATCGCGTGAGAGGTTCGTCGTCATGAAGCGTGAGACCACGGCCACCGGACCGGACGGCCGGCTCGAGGGGCAAGGCGACGCCCACGCGCAGGCGAAGCAGACGCTTGCGAGAGACTGGGAAGAAATTGGCTGCGCGCATCGCGAAGTATTCGGGAACATCCGGCCGCCCACCGCGATGGTCGAAGTCCGTGCCCTGA
>Ga0326597_10003403_pt1 | contig 22953 bp, 19 predicted proteins | sample RVTome_12_FD_203789 | JGI IMG/M metagenome (GOLD analysis project Ga0326597, IMG submission 203789) | Soil microbial communities from uranium-contaminated site in the Upper Colorado River Basin, Wyoming, United States - RVT100D185 | ecosystem: Environmental > Terrestrial > Soil > Contaminated >...
TCCTCGCGCGTGTTGGTGCCGAAGTCGCTCCCCGCGATCTCTTCGTCGGTGATATCGGTCAGGCGCTTGAGATCGTCCACATTGCGATACGCGAAGCGCATCACGCCGCCGGCGAAACGGCTGTTGCCGCCTGATTCGTCTTCCGCCGCAGCCTCCAGCATCGCTACGTTCGCACCCTGCTCCCGCGCAGATAACGCTGCACACAGTGCCGCGTTACCTTTTCCGACTACTATTACGTCGTAGGTCTGCATAAACGCGAGACGGGCATGTTAACCTAAAACCCGCTGGATCCAGGGGGAGCGGGTCGCAGTGGAAGAGATCTTCATCGCCAACGACGAGCAGCGCGCCATACTGGCGACCGTTGCGCGTTTCGTCGAGGAAGTTGTGGCGCCGCGGGCGCCGCTCCTCGACGCGGACCCGGATCCCGAGAGAAGCTTTTCCTGGGAGATCGTGGAAAAAGCGGACGCGGTCGGCATCCGCACCATGACGGTTTCCGAGAAGTGGGGCGGGCTCGGCGCCGACTCGCTCACCACCGCCATGGTGATCGAGGAATTGGCCAAGGGCGACCTCGGCGTGTCGGTCGTCATGGCGCAGACGTTGAAGATCGCCCAGATCTTGCAGAAGGCGCTGAACGAAGAGCAGCAAGCGCGCGTGCTGCCCGGGTTCGCGCAGGACCCGCGCGGGGTGCTGGCGATCGGCATCACCGAGCCCGACAATGCCTCCAATTATTTTCTGCCGCACCCGACGCCGTTCCGCACGGGCGCGCGCAGGGCGACGGGCGGCTGGGTCGTGAACGGCATGAAACACTTCATCTCGAACGGAAACCGCGCGAGCCACTACCTGCTGTTCGCGCAGACCGAGCCGGGCAGGCCGATGGCCGAGGCGTCCACCTGCTTCCTGGTGGAGCGGGGCCGGCCGGGCTTCACCATCGGGCGCGTGCACGACAAGATGGGCGAGCGGCTGGCCAATAACGCCGAGCTCATCTTCCAGGATTGCTTCATCCCGGATGAGAACGTGGTCGGCAAGGTCGGCAACGGCTTCAGCGTGCTTGCGGAATTCTTCCCGCAGTCGAACGCGTATGCCGGCGCTTCCGTCCTCGGCGTGGCCGGCGCGCTGCACCAGAAAGCGATCGACTGGGCGAAGGTGCGTGTCCAGGGCGGGAAGCCCCTTATCGAGCACGATGGCATCCGCGCCCAGCTCGCGGAGATGCGCATGCTGATCGACGCCTCGCGCTCCTACATTCACCGCGCCTGCTGGCTCGCCGACCACCAGGAGCACGGCTGGGACCGCACGCTCGGCGCGCTGCCCAAGGCGATGGCGGCGCAGGCGGCGTGGAAGATCGCGACCTGGACCATGGAGATCCACGGCGGACACGGCTACATGAAGGAGATCGGCGTCGAGAAGCTGGTGCGCGACGCCGCCGCCTTCCTGCACTCGGACGGCGTCAACCGCACGCTCTTTCTCAAGGCCGCCAACTTCATGTTCCGCGACTGAAACTCTCCTTCCCCCTTGACGGGGGAAGGTTGGGATGGGGGTGAATTCGTCGCACGACGGGCGGATCAACAATGAAAGCGATGGTGCTCAAGGGGCCGAACACGCCCTTCGTGCTGACCCAGGTTCCCGATCCCGTCGCCGGGCCGGGGGAGGCGGTTGCGCGCGTGCTCGCCTGCGGATCCGGGCTCACGATCCAGCACATCAAGGCCGGGCGCATCGCCGCCGAGTTTCCCCGCATCATCGGCCACGAGATTACCGGCGAGATCGTGGCGACCGGCGCCGGCGTGAAAGGGCTCGTTGTTGGCGACGCCGTCACTGCCTACTACTACCTCAATTGCGGCCATTGCCGCTGGTGCCTTGCGAGCCTCGAGCCGTTGTGCGCGAACTCGGGCGGCAATGTCGGGCGCAACTGCGACGGGGGATATGCGGAGTACATCAAGCTTCCCGCGCACATTTTCATCAAGCTGCCGGAAAGCCTCGATTACAAGGCGCACCCGGCCGAGATCGGCGTCATCACGGACGCGCTCGCCACCCCGTACAAGGTGCTGAAGCGCGCGCGGATTCGGGCGGGGGAGACCGTCGTTGTGTTCGGCGCGGGCGGCGGGGTCGGCATCCACCAGGTCATGATGGCGAAGTGGGCGCGGGCCCGGGTGATCGCCGTCGACGTCGCCAGAAGCAAGTTTGAAGCCTGCCGCAAAGCCGGCGCGGACGAGGTGGTGGATGCCTCTGCCGGTGGCGTGGCGCAGGCTCTGCTCGATCTCACCAAGGGGGAAGGCGTCGATGTCGCAATCGACTACGTCTCCAGCACGTCGACGCTCGAAGCGGGGGCCAAGGCGCTCGGGCGCCGCGGACGTCTGGTGACGCTCGGGGGCGCGGGACAGGCGTTCCGCGCTTCCGCGCTCGACATGCTGATGAAGGAGCAGGACCTGCTGGGCAGCCGCTACGTTACCCGCAGCGAGATCCTGGAAACGCTCGACCTCGTGGCGCGCGGAGAGGTCTGGCCGATCGTCACCGAGATCCGCCCGCTGGAAGAAGCGGAAGTACTGCACGAGCGCGTCGAGCGGGGACAGGTCACCGGACGCGCCGCGCTCCTGATCTGACGCGTTGCGTTTCGATCATCGGGAGACAAATCAAGGCCGGCCGGGCACGGGCGCTCGCGGTCGCGACCCCGAAGCGTTCGGCGTATTTCCCTGAGGTTCCACCACGATCATGCACCGGGCGGCGCGGTCGCCGCGAACGATGGGCGCGCGGCGATCGGTTCGAACCATGCGCGCAGCTTCGGGTGTCCCGGCCGCCAACGAAATTCGGGAATCCGGGCTTCGAGCCCGAGGGCACAGGCGAGCGTGATCTGCACCCTGTTGAGCGCGCCGTGCATCAGGGGATGGTCGATCTCCGTTTCCCAAAGGTCGGCCATGCGCGCGTAGGGAGAGCCCGGGGTGACGTAGAGCTTCATGCGCAGATGCGAATGGCTGCCGGCGGCACTCCTAATCCTCGTCGTCTACCGGCTCGCCGAGGGTGACCTTCATGCCGATGCGGATGCCATAGGCACGCGCGCCGGCGAGGATCGCCTGGCGGGTTGCGGCCGGCAGCGCTTCGGGCGGGTGGACGCCCGGGAACTCGCGCGGAAAATGCTTCACGAACAGCGCGGCCATGTGTGCCGTTGCCCAGGCGATGGGCGAGGTGTATACCTCGCGGCGGTGAATCTGGTGGAGGCTCGGGAAAGCTGCATCCTGGCGGACCAGCGCGTGCCGGTCGTTCTTCCGGCCGCGCGCGACCACGGCGGCGGCAAAGCGAGCGTGGTACAGCGTGCCGCGGGCGACGAGCTTCGCCACCTGCCGCGGGGTCGGCGTCTGCGGAAAATCGCTCGCCGCAGGACCGCGGGACCGCCTGAGCCTGCCCTGCCGGTACAGGCGGCGCAGGCGCTCGAAATCGTTCCCCCCGATCTTGACGTCGAGCTCGCGCAGCTTGAGAAAGCGCGGCAGCGTGACGACCTCGTCCTGCGCGGCCAGCACCACGCCCGACGGTCCGATGGGGCGGGGAAATCGGAACACCTCTCGCTCGCCGAACCTCTGGCCGAAGCGAAAGCGCCCGTGGCGGTACACCGGGGGGCGCGACACGGCCTCGTCGAACGCGGCGTCGGAAGACCACTGCGACACGGGCTCATCGCTTCCGGTGCTTTCGTAGAGCCGGATGTGGACGCTCTCGAGCCCGTTGAGCAGCTCGGCGCCGCGCGCGACCAGCAGGTTGGTAAGCCCAGGGGCCACGCCGGCATTGATGACGGCAGCGCGGTTCTTCGCCTGGAACTGCCTGTCGAAGCTGAGCTGCTCCGCCTTGAATGGATTGCGGGTCTGATGCGAGGCGGTATCGAGATAATGGACGCGCAGCCGCAGCGCGGCGCGCAGGGCGATCCTGTTGAAGACAGCGGGGCTGGCGTTGACGAGAAGATGGCTGCCCCGCGCAGCTTTGACGATGCTCCATAGGTTGCGCGCATTCACCTGCCGGACCGGTACGGCGGATTTCCGGCCCAGGAAGCGGTGTGCGCGATCCGGGTCCCGGTCGCCGCATGTCACCTGGTGCCCCTGGCGCACGAGGAGCCGCGCGATCAGAGAGCCGGTCGCGCCAGTCCCGAGTACGAAAATCCGCATGGGATAAACCGTTCGAAAATAAGCAGTGTAAATTTTCGGCCGCTTGCGTGCATCGCGGCCGCTCCCGCGCCGAATGGTCGCGGCAACCGGGCTAACCCGGGAACCGTCGGGCGGGGCGCGAAATCAAGTTTATCCTATTGAAAGAAAGCTTGTTTTGAGGTTGCGCGGCGCAGGCAGCCGGCGCTACCGCCAAGTCAGCTGACTCGACCTGCGGACCACGCTTGCGCCCCGTAAGGACCGCTCACCTCGCCGTCCGGTAGATCTCGAAGCGGTTGCCTTCGAGCTTATGATAATAGAGCGCCCGGCCCTCGCCAGACAGGGCAGGCGCCTCGACGTGTCCGGTGATCGCACTCACGCGCTCCGGAATGCCGAACGGTTCGTCCACGCGGCGGCGCGCAGACCGGAGAATCACGGGGGGCGAGCCGAGCGGGCCGGCCATGCGCGTGAAGAACAGTTCCAGAAGGTCGCCGGAGACGGCGGGGGCGTATTCGAGCGCCCCCGTATTGACGCTCTTCAGCAGCTCCGCGCTCGCGTGCAGACGCCGGAATCCGGATCCATCCCGCACCGCCATCGCGATGTCGGCGCTCTTCGGGACCGGGCCGCCGGTAAAGTGGCCGTCAACGACGAAAAGCGTGCGGCCGTCAACGGCGATCTCGGCGTCGAACATCACGATGCCGGGCTTGCGCTGCGAGACGCCGCCGACGAGCTCAACTCCCGAAACCGTGCCGTTATCGAATCGACCGCGGTAGAGCGTCGAGAATGTCTCCTGGTAGCTGCGCACGGAAATGAAGTACAGGTAGCCTTCGCGGTCGACGCTCGGTACGCCTTCGAGCACGGGCGTGTTGACGCCTCCGATTTCGCCCCGGTACTGGAACGTCAGGTCGTCCACCCGCTCCGCGAAATGCAGGTTGGTGTTGGTGCGCGGATCGTTCCGGTTGTTGAACAGTAGGTAGCGGCCGTCGTTCGTGATGAACGGCTCCATCGCGTCGCCGTCGTAGCCGCGTATCGTCACGCGCTGGGCTGCGCCGAACGCCCGGTACTCCGCGGCCGCACGCGGGATCGTGCCGTCGTCCGCATGCTGGGGCGCGCAGGCAGACAAGGCCGACACGAGAGCGGCGAGGGCGGCGTGCCTGCTCGAAGGGAAACGCGGCGTCACGAAGGACCGCCGTGAAGTGATCCCTTATGCCGCAGCTTGCTTGCGCGTCTCGCCGGCGATGATCGCCGTCACCTCGCGCACGTCCTTGAGGTTCTCGAAACCCTGGATCGCCGCGTAGAGCGCCGCGACGCGCTCGCGCGGCAGCACGCGCGCCGCGCAGTTCTCGAATTTCTCCTTCAGCAGCCCGGCCGGCAGCGGGTTGTCCGAGGTGCGGCCGAACGGCTGGTCCACCTTGGCCGACAGCGCTCTTCCGCCGCGAAGCTGAACCCTCACTTCGGCGCCGAAGTGGTTTTCCGCCGGGAACTGCGCCGTGGTGTAGGGCGCGGCATGCACCCGGGGCAGGAGCTTGCGCACCGCCGGCTCTTCGTACGCTCTGCCCTCGAAGTGCTCGATCGAGATGCGGCGGTCGAGGAGCGCGCGCGCCATGCAGTACTGCACGCTGAACTTGGCGTCGAGGTCGCTCTTCGACTCGGGGCGGTTGGTGTGCTCGAGCCGCCGCGCGTGCGTCCACACATCCACGCGCTCGATGTCGTCGACAGCGGGCTTGTGCTCGCGCGCGAGCCTGAGAATCGCGTCGAGCGCGGAGTGCGTGCTGCCGCAGCAGGGGTATTGCTTGATCGCGATGCCGGGTTTGACGATGTCGAGCGGCTGCGCCCACGCGGGGAGGACCTTGGCGGCGTCGTAATTGCCTTCCCCGTTGAAGACGTTGAAAAAGCCCTGCTTGTGCTCGAAAACCCGGTCGCCGGCACTGAAGCCGTCGCGCGCGAGGAGGGCGGCGAACATCCCGTTGCGGGTGCAATGCCCGACGTGCAGCGGTTTCACCATCGTGCCGAAATTGGCCTTGATGCCCGCGGCGAGCGAGGCCGCGATGGAGAGCGCGGTGGCAGTCCTGTCATCGGGCAGCTTCAGCAGCTTCGCGCACGCGGCGGCGGCGCCAAAGACACCGAGCGTGGCGGTGGGGTGCCAGCCCTTGGTGTAGTGATAGAAGTGGACCCCCATCGCGATCTTGCATTCGGTCTCGAAGCCGGCGACGTAGGCAGCAAGAAATTCGCGCCCGCTCGCGCCGATTTCGTCCGCAAGCGCGAACAGCGCCGGCAGGATCGGCACCGAGGGGTGGCCGCCGAAGTTGTTGTTCATATCGTCGAAGTCAAGCGCGTGGGACGCGGTGCCATTCACCAGCGCCGCTTCGAGCGGAGCGGTTCTGCGGCTGCCGCCGAAGATCAGACTCGGACCGGTCGTGTCGCGCGCCGCGATGCCGTCCACGATGCGCGTGCAATCCTCGCGCGCGCCGGCGAGCGTGACGCCGACGGTGTCGAGGATGCCGACCTTCGCCCAGTGAATTGCCTCAGGGGGCAGCGTGGCGAAGGTGAGCGCATTGATCCGTTGCGCGAGTTCGAGTGCGAGAGCCATGACGCGATTCCTTTTGGGCTGGCCAGCCACGGCCGGAACGCATCTATTTTAAGCTGTTCCCACCCGCCTGACCGAAACGGCGATCCTGCCCGGAGCGTTGTCTCCGGAGACTCCCTCTGACCGGGTCTCGGATCCGTCGCGCTGCGTTGCTCGCTCACGCGAAGTATAATCAACCGGATCCACGAATAACCCTGGGGAGGAAACCATGAAGCTCACGACACCGGCACGGGCGTTTCTGTTCGCGTTGCTCTGCGCGGCGGCGGCCGGCGCGCAGGCGGCCGCGTTCCCCGAACGCCCCGTACTCATGGTCGTAGCGGGCAACCCGGGAGGGGGTCTCGACCTGACCGGACGCGCGCTGGAACTGTCGATGCTGGAAACCAGGCTCCTTCCGACAGGCTTCGTGCTGAAGCATATGGGCGGCGCGGGCGGCAATCTGGCGAAAACGTACGTCCACCAGCGCAGCGGCGACCCTTACACCCTTTACGTCGAGTCGAACCGGGTCTACGTCAACAAGCTGGTCGGCACCACCGCGCTCGACCACCGCGACCTGACGCCGATTGCGCGCTTGACCACGGAATACCTGGTATGGGTGGTGCGAGCCGACTCCCCGTTCAAGTCCGCCAAGGAGGTGCTCGACAAGCTCAAGGCCGATCCGGCCTCGATCGTTTTCGGAGTGGGCACGGTCCCCAGCAACGACCAGATGAACATCCTGCGCCCGGCGCTCGCCTATGGCGTCGATCCGAAGAAGGTCAAGATCGTGATCTTCAAGAGCGGCGGCGACTTGATGATCCAGTTGCTCGGCGGCCACGTGCCGGTGATCTCCACGGGGCTCTCCGAGGCGATCGAGCAGGTCAAGGCGGGGCGGGTGCGGGTGCTGACAGTTTCCTCTCCCAAGCCGCTCCAGCAGCTATCCGGAGTGCCGACCTGGCGCTCGATGGGGATAGGCGTGGAAATCCTGCACTGGCGCGGGCTATTCGCTCCCCCGAAGACGCCGGCGAGCGCCGTCAAGTACTGGGACCAGTCGCTGTCGAAGCTGGTCAAGACCGACGCCTGGAAGAAGATGCTGGACAAGCACGGCTGGTTCGACGCCTATGCGGGCTCGACCCAGTTCCGCAAGGACCTCGACGGCGAGATCAAGGTCTATACGGCGATCCTCACCCAGCTCGGAATGGCGAAGGGCGCCGGTAAGTGACGCCCGGATTCCCGCTCCCCGCCCGATACCGCGGGGACAGGCTCCGCGGGAATGACGGTGGAGAGTTGGCGGAAGAGAGTGGGAGTCGAACCCACACAGGACCGCAAGCGGCCCCAACCGGGTTTGAAGTCCGGCCGCCCCACCGGGGACGATTCCCTTCCGTTTGTTTCATCGCTGCTTTCAATCCAGGCGATCGCGCACCGCTTCCGCCACGCGCTGCGCCTCATTGACCGCGTCGCGCAGCAGCCCGCCGTAACCTGCGCGCACCGCGCCGATCGCCCACACTCCCGCCGTCGAGGTCTCGAGCGCGTCATTGGTGACGAGGTGCCCGCGCCCGTCGCGCCTGCTGCCGGACGGCGCGCAGGCGGAGTTGGGTTCGAGCCCGACGTAGGCGAAAATGCCGGCGCTCGTGATTTCCTGGATAGTTCCGTCGCGCCTCACGCGCACTTTCTCGACCATTTTACCGCCTAGGATCGCCTCGACCGTGGCGTTCCAGATCGGGACTATGCGGGGGTCGGAAGCGACCCGGTCGACGAAGTGCTGCCGCGCGCGGAAGCGGCCGCCGCGATAGACGATGTGGACCTTGCGGCAATACTTCGCCAGCACCAGGGCTTCCTGCAGCGCGGAATCGCCGCCGCCGACCACCACGACTTCCTCGTTCTGAAACATGGGGGCATCGCAGTCGGCGCAGCGCGAGACGCCGCGCCCTTCGTACTCGTCTTCGCCGGGCACGCCCAGCTTCCTCAGGCGCGCGCCTGACGCGATCACGACCAGGCGCGCGCCGTAGACGCCGCCGCCGGCGATTTCGAACCCGCTGCCCGCGGAGGAAACGGCGGTGACTTCCTCCTGGATGCTCGCAACGCCGGCATCGGAGTTGGCCTGCATCAGCTCGGAGGCGAGAAGCGTCCCCGACTCCGCCCCGGGATAGCTGTCGAGCTCATTGACGTTCAGCACGAGCCCGCCGAACAGGTTCGATTCGAAGGTCGCGACGCTCAGCCCCGCGCGGCGCGCGTGACCTGCGCAGGCGAGCCCGCTCACGCCTTCGCCGATCACGATCACGTCGTAGGATTTTGCGGTTGCCATCAGCGACGGGGAGGCTGGGCCGATGTTCCCGGCCTGGTTGTTTGGCCGGGTCCCGCCGCGGCGGGCCTTGCGGCCGGTGGCCGCGCCGGCTCGGCGGCACCCAGGATGGGAACGAAATCCTTGCGTATCTTGCGCGCGTCGCCGATGCGCTGCGTGACGCCGAGGGTGTCGAGGAATTCCAGGATCTCGATTGCGAGGCTCCTCCCGATGCCGGTGGCGTCGCGATATTGCGCGGCGGTGAATCCGTTCGGGTTCGCGCGGGCGAGCGCGTGCGCGGTCGCGGCAAGTGTCGCGAGCGTCGCGCGCGGATAGAAGCGGTCCGGAGGCACCCTCAGCACCTCGCCCCCGCGGCTCTTGCGATGCAGGAAATCCTTAAGCGCCGCTTCCTTCAGCTTCAAAGCGGCGGCGAGCTCCGCCACCGAGGGCGGGGAAAATCCGCCCTGCTGTAGCGCGGGCAGCACGAGCTGCCACATGCGCTGGTCCTCCGGATTGGAGGTCGCGTCATGTCCCGGTTGGCGCACGAGATTGCCCGCGATCTCGATCTTGCGCACGTCGGCAAGCTCGCGCAGGAGCGCCTGGAACGCCTCGGCGGGCAATTGCGGCGCGAGCCGGCTCCGCAGTGCGGCCGGATCGGCGCCCACGGCCTGCGGCTGGGCACGGTGGAAATCGCTCACCGCCGCGGGCACCGCTTCGCGCAGGCTGGCGCGCCGCGCATTCGTGATGCCGGTGCGGACATCCTTGCCGAGGACGGCGATGCCCGCCGCTGCATAGAGCGCGGAGAGACGCTCAGGCTTGAGGTTGAAGGTCCGCTCGAAGCGCGCGAGGTCCACACCCCGTGTTTCATCCTTGAGCAGCTCCGCGAGCGCGGCTTCGGGCGCGCCGCGCTCGAGCGCGGCCAACTCCGCCTGGCGCGCGGGGGTGGCGCGGCGCGCGGCGCGCGCATGCGGGTCGAGCACCACGCCGCCGCCCAGCGTGCGGCGCGCGGACTGGTCGCGCAGTATGAAGCGATCGCCATTCAGCGCGCCGACCGGCTTGGCGAGCGCGAGCTGCGCGATGGTCGAGCCGCCGGGCGCGATCGCGGCACCGCCGGGGAGCGAGATGCGCGCGGTGACGTCGGCCGTTGCCAGGTGCAGGTGCAGCGGCGTCCAGTGCCTGAGCGGTTGCGGTTCGGACGCGAGGAGCGTGACGCGGGCATCGATTCGCTGCGTCGGCGCATGGATGGCCTCGGCCAGCACCCAGTCGCCGCGGGCGACCGTCTCGAGGTCGGCGCCAGTCAGGTTCAACGCGCAGCGCTGACCGGCCTGCGCGCGTTCCACGGCCTGTCCGCGCATCTGGATGCCGCGCACGCGCACAGGAGCGCCCCGGGGCGAGACGACGAGCCGGTCGCCGACGGCGACCGCGCCGTTGAACACGGTGCCCGTGACCACCGTCCCGCTGCCGGCAATGGTGAACGCGCGATCGATCGCGAGGCGGAAGTGCTGCCCTTCGGTCATGCGCGCGGAAAAAGCGCCGGCGGCGGCGGCCAGTTGCCGTTTCAACTCCTCAACGCCGGCGCCAGTAACGGCCGAGACCGGGAGGATGCCGATCCCGGCGAGCCGGGTTGGCGCGAGCAGCGTGGCGATCTCGGTGCGGACCGCATCGACCCGCTCGATCGGCACGCGGTCGATCTTGGTGATGACGGCAATGCCGCGGCGGATGTCGAGGAGATCAAGTATGTGCAGGTGCTCGACCGTCTGGGGCATCACGCCGTCGTCGGCGGCGACCACGAGCAGCGCGAAATCGATGCCGCACACGCCGGCGAGCATGTTGCGGATGAACCGCTCGTGGCCCGGCACGTCCACGAAGCCGATCACGGCCCCGTCCGCGAGCGGCCAGTAGGCGAAGCCGAGGTCGATCGAGATGCCGCGTGCCTTCTCCTCCGGCAGGCGATCGGTGTCCACGCCGGTGAGCGTTTTCACCAGCAGCGTCTTCCCGTGGTCGATGTGTCCGGCGGTGGCGACGATCATTTCAGATCGAGATGCTTCAACTGGTCCACAAACTCGTCCTCGTGCTCGAGGCAGCGGAGATCCATGATGAACGCCCCGTCGCTGACTCGCCCGATCACCGGGACCGGGAGCGCACGGAAGGCAGTGGCAATATCCGCGGCCAGCGCGTTCCGTCGCTTCCCGGGTGCGGCAACCGCGATGGCGTGGCTCGCGACGAGATCCACCGGCAGCGAGCCGCTGCCGATCTGGCTCCTTACCGGGATGACCTCGGCGCCGGCCTTGCCCCGCAGCGCCGACTCGACCGCAGGGAGCAGCCGCCGCGCCTGCGCTTCGATCTCCGCAAGCGGGCGGGTGAGGAACCTCAATGTCGGCAGCGCGGTTTTCAGCCGCACGGGATCGGCGTAGAGCCGCAACACCGCCTCCAGCGCCGCGAGCGTCATCTTGTCCACGCGCAGCGCGCGCTTCATCGGGTTCGTCCGGATGCGCTCGACCCACTTCGAGCGCCCGACGATAAGCCCTGCCTGCGGACCGCCCAGCAGCTTGTCGCCGCTGAAGGTGACGATATCGGCGCCGGCTGCGAGCGTTTCGCGTGGCGTAGGCTCGTGCGGCAATCCGTATTCCTCGAGATTCACCAGCATGCCGCTGCCGAGATCGGTGATCAGCGGCAGCTTGTGCCGGTGCGCGAGGGCGGCGAGCCGGTCTTCCGGCACCGCTGCCGTGAAGCCCTGGATCGCGTAGTTGCTCGTGTGCACCTTCATCAGTGCCGCCGTCCGCAGGGAAATCACCCCGGCATAGTCCTTGAGGTGGGTGCGGTTGGTGGTGCCGACCTCGATCATCCTGACCCCGGCGCGCGCCATGATGTCGGGTATGCGGAAGGCGCCGCCGATCTCGATCAGCTCGCCCCGCGACACCGGCACCTCCTTCTTGAGCGCGAGGGTGTTGAGGGCGAGATAGACCGCTGCGGCGTTGTTGTTGACGACCAGCGCCGCCTCCGCGCCGGTCAACCGCGTGAGCCAGCGCTCGACGTGACGGTCGCGCTCGCCGCGCTCGCCGCCGTCCAGCTCGTACTCAAGGTTGACGGGGCGCGTCATCGCGCGTGCGACCGCCTGCGCGGCCTCCTGCGGCATGAGCGCGCGCCCCAGGTTGGTATGCAGGACCGTGCCGGTGAGGTTGAAGACGGGCCGGAGCGAGGGCCGCGTCTCGCGCGCGAGCCGCGCGGCGCACGCCCCGGCGAAACGCGCCTCATCGAAACCGGCTGGCGGGTCGCCGGGGCGACGGCCGAGGGCTGCGCGCAGGGAGGCGAGCTCGGCGCGCGCCGCTTCCGTCACCAGGGGCCGGCCGTAGCGGGCGGTGAGCTCCGCGATTGCTTCGAGCTGGAGCAGCCGGTCGAGTGAGGGGATCGCGCGACGCGCGGCAGCCGCCGGATTCAGCATGGCGGGCACCGTCCGGACGCGAAACGCGGGAAATTCGCTGCGGTCATGGTGCGCGAGACGCCACCGCGAGGAAGTGCGAAAAAGGGGCTGGAAGTTTAGCCCAAGTCCGGCTGTTGTGCTATCGTCGCGCCACGAATTCAACGGAGGAGGGGCGATGAGAATGGCGGTTCATGCTGCCGTTGCCCTGGTGGCAGCGATCTGGGCCTGCGCCGCGCCCGCCCAGAAACCCGAATCCCAACCGGCCGCTTCGACCGGCTCAGGGCCAGGTTATCCGACGCGGCCGGTTCGCTTCGTCTGTCCCTACGTCGCAGGCGGCGCCGGCGATATCTTTACCCGCACGATTGCCCAGAAGCTCACCGCCGCGCTCGGGCAGACCGTCGTCGTGGACAATCGCCCGGGCGCGAACGGAGGCATCGGCACGGACCTCGTCGCAAAGGCACCGCCGGACGGGCAAACCCTGCTGATGGGCAACAGCGGTCCGCTGACGATCAACCCGGTGCTGTACATGAAGGTGCCGTACGACCCGATCAGGGATTTCGCGCCGATTACGCAGGGCACTTCCTACATGTACGTGCTGGTGGTGCCCGCGGCCCTGCCCGTCGCGAGCCTCGGCGATTTCACCGCGCTGCTGAAGGCGAAGCCGGGGCAGATGACCTACGGCTCGACGGGCATCGGAGGCGGCAATCACTTGGCGGGCGAGCTGTTCAACCTCATGACGGGCGGTCAGTCCGTCCACGTGCCCTACACGGGCAGCGCTGCTGCGCTCGCGGCGCTGCTGGGCGGGCAGCTGAACTACATGTTCGACACCGTGATCACGGCGGTGCCGCACCTGCGCGCCGGGCGGCTGCGCGGCATAGGAGTAACCGCGTTGAGGCGCTCTTCCGCCCTGCCGGAGGTGCCGACACTCGACGAGCTGGGACTGAAGGGATTCGAGCTCACCCAGTGGCAGGCGGTGGTCGCCCCGGCCGGCACGCCGAAGCCGGTGGTGGACCTGCTCTACCGCGAGGTGGCGAAGGCGCTCAAGATGCCGGACGTGGTCGAGCGCCTCGCCACGCAGGGCGGCAACCGGCTGGTTGGCAACACGCCGGAGGAATTCGCGCAGGTCATCAAGAACGACCTCGCGAAGTACGCGAAGCTCGTCAAGGCGGCGAAGATCCAGGCGCAGTAGAGATTGCTCGAAAAGCCGCTCTGGCAGCGGCTGGCCCGCTCAGCGAAGTCAGGCGGCTGCAGCCGGCCGGTTGGCGCGCAGGTTCTTCAGCTTCGCCGGAAACGTCTCGCGCCGGGCGTATGTCCTTTCGGCACGGAGCGCCGCCGCGAGCCGGTCCTGGCCGGCGCGGGTCGCGGCTTCGATCAGGGTGAGGTCGAGCAGGTCGCGCTGGGCGTGACTGCCGCCGAAACGGTGCGCGTAGCTCCGGATGGGCCGCAGCAGCCGGACCGTTTCCGCGTAATCGCCGTCGCCGAACGCTTTGATCGCCCGCGTTGCGGTGTCACCCACCTCGCGGGTGAACTGCGCGTTGTCGCCAGCGGCATCGATCGCCGCGCGCTGCGCTTCCAGCACTGCATCGGCAGTCTTGGCCCGGCCGGCACCGACGAACGCCATCATGGCGTGCATGTCGTTGAAGGCGTAGTTTCCGGCGCTCGCGAGAGGTTCCCAGTTCCGTGCAACGGCGTCCCAGCGATTGCCGAGATTCACGCCGCGCAGGTGGAGCCGCCACAGCATCGCCGAAGCGTCGATCATTTCGAGCACCACGCTCGAGGCTTTGCCATAGATGGGGCCGTCGAACAGCGCCAGCGCCTCGTCGATTTCGTCGAGGCCGAGATGGAACAGCGCCAGATGCCACCAGTTGTGCACGGCGAAAAAGCTGTCGCGCGCCCAGTTGTCCGTATTCGCGCGCATCCAGGCGATGCCCTCGCGGCGGCGCCCCTGCATCTCCATTACGTGCGCCACGGCGTGCTGGCCCCAGGTATCACGCGGCTCCAGCTCGACGCTCAGCCGGCCCTGCGCCTCGGCGCGCAGGAAATCGCCGGTTTCCTCCAGTCCGAACGCATGCATGCCGAGCACCGCGTGATAACCGGGCACGCCTTTGCCCCAGGCGGACAGGGCGCGGGCGATCCGGTCGCGCAGCATGCGCGAGTCTCCGGTGAAGAAGTCGATCTGGTGCCCGGCCTGGAGCGCCAGCGCATCGCGCGGATAATCCACGCTCAGATCCTCGAGCTCCCGGCCTGCGGCGCGCCAGCGCCCCTTGATGAGGTGCCCGATCGTTTGCAGGTGGCGTGTCTCGCGCTCGTTTGCGGGAAGCGCCGCTGCCGTCGCGTAGGCGTCGCGCGCGACCGGCAGTCCGCCGGGCTCGGTGCCCATCAGATACAGGTACGCCTTCAGGACATGTCCCATCACGAGCTCCGGGCTGTCGGCGAGCGCGCGCTCGACCGTCGCGACCGGGTCGCCGATGTAGCAGCGCAATTCGTGCAGCCCTTGTTCGAGCGCGGCCAGGCTGTCTGCGTTCGCCCCGCTCACTTCGTATCCAGCAGTGTCTTTCATGGCAATCGTTCCCTGGTCTGGTTGATGGCTTGATTAACGCACCGTGTCCGCCTTCAGGCGGTTGTCGGTGCCGCAAACGCGAGCCGGACTATAACGAAACGGGGACGACGCGTGGATGACCACGCCGCCGGAATTCTTGCCCGATCCGCCGGAATCGCGGCCCCACGGGGACGCGCATTCCGCATGGCGAAATCTCCCGCGGGCTCGGTTTTCTTTCCGGTGGGAGCAGCTACTCGAACAAGCGCTCGGGCAGGGGCAGGCCTGCGAGGTCCTCGGCCGTAAGGCGGCCGTCGGGCTCGATGCCGAAGCGCTCGAGGACGTGGATCAGCTGGCGCGCGTGCTGCGCCGAATGCCAGGTCGAGCGCTCGAATCGCCTAAGAAACGTCTTGAAACACCCGAGGCGCGGGACGGCGCTTGGCACGCTCCGGCGTTTATCGTTTCGCGTAGTTCCAATCTGATTTCTTTGATTCGCTGTCGTCGTTAGGCGACATTGATTCCATCAATGCGATATTTACTGCAGCCTGCATTTCACGTGACAATTGATTGTCTAATTGTGACCACTCAGCGCGGATCAGAACTGTGAAATCCTGAATACGGAGGATCGCATGGCACGCGATCTCGACTCGGTAAGAGCGGCCCTCGGTAATAGTCGGAGCAGGCTTCTGCCCCAGACGAATGTCGTTGCAACGGGGGTGGGCTACATGTTCACGCGGGGACGAAAGACCGACGAGCTGTCCATCGTTGGTTCCGTCACCCGGAAAGTCGCCCTGAGCCAACTCGCACCGCGCGACCAGGTGCCTTCGACCATCGACGGCATCCCGACCGACGGGGTGGCCACCGGCGCCATCCGGGCGTTGCAAGCTCGGACGGCGCGGCGGGATCGCGGCTGGATTGATTTTCCTATCGTTCCTATCGTTCACTTTCAGCGAGACAGAAAGGAAACCCCATGACCCCCTTCCGCGCCGTCTCCTTGATCGCGTGTCTGCTCGGGCTCGCCGTCTTCTTATCCGGTTGCAAGACCACTGCGACCGGCGACACCCTCAGGTACAGATTCTCCGACGTCCGATCCAACAGTCCGTCTGCCGGAGCGCGCCCGACTCCGACCGATTTCCAGCTCCGCGCAAAATCGTGGAAGCACGAGTGGCGATGCGACGCCTTCGACACGTGTGACACCGACTTCCTCACCACCGTATATGTCTTCGACACGCGAACCGGAAAACAAATAAACTGGAACCGCGTCGAGGTATTCTTGAAGGAGGACGGCTGCAACGCCACCCTCGACGATCGCGCGAAGTACAAGACCGTCACCAATACTGAATTCGTGTCGTTCGGGTGGGGCGACAACCGAAAAGGGAAGTATGAGCATGTCAGCGCCCTCCTCGTCTTTTACGCCGACTGGGGAAGCGTCAATGCGCACGTCCGAACGATAGTCTGCCCGTAGATTCGCACGTCGTTCCCCGATCGCGGCTCGAGCGGTCGGGGAGGGAGATGCCAGCGTGAACGTAAAACCCGTTATGGCGGCAGCTTTTCCGCCCCTGCTCCCGGCGCTTCGGCTTGGCGCGGCGGGATCGTGGCCGGATTGATTTTCCTATCGTTCACTCAAATAGCCGTTCCGGCAACGGCAGGCCCGCCAGATCCTCGGGCGTCAGCCGGCCGTCGGGCTCGATGCCGAAGCGCTCGAGGACGTAGATCAATTGCCGCGCATGTTGCGCCGAGTGCCAGGTCGAGCGCTCGAAAACGGCGTGCATCGGCTGCATGCCGTAGTAAGTTTTCATCTTCCTGGTGAGCAACTTGTCCTCCAGCCCGCCCCACCATTTCTGCAGCCTGCCGATCACTTCCTCGCCGTAGCCCGCGATTTCGGCGCCGGTCAGGAACGTGCCGTCCTTGGGCGGCACATTGGCCTGCTGCACCGCGTATTCGACGCCATCGATCGCGCTTTCCAGAAACGCCTCGCCGATACGGAATGCATGGTGGGCCAGCAGCCGGATCGAGCGGTCGCGGTTCTCCACGACGCGCTCGTTCATACTCCCGGCCGGCATCTGGCGCACGTAGCGCTGCAGCGCCCGCAGCACGTTGATCCACTTCCTGAGGAGCTGATCGGGCGGAAGCGGCTTGTGCCCGGTGCCCTGCAGCCCGACGAACTCGGCGACGTCCTCCAGGTTCTGGCCGAAGACGTAGTTTTTGCCCTTGGCGACGACGGGCACGTTGCGGACCCCCAGGGCGAGCAGCTTCTCCCGCCCGCCGGGATCATTCAGCACGTCGATCACGACATGGTCGATACCCCTCCGCGAAAGAAACTCTTTCGCCCTGAGACAACTGCTTCACCCAGGCTGGAGGAATAGAGTGATTTTCTCGATGGCGCCCATGGAGGGTCCTTTGCAAAGTCAACGCGCGGAGACTAATGCTTGCGATCCGCCGGCGTCAAGGATCCTTCTGCTTTCAATCTTCGTCCTTCATGTCAACCGCTCCCGGCGGACACTCCTCGACGGCCTCCGCGTAGTCGCGCATGCGCTCCGCGGACTCGATGATGCCGCCGCCCAGGCACACCTGGCTCTCGTAGAGCACAACCGACTGGCCGGGCGTGACCGCCCATTGCGGCTCGCCGAACTCGATCACGCAGCGCTCGGCTCCGCTGGAGACGAGCGTGCACGCCGCGTCCTTCTGCCGGTAGCGGGTCTTCGCGCTGTACACCCAGTTGCAGTGAGGGGAGGAGCCGCTGATCCAGTTGAGGTCGAGCGCCGTCAGCCGGTCGGCGAGCAGAGCGGGATGGTCGTGGCCCTGCACCGCGATCAGCCGGTTGTTGCGCATATCCTTTGCGGCGACGTACCACGGGTCGCCCGCGCCCTCGCGATGGCCGCCGATGCCGAGCCCCTGGCGCTGGCCGATGGTGTAGAACATCAGCCCATGGTGGCGGCCGACGAGCCGGCCTTCCGGCGTGCGGATGTCGCCCGGGTTGTCCGGCAGGTAGCGGTTGAGAAACTCGCGAAACGGGCGCTCGCCGATGAAGCAGATCCCGGTCGAGTCCTTCTTGTCGTGGACGGCAAGCCCCGCGCGGCGCGCGATCTCCCGCACGTCGCGCTTGTAGAGCCTGCCGAGCGGAAACAGCGTCCGCGCGAGCTGCGCCTGGTCGAGGCGGTAGAGGAAGTAGCTCTGGTCCTTGGTGCCGTCCTCCGCCTTGAGCAGCTGGCGGAGGCCGTCCGCTTCGCGCACCTGCGCGTAGTGGCCGGTGGCGATCCAGTCGGCGCCGAGGCCGAGGGCGTGATCGAGAAACGCCCGGAACTTGATCTCGGCGTTGCACAGCACATCCGGGTTGGGCGTGCGGCCGGACTGGTATTCGCGCAGGAAATTGCCGAACACCCGTTCCTTGTACTCGGCCGAGAAATTGACGACGTCGATCTCGATGCCGAGCTTCTCGGCCACCGCCACGGCGTCCACCAGGTCCTCACGGGAAGAGCAATACTCGCTGGTGTCGTCGTCCTCCCAGTTCTTCATGAACAGGCCCGACACCTCGTAGCCCTGCTCCTTGAGCAGCAGCGCGGCGACGGAGGAGTCCACTCCGCCCGACATGCCGACGATGACGCGCTTGCCGGCCATGGGTTCAGGATGAATGATGGTAGAGAACGTCGAGCGGGAAGCCGCGACCGGCGAGGTGATCGTCGATACAACGCATCACCAGCGGCGAGCGGTGGCGGGCCGTCTCGCGCCGGATTTCGTCGGGGGTAAGCCAGACCGCGCGGATGATGCCGGCATCGAGCGGGCGGCCGGGCTCGGGCCCGGCGATCGTGCCGGTAAATGCGAAGCGGATGTAGGTCACGTCGTCGGCGCTCGAATGATATTGATAGACCCCGAGCAAGCCGGTCGGTTCGAATGTGTAGGCAGACTCTTCCAGCGTCTCGCGTGTGACGGCGTGGGCGAGGGTCTCGCCCGGATCAAGATGCCCGGCGGGCTGATTGAAGAGGCGCCCGCGATTGGTGTGCTCCTCGACCAGCAGGAAGCGGCCGTCGCGCTCAACGATCGCGGCCACGGTGACGCTGGGTTTCCAGATCATGGAGCATCGATTCTACCTCCGACCTCGCGTCCCCCTACGCTGTGTCCCGCTGCAAACAAAAAAGGCAGGGCTCGCGCCCTGCCTTTCTTGGACGGAGCTTGATTACTTCGCCGCTTCGGACTTCTTCGTATCCGCCTTCTTGGTCGTAGCCTTCTGCTTGGTCGTGGACTTCTTTTTGGTATCGGCCTTGGCCTTCGTCTGGTCCTTCTTCTGGACCGTGCCTTGCGCCGGTGTGCCCTTGTCGACTTGCGCCTTTTTCTGGTCCTTCTTCTGGTCCTGCGCGAAAGCGACCGGGGAAGCAGCCACCACCGCAAATACGGCGGCCAGCACTGCAGTCAGAAGCTTCTTGCTCATGAGTAGTCCTCTAGGTAGTTGAACGTCGATTGTTTGCAGCAAACGACCGAAATCCCGGTCAACGCCTATAACGGCCCAGTCACGCCGCCGGTTGACAGGGTGTGCACGAGCTTGAAGTCTTGATTCGCGTCCGAGAATTGCTTCAAATAAATCAAGCGGATGCAACCGACCGTCATGCTCTGCCGCGCGCTACTTGTCGGTTGAAACCGTTAGCGGGCTGATGCGCAGCGCTACGCTGCTACCGGCTCGCGCAACGCCTGCGTCAGGAGTTCGTAGCCGGGGAGGGTCAGAAACTCGACGTATTCGTCGCTGGTAATGAGCCGGTCGAAGAGTTTCGCGGCGTCATCATAATGGCCCGCGGCCCACCCGTCCGCGCCGAGCAGCGCTCGCACCCGGGCAAGCTCCTCCGGCAGCAGCTTGCGGACGAGCTCCTTGGTCACCTTGCGGCCGTCCTCGAGGACGCCTTTCGGGCTGCGAATCCACTGCCAGATCTGGGAGCGCGAAATCTCGGCGGTTGCCGCGTCCTCCATCAGATTGAAGACCGGCACGCAGCCGTTGCCGGCGAGCCAGGCGCCGATGTACTGGATGCCGACGCTGATGTTGTTGCGCAGTCCCGTCTCGGTGATCGGCTTCTCGGGCTGGAAATCGAGCAAGGCGCTGGCCGAGATCGTCACGTCATCACGTTTTCTGTGCACCTGGTTCAGGCCCGGCATGTGCTGGTCGAACACCGCCTTCGCGACCGTCACCAGGCCCGGATGCGCGACCCAGGTGCCGTCGCAGCCGTCGGTCGCTTCGCGAATCTTGTCGGCCCGCACCTTTTCGAGGGCGGCCTCGTTCGCCGCCGGATCATTCTTGATCGGGATCTGGGCTGCCATGCCGCCCATGGCGTACGCATTGCGGCGGTGGCACGTCTTGATCAGGAGCAGGGCGTAGGCGCGCATGAACGGCGCGGTCATGGTCACCTGCGCGCGGTCGGCGAGGCAGAATTCCCGGTGAGAGCGGAATTTCTTGATGCAGCTGAAGATGTAGTCCCAGCGCCCGATGTTGAGCCCCGCGCAATGCTCGCGCAGCTCGTAGAGGATCTCGTCCATCTCGAACGCGGCAAGCACATTTTCGATCAGCACGGTCGCCTTGATCGTGCCCTGCGGCACCCCGAGTTCGCGTTGCGCCATGACGAATATGTCGTTCCACAGCCGCGCCTCGAGGCGGCTCTCTATTTTGGGCAGATAAAAATAAGGGCCGGTGTCGCTCGCGAGCAGCGCCTTCGCGTTGTGGAAGAAATAGAGCGCGAAGTCGAAGATCGCCGCGGCGACGGGCTCGCCGTCGACGAGCACGTGCTCCTCGAGGAGGTGCCAGCCGCGCGGCCGCACCATGAGGGTGGCGGTGGTTTCGTTCAGCTCGTAGCGCTTGCCCTCAGGGCTCAGGAAATCGATGGTGCGGCGGACCGCGTCATGCAGATTGACCTGGCCCAAGACCATGTTCTCCCACGTCGGCGTGTTGGAGTCCTCGAAGTCGGCCATGAACACGTTCGCCCCGCAGTTGAGCGCATTGATCACCATCTTGCGGTCGGTCGGCCCGGTGATTTCGACGCGGCGGTCCTGCAGATTGCGCGGGACCGGCGCCACCGTCCATGCCGCGTCGCGAATGGGTTTCGTGTGCGGGAGGAAATCCGGCATCGTGCCGGCATCGAACTCGGCTTGGCGCCGCGCGCGTGCCGTCATCAACTCGCGGCGACGCAGTTCGAACTTGCGAGCGAGCTTGGCGACAAAAGCGAGCGCTTGCGCGCTGAGGATATCCACGCAGGCCGGCGTCAAACGGCCGCGGATCACGATGCCTTCGGGCACGCGAGAATCTGGACTCGTCATGGCTCTTCCTCGATTCTGTTTTCAAGCTGAGCGGGCACGAAACGCCATTTCCACGATACAAGAAAGCGTTTCGGAGCCTGTGCTGCAGTGCATTATACCGATTCGAGCCCGCGTGCCAACTATTGGTTAGAAATGAACTTTCTGATGGGTGCATAAGCACAAATCCTGGCGCTGTCAGGGAGCTTTTTCGCCTGGGAAAGCCATGAGTTACGGGACTGCGTGGGCCCGCCAGCGTGCGCACGCGAGGGACGCCGGACGCAGCCGAGGGCGCGAGAGGTTTTGCTATAATTCGCGCGTTTCCTGCCGGTCGGCGCTGCGGCGCTGCGGCGCAGCACATCCCCCTCGCAACCTTTCCCTCGCATTCGAACGGAGACAACGCAGCATGACTGAACGACTCGACCTACTGAAGATCGCCCGGGAAGAGCAGGGCGGCGATCTGTTCAAGCACCTCGACAGCATCTACAAGCGATCCAGGATCCAGCCGCGGGGCATTTCCGACGCGGTCATCTGGGAAGGCGGGAATCCCCAGGGCAACGTGAAGCCGGTCGCGCACGCGTTGACGGACATGTTCGCGTTGAACGGAACGCTGATGGCGCTCGACGTCCTCGGGCTTCCGTTCCTCGGCGTGCCGATGATGGCGCAGTTCCGCCACGACACGAAACTCAAGCCGCTCGAGTGGTTCGGCAAGCTCGACTACACGTCGATCAAGTGGTCCACCGCCGGCGACTTCCTGGTGAATGAGAACGGCCGGAAGGTGGTGGTCATGGGCAAGTCCGCCAATGCGCCGTTGCGCACTGCGGCCGGGGTCTACTGCAACGTCCGGCCCTACGGCACGATCACCAGCGTGCGCTTCATGCCTGGCCTGCCCTATTCGCAGGACGGCAAGAAGTTCCGGGTCGACCGGGACACCGGCAACATCCACTCCGAGATGAACACTCCCGGAGTCAGGATGGCGTACGCGGTGCGCTTGTTCCTGAAAATGGTCCACGAAACGAAGCAGATCGGGCGCGTCGCCACGAAACCAACCCAGGCCCAGGAAGACGCCGTCAATGCGGGGATCCTGCGCTGGCTGCTGCAGGGTACGAAATTCGAGCTCAAGCGGCGCTATGCGGTCGACGCCTATGCCGAGCACAAGGCAAACGTCGATGGTATCGTCGCCCTGCTGCCCAAGGATTTCAAGGCCGGCATGGAGAACTGGGGCGGAGAAATCCACGAGCATATCTCCGACACCAATTTCGGCATTTTGCTGCATGACATGTATCAGCAGCGCAAGGCGATCGTTTACGCAACGGACCTCGACGGCGACCGGCTGACCGATCTCATGGCCGATGCGCCCGACGTGCTGCGCGGGTGGGGGCAGAGGATTCTGGACCATGCGAAGACCGGCAAGGACATGAACAAGGTCTGGAAGGAGATGGGCTTCACCATGACGAACGGCAAGGACATGACCAGCGTCATGTACCGCATGGAAGGCGAGCCGATCTTCGAGCAGACGTTGGGTTCCGCCGATGCGATGCTCCTGCGCCTGCTCGCCGGGGACGAGACGGTCGGAGGAGAGAAGCAGCCCTACGACCCGAGGATCCACTTCGTCCTCATCAACGAGGCTTACAAGGCGGCCAATCCGGGCAATAAGGAACTTGCGCGCTGGCTCGACGCGCAGCTCGCGACCTTCGACAGGATTTACGGCGGCAAGCGGCCCCGCTACATCGAGGGCTACAACAAGCTGAAGGAAGCGATCAAGCCCTGGGG
>Ga0326597_10003404_pt1 | contig 22946 bp, 20 predicted proteins | sample RVTome_12_FD_203789 | JGI IMG/M metagenome (GOLD analysis project Ga0326597, IMG submission 203789) | Soil microbial communities from uranium-contaminated site in the Upper Colorado River Basin, Wyoming, United States - RVT100D185 | ecosystem: Environmental > Terrestrial > Soil > Contaminated >...
GGTCGTCTTGTCTCCGATCACGAGGCGGTGATCCAGTCCGATTCGGGTGAGCGCGCGGTGCGGTTCGACAAAGCGATGATCTCGACCGGTTCTGCCCCCAGGATCCCCGACTGGGCACCTGTCGACGGGGAGCGGGTCCTGACCACCCGGGATTGCTACGACATGGGCGAGATCCCCGAGCACATCGTCATCATCGGTTCAGGGGTGACCGGTGTCGAGTTCACCCACATCTTCGAGAGCCTGGGGTCGAGGGTCAGCCTGGTCGTGTCCCGCCGCCAGATCCTTCCCCACCGGGACGCCGAGGTTGCAGCGGTCCTCGAGGAAGACTTCCTCGAGCGGGGGGTGCATCTCGTCATCGGGGCCAGAGCCGAGAAGATCGACGTGGCCGATGACGTGGTGTCGGTGTTCTGTGACGACGGGCGGGTCGTCCACGGCACCCATGCCCTTCTCGCAGTCGGTTCCGTCCCCCTCAGCGATGGGCTCGGCCTCGACGCTGCCGGGATAGCCGTGACGAACGGGTACATCGAGGTGGACGAGTATCAGCGGACTTCGGCGCCGCACATCTATGCGGCCGGGGACGTGACCGGTCAGATGCCGCTCAGCTCGGTGGCCTCGATGCAGGGCCGGAAGATCGCACGTCATGCCCTCGACTTGCCGGTGACCCCGCTCGACTACTCGAAGGTGGCCGAAGCCATCTTCACCGAGCCGGAGATCGCCTCGGTAGGGCTGGTCGACGTGGAATCGGCCGCACAGGGGCGCAAAGTGCGGACGATGAAGGTCCCTTTCGCTTCCAACGCCCGCTCTGTTCTCCAACACTTCACCCGGGGCTTCGTCAAGCTCACCTCGGACCCGGCCACCGGGGTGGTGCTCGGTGGGACCATCGTCGGTCACCGAGCCTCCGAGCTGATCGGTGTCTTGACCCTGGCGGTCCAGGCCGAGGTCACGGTGAAGCAATTGGTGGAAACCCTCATGGTCCACCCCTCGATGACAGAGGCCATCTCGGACGCTGCCGAATGAAGAGCTACAGGCGATAAGCAACAGGCGAGAGGCAACAAGCCAGAGTCTCCTCTGGCCTATTGCTTATTGCCTATGGCAGCCATCGTGATATAGCCGAAGGCTATTTCACGATGGCTATCACCTGTCCCGGTGTCACCGTGTCACCGGGCTGCACCCTGAGATCCACCACGTCGCCGCTGGTGGGGGAGCGCACCTCGTTCTCCATCTTCATCGCCTCGAGCACGCAGATGGGGTCGCCTTCCCCCACGGGTGCCCCCGCCGTCACATGTACCTTGACGATGGTGCCCTGCATCGGCGCCGTCACCACCCCGTCCGAAGGTGCGGACGAACCCGTCTGGAGCCTGGGTGGACGCCGCCGGATGCCGGTGCCGGCCAACGGCTCGGGCGCCCAGTAGCTCACCGCGAAGCGGCGGCCACCGACCTCCACGGTGATGTCTCGCCGGGTCAGGCTCTCCTCCTCGGGGAGTGACGGGGTCGAGTCTGGCTCGCCCTCACCGACGTCGACGCTCTCTTCCATCCATTTCGTGTGATGGGCGCCGTTGAGGAAGTCGGGGTGGGACAGGACGGCGAGGTGGGCCGGGATGGTCGAGGCGACCCCGGTGACACGGAACTCTTCGAGCGCCCGCCGACCCCGGCTGATTGCGCTGGCCCGGTCTGGCGCCCAGACGACGAGCTTGGCCATGAGATTGTCGTAGTACTGGGAGACGTTGGTGCCCGGCCGAACCCAGGAATCGACTCTCACCCCGGGCCCGGCCGGCTCTTGCCACTCCACGACCTGTCCCGGGGTGGGAAGGAACTCGTTGTGCGGGTCTTCGGCATTGATCCGGAACTCGATGGCATGACCTCTCGGCTCGATCGCCTCGATGGTCAGCTCCTCACCCGCCGCAATCCTCAGCTGCCATTCGACCAGATCGAGCCCGGTGACCATCTCGGTGACGGTGTGCTCGACCTGGAGACGGGTGTTCATCTCCAGAAAGTAGGACTCGCCGCTTCGATCGACGAGGAACTCGACGGTCCCGGCGTTGACGTAGCCGCACGATCTCGCGGCGGCGATCGCGGCCCGGCCCAGCGCCCTTCGCTGCCTGACGGTGAGACCGGGCGACGGGGTCTCCTCGATCAACTTCTGATGACGACGCTGTACCGAGCAGTCCCGCTCGCCCAGGAACAGGCCCTTGCCTTGCTGGTCGAACAGCACCTGGGCTTCGACGTGGCGTGGCTGTTCCAGGTATTTCTCGACATAGACCTCGGGATTCCCGAAATAGGCGTCAGCCTCGCGTCTCGCCCCTTCGAAGGCATTGTCCAGCTCTTCGGGCTCGCGCACGACCCGCAGCCCCTTGCCCCCTCCGCCGTGGGCGGCCTTGATCGCCACCGGATAGCCGAACTCCTCGGCGAGGGCTGCCACCTCATCGACCGTGGTGATCGGGTCGCTGACCCCGGGGACGGTAGGCACCCCGGCTTGTTCGGCATTACGTCTCGAGGTGATCTTGTCGCCCATCGCCTCGATGGCGCTGGCCGGCGGGCCGACCCAGACGATCCCGGCGTTGCTGACCGCCCCGGCGAACCCGGCATTCTCGGAGAGAAACCCGTAGCCGGGGTGGATGGCCTCCGCCCCGGCGTCGTGGGCGATCTGAAGGATCCTCTGCTGGTTGAGGTAGCTCTCGGCTGCCGGAGCCGGCCCCGCGTTCCAGGCCTCGTCGGCCAGCTCGACATGACGTGCGTCCCGGTCGAGCTCGGAGTAGATCGCAATCGTGCGCATCCCCATCTCCCGAGCCGTGCGGATGACGCGCACCGCGATCTCGCCCCTGTTCGCGATGAGGAGGGACTTCACTGTGGACCTTTGGCTGGTCGGTGGTCGGTGGTCGGTGGTCGGTGGTCGGTGGTCGGAAGTCGGAAGTTGGTAGTCAGTAGTCGGTAGTCAGTTGCCGGCCATGGGACGTGGTCTGCATCAGCTGACTCGGATGATCGTCGACGAGGGGATTCACCGCCGCAACAGATGCGATTAGATCTATGGGCATGCATGACTTCCGTCGTCTCGACGTATGGCATGACAGCATTGAGCTGACGAGAGACGTGTACGAGGCAACGCGTGGATTCCCGCGCGCCGAACTGTTCGGGCTTACGAGCCAAATGAGATCGGCCGCGGTCTCGATCAGCTCGAACATTGCCGAAGGCGCCGGGCGAGGAACCTCTAAGGAGCTCGCCCGCTTTCTTCGCATCGCCGTTGGCTCGCTTTCCGAGTTGGACAGCCAGCTCGAGCTTTCTGTCCGTTTGGGGATGACGGAGCCACAGCCAGAGCTCGTTGCCGCGATCGTCGCGCTCCGGAAGCGGATCTACCGCCTCCTCAACCGCGTATCCCCGCCCCCCGAGTCGTGACTGCGGTACGGCGGACTCTGAATACTGACTACTGGATACCGGGTACAGGTCCTCAATGAGGTGCGAGCACCTCATTGAGGACCGTTTCCATGCTTCTTCGGAGGGAGGGTCTCCCGCTTGGTGCGAAGGACTTCCAGGGCCCGAATCAGCTTGTACCGGGTCTCCCGGGGCTCGATGACCTCGTCGACGAGGCCGAGTTCGGCTGCGACATACGGGTTGTTGAACTTCGCCTCATAGTCCGCGATCAGCTCGGACCGCACCTTCTCCGGGTCGTCGGTCGAGGAGATCTCTCGACGGTGGATGATGTTGACCGCCCCCTGGGCGCCCATGACCGCGATCTCGGCAGAGGGCCAGGCGAATACCAGGTCGGCGCGCACCCCGCGAGCGTTCATCACCAGGTACGCACCGCCGTAGGCCTTTCTGGTGATCACCGTGATCCGGGGCACGGTTGCCTCGCAGTAGGCGTAGAGCAGCTTGGCGCCGTGGCGGATGATCCCTTGATGCTCCTGCTCGACACCAGGGAGGAAGCCGGGGACATCGACGAAGGTGATGAGGGGGATGTTGAAGGCGTCGCAGAAGCGAACGAAGCGTGCCGCCTTGTCGGAAGCTTCGATATCGAGGGTTCCGGCCAGGACCGCCGGCTGATTGGCGACCACACCCACGGTGTGGCCGTCGAGGCGCCCGAACCCGACCACGATGTTCTTCGCCCACATCTCGTGGACCTCGAAGAACTCCCCGCCGTCGAGAACGGTCTCGACCAGCTCCACCATGTCGTACGGCTGGTTCGACGAGTCGGGGATGATCGAGTCGAGCGTGTCGTCGGTCCGATCCGGCCGATCGGTGGGTGCGAAGTAGGGGGCCAGCTCCATGTTGTTCCGGGGCAGGTAGGACATCAGGTACCTCACCGCCTCGAGGGCATCGATCCCGGTCGGGTACACGAAGTGGGTCACACCCGACTTGGAGGCGTGGGTGGCTGCACCACCGAGCTCCTCCATCGTCACCTCCTCTCCGGTCACAGCCTTGATGACGTCGGGGCCGGTGATGAACATGTGGCTGGTCTCGTCGACCTGGAAGACGAAGTCGGTGAGGGCGGGGGAGTAGACGGCGCCACCGGCGCAAGGCCCCATGATCACCGAGATCTGGGGGATGACCCCCGAAGCCCTCACGTTCCGCTCGAAGATCCGCCCGTAGCCGTCGAGGGAGGCGATGCCCTCCTGGATCCTGGCACCGCCCGAGTCCTTCAGGCCGATGATCGGTGTCCCGGTGTCGAGGGCCATGTCGATGACCTTGCAGATCTTGTCGGCCACGACCTTGCTCAGGCTTCCCCCGAACACGGTGAAGTCCTCGGCGAAAACGAAGACCGGTCGACCGTCGATGGTGCCGTGACCGGTGACGACCGCATCGCCGAGTGGCCGCTTGTCCTCGATGCCGAAGCCGGACGACTGGTGCCGGACGAACTGGTCGATCTCCTGGAATGACCCCTTGTCGAGCAGCGCATCGAGCCTCTCCCTCGCCGTGAGCTTGCCCTGCTCGTGTTGGCGGGCGATGGCGCGCTGGCTACCGGCGTGCAGGGCCTCCTCGCGAAGCTCTCTGAGTCGCTCGATTCGCGCCTCGGTCCCCAAGACTCCTCCGTAACCTCACACTGTCCGACTCGTCAGGAGACGAGATGGCTACACCATATTTGCAGTTGCGGGCAGAAGAGGTCCCATCCACCCAGGACCGAGCCCGGGCAGAGCTCGACCGTTTGCCTGTGGTCGTCATGGCCCAGCGCCAGACCGCCGGGCGGGGACGAGGCGGTGCCGGCTGGCTGACCGCTCCTCGAGCCCTGGCGGTATCCGTCGCCTTTCCCCCCGCCGACGACCCACGCCCTCTCTCCCTGATGGCGGGTGTGGCGGCGGCCCGTTGTCTGGAAGGAGTGACCCTCAAGTGGCCCAACGACGTCATGCTGGGCGACCTCAAGGTGGGCGGGATCCTGGTGGAGCGCTCGAACGAGGTTGTGGTGGGGCTGGGTCTCAACCTCTGGTGGCCTGACCCTCCCCGCGGCTTCGGTGCTCTTCACGACCAAGACCCCGGGCCGGAGATGCACGCGCGGATCGGCGGGCTGTGGGTCGCCGAGCTGATGGCCATGGTGGAGGCCGAAGGGTGGCCCGCCGGGGAGTATCGGGCGCTGTGCGCCACCCTGGGCCGTGACATCACCTGGGAGCCGGCAGGCCGGGGAAGGGCGGTCGACTTAGCCGAGAGCGGCGAGCTGGTGGTCGAGGTCGACGGGGGACGGATGCTCCTAACCTCGGGGGCGATCCACCACGTCCGAGACTCTCCGTCATGACTCTCCCTAATCGGGCTGCCCAGGGGCCAGATACGGACCTGTCGAACCCAATCACGGAAGGGGCTGGGTCAGCCCAGGTCCAGCTCCATCGCCGCCGGGAGCGTGGCCTTGAAGAACTCGACGAGGCGGGGCCCGGCGTCGGCAGCGGCGTCGGCCTCGTACCCATCGGCCTCGATGTCGAGGAAGAAGTGGCCCGCCTTGTCATAGAGGAGCCACTGCCCGTGATCGTTGCGACGCTGCGCCTCGTCGACCGTGGCGACGTCGATCAACTCGTCGTTGGCCCCATAGAGCCCGAGAACCGGCACCGGGAGATTGTCCAGATAGCCCGCCACCTGGAACTGACGTTCTTCGTCTCCGGTGAGGGGGGTGTAGGCGACCGCTAGAGACTTGACCCACGGCCGGGTCGCCGCGGCCATGATCCCGAAGCGACCGCCGACGTCGATGCCGAGGATCCCGATCTCGCCGCTGACCGCCCAGGTCACGTCGTCGGACACGATGAACTCGTGCATCTCGTCCAGATCGGTCAGGGCCCGGCGGTCGGACAGGGCGTTGTACGCCTCCAGGGGGTTCCCCTTCCGGCGATAGAAGTCGACCCCGATGGCAACCATGCCCCAGCGGGCGAACATGCGGCACAGGTCCTTCTCGAAGCCGCTCAGCCCGCCGAGGGCGGGCAACACGAGGACGACGGGGAACTGCCCGGCTGCGTCGGGACGGGCGAGGTACTGGGTGCGTTGCGTGGACCCGATGGGAAGGGGCCAGCCCCCGTACATGATCGAGTGTGTCCCCTCATGGGGCAGGACAGCCATGGGCGGGCAGGTTAGCGCTGGCCCCCTCCGCCTCTGCTTCGTCCGGGTTGCCCGGGAATTGCGGAACCGGAGCTAGCCTGACGGCGTCTTACCGACGATGCCCTCATCATCCCCCCGACACCTGGCACCCCGTCGCGGGCTGCCCAAACCGCTCAAGGTCACGATCGTCGCCCTCCTGGTCGTAGCCAATGTCGGCGCGCTCGCGGTGCTCTGGGCCGTGAACACCGGTCAGGACGTGCTGGCGCTGGCCAGGACCGACGACGACGTGGTCAGCGAGCTGAGCAAGCCGAGTGGGGACTCCCTGACCTTCTTGGTGGTGGGCAGCGACTCGCGGGAGGGTCTCGACGACCTGTCCTTCTTCGGCCCAGCGGGCGGCGAGCGGGGCGATGTCGTCATGCTGGTCCGCCTCGATCAGGCGACGGGCAATGCTCGCATGCTCTCCATTCCTCGTGACCTGTGGGTGGACATCCCCGGGAACGGTCCGGGAAGGATCAACGCCGCCTATGCGTATGGCGGCCCCAGTCTCATGGTCCGGACCATCAGGGAGAACCTGGGAATCGAGGTGAACCACTACGTCGAGGTCGATTTCGTCGGGTTCAGCTCCATGATCGACGAGTTGGGTGGCCTCGAGATGACATTCCCCTATCCGGCCCGTGACAACTTCTCGGGGCTCAGCGTGGAGGCCGGGACTCAGATCCTCGACGGGGACCAGGCCCTCGCCTTTGCCCGATCGAGGAAGTACCAGGAGTACCAGAACGGGGGTTGGGTGAGCGTTGATGCGAGCGACATCGGGCGCACGCAACGCCAACAGGAGGTGGTGCGGGCCATCCTCACCGAGATGAAGACTCCGGGCTCGATCGCAGAGGCCGGCCAGATCGCCGGCTCCATCGCCCAGCACATGACCGTCGACGCCACCTTGGCCGCCTCGTCCGTCGCCCAGCTGGCCTGGGACTTCCGCGGCCTGCTCACCGGGAGCATCGAAGGCCACACGCTCCCCGTCTACGGCGACACCGTCGGTGGCGCCTCGGTGGTGAGGGCCGCCGAACCGGAGGCTGCGGCGATGATCGAAGAGTTCACTTCGGGAGCAGTGGCGGTCGCGACCGGGCCGCTTCGAGTCCAAGTGCTCAACGGGAACGGCGTCGTCGGCGCCGCCGGAGAGATGTCCGAACGTCTGGCCGAGGCGGGATTCGAGATCGCCGGCGTCGGCAACGCCGAGGAGAGGGACTATGCCAACACGACCGTCCTCGTCCCCCGGGGGAGCGATGCAGGGGATCAGATCGTGGGCCAGCTCGGTTTTGGTGTAGTTCAGTTCGGTACCGTCGATAACGGTTATGACGCCGTTGTGATCGTCGGCGCCGACGCCTCCTGATCGGAGCTAACTGCGATCTACCATGAGGGTGCGATGGACATAGCAATAATCGGAGCCGGCTACGTCGGTCTGGTGACGGGTGGCGGTCTCGCCAACCTGGGTCATCGGGTCCGTCTCGGCGAGTCGAACGTCGAGCGGGTCGAGCTTCTGCGCAGCGGGGGAGTGCCGATCTACGAGCAGGGGCTACCCGACCTGCTCTCCCGGGGCATCGAGCGCGGCCTCCTCAGCTTCCACACATCGAACAAGGAGGCGGTGGCGGGCGCCGGCTTCGTATTCCTCGCACTTCCCACTCCGGAAGGGCCGGACGGTCGCGCCGACCTCCAGTACATCCATCGTGTTGTCGACGAGCTGGCCAACGAGGTGGAGGACGGGTCGATCTTCGTCGTCAAGTCGACCGTGCCCCCCGGCTCGGTCGCCTCCTTACGCAAGAGGCTGGCCGATCTGGGCAGCCCGGCCCGTATCGTCTCCCATCCCGAGTTCCTGCGCGAGGGCAAGGCGGTGGACGATTTCCTGGAGCCGGACCGGATCGTGGTCGGGGCATGGGACGAGTCGGATGCACGGGCCGTGGCCGATCTCTATCGCAGCCTCGACGCCGCGGTCGTCATCACCGACCCCACCTCGGCCGAGATGATCAAGTACGCCTCCAATGCCTATCTGGCGGCAAGGCTCACCTTTGTCAACTCCCTGGCCAACGTCTGTGAGGCGGTCGGAGCCGACATCCTGGACGTGGTCGAGGGTCTGGGCATGGACCATCGCATCGGCTCGCACTTCCTCCAACCCGGGCCCGGCTACGGCGGTTCCTGCTTCCCCAAGGACACGTCTGCTCTCATCGCCGTCGCCCAAGACGCCGGATACGACTTCGAGCTTCTGCGCGCTGTGATCGAGGCCGACGAGGAGCAGCGACGCCGGGTGGCGGACAAGGTGCGCCAGGCGGCTGGTGGTGGCCTCCGGGGGAGACGTATCGGCATGTGGGGCATTGCCTTCAAGGCGGGAACCGACGACGTGAGGGAGTCCCCGGCGATGCGTATCGCCGCCCTGCTCGAGGCAGACGGCGCCGAGGTGGTGGCCTACGACCCCGAGGCCGAGACGGATCTGCTGACCATGGCTCCCGATCCGATAGCTGCAGTCACCGAGGCCGATGTCTTGTTGATCGCCACCGAATGGCCGGAGTTCATGACGGTGGACATGTCCGCCGTGGCCACGGCGATGCGCGGTCACCGCGTCGTCGACGCTCGTAACCTGCTCGACCCGAAGAAGGTGCGCGCCGTCGGTTTGGACTACTGGGGCCTGGGCCGGCCAGGAGCCTGACGGCGGTAGCCAGTTCTCAGTATTCAGAACTCCGACTTCTGACTACTGACTACTGACTACCGACTATCGAAAAAGATCCTCCTCGGGCGGCCGCACCAGGTCCGTCCCCCTTCCGTCACCTCTCGGGCCTTCGTAGCCCCGGATGAGAGCGGCCGGAATGCCGGCCGCCTTTCCCATCACCAGGTCTGCGGCCGAGGCAAGCTCGTCGGCGACGGCGATCTCCGTCACTTCCAGCTCGCGTCCCACCCAGTCTCGGCTGCCCTTCAGGTCGACGATGGCGTCGAGCCCGGACACGCCGATGGCGACATCGGTGAGCCCGCGTCTCCAGGGCCGGCCGAAGGTGTCGGAGATGATGACGGGCAGGTCGATTCGGAAGCGGCGCTCGAGACGGACCCGGATCCTGTGCGCCGACCGGTCCGGGTCCTCAGGGAGCAGGATCATGGTCCCGGGCTCGGCGTTGGACCGGTCCACACCGGCGTTGGCGCAGATGAACCCGTGTTTGGTCTCGGCGATGATGAGACTCCCGCGGCGTCTCACGATCGAGACCGCCTCGGATTCCACCAACCGTCGTTTGAGGCCTTCCTCGTCGCCTTCCACCACCACCACCCGGCCCTCTGCCTTGGAGACGATCTTGTGGGTGACCACCAGGACATCGCCATTCTCGGGGGCGACTTGCTCCAGGGCAGTGGCCAGCACGTCTGTGATCTCGTCACCCGGCACGACAACGCCGATCCCGGTCAGAGGGATTACCCGGAGCGTCATAGCCCCAGTATCGCCTCGGCGAGACGCATCGCCTCCGCCCGTCCCGGGATCCGTGTCTCCAGTGCGACAACGGTGACGCCGTCGATCTCCCCGGTGTCAGCCTGGTCGCTGGTGTCGACGACGAGGGTGTCGATCAGACCGCGATAGGAGGCGATCACGGCCCGGGTCCCGGTGCCGAGCCCGAGATCTGCCATGACCGAGTCGGCCGGGCCTTTGAGGGCCTTTCCCCCGATCAGCGGGCTGATCGCGATCACCCGGGGATGCCGGCGGACTGCCCGGTCGATCGCATCGAGGGCCAGGATCGGCCAGATGGAGAGTGGCGGATTGGATGGGCCGATGACGAGGATGTCGGCCTGGTCGATGGCTTCGATCACGCCGGGGGCCGGAGTCGCCGCAGCGGCGCCCTCGAAGTCGACCCGTTGCACAGGATCCCGGTGGCCCCGATCGACGAAATACTCCTGGAAAGTCAGCTTCTCCCCCTCGCTGGTGGTGACCATGGTCCGGACGGGATCGTTCGAGGCGGGCATGATCGAGGCGGTGAGCCCGAAGCTGGCTCGAACCGTGTCGGTGACGCCCGCCAGGGTTTCCCCGGCTCCCAGACGGTGAGTCCGGTAGATCTTCAAGGCCAGGTCCAGGTCGCCCAGCCGGAACCGATTGTCGAGGCCGAATCGGGCCAGCTCCGTGTTGGCCACGAAGGTGTCCTCGGCTCGACCCCATCCATGAGGTCCCTCGATGCCGGCAAGGGTGTAGACCACCGTGTCCAGATCGGGGGCGACGTAGAGGCCATGGGTGGGGAGGTCGTCGCCGACGTTGACGACGACGCTCAGATCGAGGTCATCGATGGCATCGAGCCCTCGCGCCAGCCGCGCCCCACCCACTCCGCCCGACAGCTCAACGACGTTCATCTATTCCCTCGGTATTGCTCAGCGACGCGGTCCGGTTCACAATGTCCTCCCGCATGACAAGTGCCTCAGCTCCGCAGATCGCGGACGAATCGACACTCCTGGTGCCACCGGACGCGCCCCGCGTCAAGGTGATCGTCACCTTGGTGGAAGGCGCCGACCTGGAGGCCGCCCTGGCCACCATCGACCGTCAAGTCTATGACGGCATCCACGAGGTGGTCGTGATCGGCACGCCGGAGGACGACCTCCCGCCCGGGGTAGGTTTGATCCAGACTCTCGAAGAGGCCATTGCCGGCACAGATCCCGAGGTTGACTATCTCTGGATCCTCCACTCCGATGCCCGACCCCGCCCTGACGCGCTCGCCGCCTTGGTCTCGGAGTTGGACCGGAACGACGCCTCTCTCGGGGGCTCCAAGCTCTTGTTGGCCGGGACCAGGGACGAGCTGGAGTCGATCGGCAGCGCCACCGACGTCTTCGGCGACCCGTTCTCCGGGCTCGACGAGGGTGAGATAGACCTCCAGCAGTACGACGTGGTGCGCGAGGTTGCCTTCGTGTCCTCGGTGTCGATGCTGGTCCGTCGGGACCTGGCCCAGGGGCTGCGCGGGCTGGATGAGCTGCTCGAGCCTGTGGCCGCCGGTCTCGACTTCTCCCAGCGGGTCCGTCTCGCCGGGGGCAGGGTGATAACCGTTCCCTCCTCGGAGGTGTACCACCAGGCTCGATGCGAGGAGAGAGGGTCGGGATGGCGGGAGGAGGCGGGTCGGCTGCGCGCCATGCTCAAGGCCTACCGTCCGATCACGCTCCTTTGGGTCGTCCCCTTTGACATCCTGGTCTCCGTGGTCGACGCCCTTGCCAACCTGCTGCTTCTCCGCTGGAGAGTGGGAGCCCGCCACCTCCTGTCCTGGCTGTGGAACATCTGGCACCTCCCTTCGACCATCGCTCAACGTCGTGGTTTCCGCCAGGTGAGGGCCATTGGAGACGAGGAGCTCTTCCGATTCCAGTCCCGAGGGTCGGTCCGGTTGCGCGAAGTGGGCTCTGAGATCGCCGATCGGATCCTCTCCATATTCGATGACGATCAGGCTTTGGCCCGGGGGACGAGAAGGGTGTGGTCCAGCCCGGGCATCTGGGGGGCGCTACTGGCGGCGGCAGTGGTGGTGGTGGCGTCGTGGTCGATCCTCTTCACAGGTGTCCCCATCAACGGATTCAGCTTTCCGTTCGAGCCGCCGACCGTGGCGTTCGATCGCTTCTTGGCCGGATGGAACGACTCCGGGCTCGGTTCGGCCGACGCAGTGCATCCCGCAGTCGGCTTCACCGGGCTCGTCTCCGTGCTCTGGTTCGGGGCCGAGGGTGCGGCCCGCACCATCGTCACCGTCGTGTTCGCGGTGATGGCCGTCCTCGGCATGGGGCGGCTTGCCGGCCGCCTCGGATTCCGCGGCCCGGGTCGCTATCTGTCCGGGCTGGTGATCCTGGCCGGTCCGGGAACGGCCCTCCTCATCGGAGCGGGCTCCTGGCTCGCGCTGGGAGGAGCCGCCCTGCTCCCGTGGGCAGTTCGCTCCGTGATCCTCCACTCCGACGATCGGGCCAAGAGCTGGCTGACCCATATCGGCTGGGCCCTCATCTGGGTGATCATGCTGACCGCCGTCTCCCCGGTCCTGGGCATCGTCCCGTTGACCGCAGCGGTGCTGTGGCGCCTGGTGGGTGGGACTCAGTCCTCCATCCGGCTCGGGCTGTCCACCCTGCCCGCGGGCGTGGTCGCCGCCGGGTTCGTCTTTGACGACCAGGGGTGGCTGCTCGACGTGGACCGACGCCTCGGGATGGTCGTGCCGGACTGGTGGCCGGTTCTCATCGCGGCCGCCGCGATCCCGCTCATGCTCGTCGACAGCCGCACCCGGCGTCTCGGCTTCTTCGGGGCCGTGATCGGGCTGGGTGGCCTGGTCCTGGTCCGGCTCCCGTTCGGTGGGCCCGGGGTCGAGGAGGGGGCATTGGTCCTGGCGTCGTTCGGCTCTGCGATCGTGGTGTCCGCCGCCTTCGATCGGCTCAGCATCGAACCCCGCCGTCTCCTCGCTTCGATCGGTGCCACGGCCATCCTCCTCATATCGGCCCTGAGTCTGTTGGACGGCCGGCTCGGGCTACCTCCTGGCGATGTGAACGACCGGTTGGCCTTCGCCTCGACACTGGCCGATCCGGGCATACCCGAGCGTGTCCTGGTGGTCTCGACCGACCGGAGCCTGATCCCCGGTGAAGTGCGGCCTGGGCCCGGCGTCTGGTACCGGACCTTGGACGGCCAGGGCACGACCCTCGACGAGGTCTGGTTGCCAAAGCCGCAAGCGGGGGATGAGCAGCTCGACCTGGCCATCGACCGCATCGCCGGCGGAGCGGAGCTCCGACCCGGTCTTCTCCTCTCCGAGTTCTCCATAGCCTGGGTGGTGGTCGAGGGCGACGAGTCCCCACTCGACAAGATTCTCGAGTCCCAGCTCGACCTGATACCCACCCCGCTCGCCACCGGGGCGAGAGTGTTCGAGAATCCCGCCGCCCTGCCTGTGGCTGCGGTCGGAGAGGACCTGGTCTGGCAGCGGGAGGGGACCGGGTTTGCCGGTGTGAGCACGACGGACCGGGCGATCATCAGGGTGAACTACTCGCACGGATGGCAGCCCGAACCGGAACCGGCCGGCTGGTTCACCACCGTTTCGGCGGCCGAAGGGGAGGCGAGGTTCGGCGCAGGTGGTTACCTGAGGTGGGCTCCTTACCTGGCGGCCGGTCTTCTCGCCTTCGCACTCGGCCTGGTGGTCTGGGCGAGGTTGCGGAGATGATCAGGGCATTCCTCGCTCTCGCTGTGGCCGCTCTGACCGCCACCGTGCTCATCACCCCGGTCCCCGAGCCCCCCGAGGCGGATCCCAATGCAGCCGTCGACCCGCCCCCCGTCGCCGTGTGCCCGGTGGAGGAGGGGAGCGGGCGGAGCACGACTGTCGGGATAGCTTCCAGTGTCAACGGTGAGGGCCGCTTCACCGCCTTTGCCGGCGGCGGCCCCGTGGGCTCCACCCAATTCTCGACGGGAGCCTCGGGCTCAGCCGCCATCGCACTGGCCGATGTCGCCGCCGTGGGGACGGCCGCCGGTCTGGCCGAGTTGCCTGGTGCGGAGTCGGCGGCCGCCTCGTTGCTGCTCGGAACCGAGTCGATCGCCGTCGAGGCATGTCTCGCCACCCCGGTCCAGCAGACCCTGCTCGCCGGCGGTTCCACGGTCAGCGGTGAGCAATACCAGGTCCATCTCATGAATCCCTACGCGGGCGAGGCGGTGGTCGACTTGATCGTCCAGTCGGAGTCCGGGCTGGAGACCGTCCCGCTGCTCCGTGGGATCTCGGTTCCGTCGCGGTCATCGGTCCTCATCGATCTCTCCGAGGTCCTGCCCGGGCGGGAGACTCTCTCCATCGCGATCGAAGGGGTCAGTGGCAGTGCCATGGCCGTAGGCCGGTTCGGGGTCGGTGTCGATGTTGCTCTCTGGCACTCGGTAGCACCGGCTTTGGATTGGTATGTGCCCGTTCCTGCAGGAGGGGCGGGAGGGGATCTCGTCATCTCGACGGGTGTGTCGGCCGAGGTCGAGTACCAGCTGGACCTATACGGCCCGGAAGGGGTGGTCGAGGCGTTTCAGGAAGGCGTGGTGCCCGGTCGGGGGGTCTCCATCGTGCCGCTCGGCGAGTTGGGCTTCGAGGTGGCATCGGCCATGAGGGTGGTTTCGACCCAGCCGGTCGCAGTCTTCCTGCGCACGGTGTCCGAAGGCGGTGTGGCCATCACCAGCGGGGCCACGTCCACCGCTTCGAGGTGGTTTCTCCCCGCGGCGGGCTTGGCTCCGGGGAACACGGGGAGCACGGTGATCCTCAACGCCGGGCTCGACGATGCCACCGTCATCGTCACCGCCCACCGAGAGCAGTCGGCGGCGCAGCAGTACGTCGTGCCCGCCGGGTCGGTCATCGAAGTCGGCTCGATCGAAGGCAACGCCAACGCCTACACGGTCAAAGGTGAGGGCTCCCTGGTGCCCCTGTCGGTGACTACCACCCCGACCGGGACCGCCTACAGCCTCGGCGTCCCCATCCTCGATGAGTGAGGTCTGGCTCAGGGTCGGGATAGTGGCCGGGGGGACCGTCGTGGCACTGGGCATCGTCCTCGTCTTGCGGCGACGGCTCACCCATCCGATGGCGACCGAGACCGGGGGGCTCAGCCCCGGGGTATACCTCTTCTCGTCATCCACCTGTGTCGATTGCGTTCCGGCGCGGGCCCGGCTCCTTGACGCCCTCGGGGCTTCGGAATTCGTCGAGATCAGATGGGAAGACGAGCCGGCCCTGTTCGCCGACTTGGGAATCGACGCCGTTCCCTGCACCGTGATCATCTCCGAGGGGGGAACGTCCACACGGTTCCCCGGTATGCCCGATCAGGCCCTGGAACAGTTGAATCCTTGAACGGGGAGGCTTCAACTCCTACCGTTTCCCGCATGATTCTCAGTTGTGCCCGTTGCGGCTCGCCGGCTGCCGCCGTAATGACGTTCTCCTATTCCGCCAGTTCGGTCTGGATGGACGACCTCGTCAACGGACTCGAGCGACACGGGTACGCCATGTGTGCCGATCATGCCGACCGGATGATTCCCCCGCTGGGCTGGACGCTGACCGACCGGCGCACGGTCACCCGGCTCTTCGCCCCACTCTCGGTGGCCTGATGGCTCTCGACCGCGACCTGTTGGATGCGATCAAGGATCTCGACGAGCACGATCTCCGTCGTCTTCTCATACTGACCCGAGCCCAGCTCGAGGGCTTGGGCGCCCTCGTCGCCGAGGGTCATCCGCAGGTTCATATGCGTCAGCAGTCGGTCCGGTGCGGGAAGTCGGGCTGTACCCGGTGCCCGCATGGGCCGTATTGGTACGCCTACTGGACCGAGAACGGGCGCCGGAGGAGCCGTTACGTGGGTCGCCTTCTCGACGAGGAAGCATTGTTGTAACCGCGGGAGGCTCTTACGATATCCCCCGGCCCGAGGTCGAGACGATATGAACTGCCCACAGTGCTCAAAGCCTGATGTCATGGAGATCGAGCACGTCCTCCCGGACGGGACTCAGGTGCTCTTCTTCGCCTGTCACCACTGCGAGGAGCGGTGGTGGAATCGGGATGGCGTCGAGATCGATATCTCCCAGGTCCTGGAGATCGTCCGGCAGCATCGAGCGTGATGTCACTCCGGGCAGGCCGCAGAGCCAGCCCCTGGCCAATCCTCCTCACCCTCGCCGGGATCTCGCTCGTCATCTTGGTGGTGATGAGCCCGTGGTGGATCGTCTCATCCACGACGCCGACCGGCGGCGACATGGGGGCACATGTCCTGGGCCCGGCCTATCTCCGGGATTACCTCCTTCCTGAAGGCAGGATCCTCGGCTGGTCCAACGACTGGTTCGCCGGCTTCCCAGCCTTCTACTTCTACTTCCCCCTGCCCTCGCTGACCGTCGTGCTCCTCGACCTGTTCGTGCCATACGGGGTGGCGTTCAAGATCGTCACGGTCATGGGTCTCCTCGCCACACCTCCTGCCGCCTACTACCTGGCCCGGTCGATGCGGCTCGGCAAGCACGTCTCGCTGGTGACGGCGGGGTCGGGAGTGGTGTTCGCCTTTTTCGAGAGTTACTCGATCTACGGGGGCAACATCGCCTCGACCCTGGCCGGCGAGTTCGCCTACTCGTGGTCCTTTGCCCTCTCCCTGCTCTACCTCGGGCTGCTGATCCGGGCAGTTCGTGACGACCGGAAGTATCTGAAGTGGGCGGCCCTCGCCCTGGCGGTCACCGCCCTTTCCCATGTCCTGACCACGATCGTGATCGTGTTCGCCTCCCTGTTCGTGCTGCCGTGGCGCAGAGGCTTCTGGCGGACCATGGCCGTCTGGGCCTGGGGCTTTGCCATCGCCGCCTTCTGGGCGCTTCCCCTCATCGCCCGGATCGGATTCACCTCCGACATGGCCTGGACCCCGCTCTCCCGGTGGGAGGAGGTCTTCCCTGTGGAGTTGTGGCTCCTTCTCCCGCTCGCCATACCCGGTGCTGTCTGGGCCTGTCGTCGCACCGCGAGGGTTGCTCCCTTGCTGGCGGCGACTCTCCTCCCCGTCCTCTACTTCCCTCTTCCCCACATCATGCCCGAGCTCCTCCCCACGGTGTTCGGGGGAGAGCGGTGGAAGCTCTGGAATGGCAGGCTCCTCCCGTACTGGTACTACGGGGTCGCTTTCTTCGCCGCCGTTGGGGCGGGGGCGGTCGTGATCTGGCTCTCCCGGAGACTTCCCTCACGTGTCTCCTCCCATTGGCCACGGGCACTGATCGCCCTCGTCACGGTGGTCGCCTCATCGCTGGTCGCCGACTCGGCCGATTTCCCGGTTTGGGCCTGGGTCCCGGTCGCAGTCGCCGGGGCACTTCTCATCGGGGTCTCGTTCATGTGGGACCCGACTCTCTCGACTCGCACCTTCCTCACCGGGACCATGGTGACGGTGGTGGTGCTGGGGGCTCTCTCCGGAGTGACCTTCGTCGACGGTTGGGCCAGATGGAACTACGAGGGCTACGAGTCGAAGGAGCCCTGGCCCGAGTACGAGGCCCTGATGAAGGAGATCGATGCCCTTCCAGAGGGACGCGTGCACTGGGAGGCTGCCAACGAGGAGCTGGAGATCTACGGGACACCGATGTCGCCGATGCTCATCCCCTATTGGACCGAGGGCTCACATCCTTCGATGGAAGGTCTCTACTTCGAGTCATCGCTGACCACCCCGTTCCACTTCATCACTTCCTCGGAGATGTCGGAGAGGCCGTCGAACCCGATCCCGGGGCTGACCTACCACACCGGGGAGATGGAGCGGGGGTTGAAGCACCTCGAGCTCTTCGGTGTCGACTACTACGTCTCGGTGACCCCGGAGGCAACGGAGAGGGCCGACGGTTTCGCCGAGTTGACCAAGCTGGCCACCTCCGGCCCGTTCAGCATCTACCGGCTCCCCGAGACCGAGCTCATCGAAGCTGCCACCTTCCTCCCCGCGGTGTACGAGGTGCCGGAGCGCAACATATTCGCCTCGCTGACCGGAGCCGCCACCGTCACCGGGCCCGATGGCCGGGAGTTGCCCAGCTTCTTCGATATGGCCCTCGATTGGTACGACGACGTGGACAACCTGGATCGTTGGGTGGTGGCCGATGGCCCCGAGGAGTGGCCCCGGATCGAGTCCTTCGAGGAGAGGCCGAACGTCTCACTCGACACCCCTGGGGACGCGGTCAGCGACATCGTGGTCGAGAACCACCGGATCTCGTTCACGACCATGGCGGTGGGCGTGCCCCATCTGGTCAAGGTCTCCTACTTCCCCAACTGGACTGCCCGGGGCGCCGACGGGCCCTGGCGGGCCACGCCGTCGCTCATGGTCGTCGTGCCCACCAGCGAGAACGTCGTCCTCGAGTTCAAAGACACCTGGGCCGAGAACGGAGGCAAAATCGCAAGCGCGCTCGGAGTGCTAATTCTGGTTGGGGCCTTGGTCGTAGGTCGGAGAGCAATAGGCAATAGGCAATAGGCAAGAGCGCGTTCTGGCCTATCGCCTGAGGCTTATGACTTGGGGCTGTTCAGAATCCTTCGGATTCTGAACAAGCCGATCACCGTTCTTGGAGCCCGCTTCAGCAACGACGATCTCGTCACCCGCATCTCCTCCACGACCACCGGCACCTCCTCGATCCGGTAGCCGGCCCGCTCCGCCCTCACTACGAGCTCGGTGTCGAAGAGGTCCTTGCGACTCACCACCAACGGGGCCAGATCCTCGACCAGGTCGCGTCGAAACGCCTTCATCCCGTGTGTGTCGCTGACCCTCGAGCCCAGGATGGTTCGCAGCATCAGGTTGAAGACGCGAGTGGCGATGCGTCTGATCAGAGGTCGTCGGTCCTCCGAGCCGGGATCACGCTTGGATGCGATCACCAAGTCGACTTCATCCAGGTCGAGGACCCGTCTCAGGAAATCGGCCGAGAAGTAGTCGATGTCGAAGTTGACCACCCAATCCCCGGCGGCCTCCAGAAAACCTTGCCGCATCGCCGCTCCGTAGTCGGCCCCTCCGAGAGAAAGCACGGTCACCGGGTGGTTCCCGGCCACCTGTCTCGTCACCTCGGCGGTCGCGTCGCTGGAGCCGTTCTCGACGATGAGGACGCGGTAGGTCTCATCGAGGCTCTCCATCTGCTCGATGAGGGCCGGAATCGCCCGGGGGATGAATGCCGCCTCGTTGTAGACAGGGATCACGATGGAGAAGGTCGGGGGCATCGGAGCGGCAGTGTAGGAATGAGCATGGAATAGACCCACCCCTAGACTTCGCCGCCGATGGACCCCCACGCAGTGTTCAAGGCCTATGACATCCGCGGCCGGACCGACAATGGAGAGGTGGACCCGGAGCTGTTCCGACTGGTGGGGAGTGCCTTCGTTTCGTTGGTCGCCACCGATGAGATCGCGGTGGGCCGGGATTGCCGGGAGTCCTCGGACGGGCTGTTCGCTGCCCTGGTTACGGGGATGATCCGGGCCGGTGCCGACGTTGTCGACCTGGGCCAGGTGCCGACCGACCTGGTCTATTTCTATTCGGGCAAGTATGAGGTACCCGGGGCCATCATCACCGCCTCGCACAACCCTCCTCAGTACAACGGGTTGAAGCTGTGCCGGGCCGGTGCTGCCCCGGTGGGAGTGGACACCGGGCTGGCTGAGATCAAGGCGCATGTCCTCCAGGACGAGACGCCGCCAGCCACGGTGGAGGGCTCGGTGCGCAGGGTCGATGCGACAGACGACTACGTGGATCATCTCCTCGCCATCGTCGACGCCTCCTCGATCGGGCCGCTCCGGGTGGCGGTAGACGGGGGAAACGGGATGGCGGGTGTGACCGTCGAGAGAGTCTTCGCCCGCATAGCCGCGACCCTCGATGGGCTCTATCTGGAGCCGGATGGGACCTTCCCCAACCATCCGGCCGACCCGATCCAACCGGAGAACCTTCGGGACCTGATCTCGATGGTCGACAATGGCGCTCACGACCTGGGTGTCGCCTTCGACGGGGACGCCGACCGGGCTTTCTTCATCGACGACAAGGCGGAAGCGGTCAGCGGGAGCACCGTTACCGCCCTGATCGCCCGCTGGATGCTGCGTCGCCACCCCGGTGCCTCGATCATTCACAACCTCATCACCTCGCGCGCCGTTCCCGAGACCGTTCGTGCTGCCGGGGGGAATCCGATACGAACCCGGGTGGGGCACAGCTACATCAAGCAGGTCATGGCGGAGTCGGGAGCGGTGTTCGGCGGCGAGCACAGCGGCCACTACTACTTCGCCGACAACTATCGGGCCGACTCGGGCATGCTGGCCATGCTCATACTGCTCAGGGTGATCTCCGAGGACGGTCGCCCCCTCTCCGCACTGCGACGTGAGGTGGAGCCATACCGGGCCTCCGGCGAGATCAATTTCGTTGTCACCGATCCGGAGGTCTCGATGGCAAGGGTGGAGGCCAAGTTTCCCGAGGCCGTGATCGACCATGTCGACGGCTTGTCGATGGATCTGGGCGATGTCTGGTTCAATCTGCGCCCGTCCAACACCGAGCCGTTGTTGCGTCTCAACGTGGAGGCCGGCGACGAGCGGACCGTGGAGAGGACGGTGGCAGAGTTGACGGCGACACTCGAGGAGAGCCGATGAGCCTTATCGATCCCCAGTTGGCCGCCATTCTCGTCTGCCCGGTCGACAAGTCCGACCTGGTCGAGGACGAGGCCACCTCACATCTGGTCTGTACCGAGTGTGGTCGGCGATACCCGGTTCGGGACGGGATCCCGGTGATGCTGGTCGAGGAGGCGGAGGGGGGCTCGGATGAGTGAGATGTTGGAGATGATCCGGACATTCGGCGACCAGTTGCGCTGGGCGCGGGACCTGGAGGTACCCGACATCGCTCCCAGCGCAGAGGTCCTGGTCGGCGGGATGGGTGGCTCGGGGATATCGGGCGACTTCGGCGCGGCCCTGGTCGCAGACACCGAAGGAAGGGTGGCGGTGCACAAGGGCTACGCCCCGCTTCCGGGCTGGGTCTCCCGGGTGAAGCCGGCCGTGGTGGCGGCGTCGTACTCGGGCAACACCGAAGAGACTCTCGACCTGGTGGCAGCCGCCGAGGAGGCGGGGCTGCCGATCGTCACCATCACCACCGGCGGCCGGCTCGCCGAGCTGACGGCCCGGAGCGGGTGGCCCACCATTCCCGTCCCCACCGGGCTTCAGCCTAGGGCCGCCATCGGCTATCTGGCCGGTGCGGTAGCGCGCCTACTCCACTCGTTCGGCGTGCTCCCCGAGCAGAGGGCGGCCCTCGAGGAGGCGGCCGACCTGGTCGACGGCGCGGTCGGGGAGGGATCGGTGACATGGGCGATGGCTTTCGATCTGGCCAAGGGGCTCGTCGGTCGGATCACCATCGTCTACGGAGGAGGGCCGATAAGCGGCACCGCCGCCCAACGGTGGAAGACCCAGATCAACGAGAACGCGAAGATGCCCGCCTGGTGGTCGCTGCTTCCCGAGCTCGACCACAACGAGATCGTCGGTTGGGAGACCCTGCCCTCCATCACCCGAGATCTCATCGGAGTCGTGGCTCTCACCGATGCGGCCGATCACCCCCGGGTTCGATCGCGTCTCGGCCACACGTCGGCATTGACCGAGTTCGCCGTCCCCTGGCTCGCCGAGGTGCCGGCGCATGGCGAGAGCGAGCTGGCCCGGCTGATGTCACTCACGGTCTGCGGGGACCTGGTGTCCTGGATGCTGGCCGTCGAGGCGGGTGTCGACCCGGTGCCGGTCGAGACCATAGAGAGACTGAAGAAACTCCTAGCGAAGGACTGAGATGAACTACGACATCGCCAACCCCGCCCTCGCCGAAGACGGGGCCCGAAGAGTCGACTGGGCCGGGCGCCGGATGCAGGTCCTGGCCACGGTGCGGGAGCGTTTCGCCAAGGAGAAGCCGCTGGACGGTCTGGTGGTTGCCGCCTGCCTCCATGTCACCGCAGAGACCGCCAACCTCATGCTGGCGCTTCGGGACGGGGGCGCCGAGCCACTCCTCTGCGCCTCGAACCCGCTCTCGACCCAGGACGACGTGGCCGCCGCCCTGGTCGCCGAGGGGATCCCGGTCTTCGCCATCAGGGGCGAGGACGCAGACTCCTACTACAAGCACATCAATGCGGTGCTCGATCATGCCCCGGCCATCACGATGGACGACGGCGCCGATCTGGCCACTCTGCTCCACACCGACCGTCGTGACATCGAGGTGATCGGCTCCACCGAGGAAACCACGACCGGTGTCATCCGTCTCAAGGCGATGGCGGCCGACGGCACGCTCCGGGTGCCCGTCGTGGCGGTGAACGACTCGGCGACCAAGCATCTCTTCGACAATCACTACGGGACCGGGCAATCGGCGATCGACGGCATCATCCGGGCAACCAACGTCCTCCTCGCCGGGCAGAACATCGTGGTGATCGGCTACGGGGACTGTGGGCGCGGTGTGGCCAACAGGGCCGACGGTTTGGGGGCGAGTGTGATCGTGGTCGAAGTCGACCCGGTTCGAGCCCTGTCCGCCGTGATGGACGGCTTCCGGGTGATGACCGCAGCCGACGCGTCGCGGGTCGGCGACATCTTCATCACGGTGACCGGCAACAAGCACGTGTTGAGGATGGAGCACTTCGACGTGATGAAGGACGGCGTGATCCTGGCCAATGCCGGTCACTTCGATATCGAGCTGGACCTGGCGGCGTTGCGTGCCGCGGCCGTAGCCCGTCGTGGGATCCGCAACAACCTCGAGGAGTTCGAGCTACCCGACGGGCGTCGCCTCCTGGTGGCGGCCGAAGGGCGGCTGGTCAACCTCGGCGCAGCCGAGGGTCATCCCGCCGACGTGATGGACATGTCGTTCTCCAACCAGGCGCTCGCGGCCGAGTACCTGGCTCTGAACATCGACGACCTCGAGCCCAAGATCTACACATTGCCGGCGGAGATCGACAACGAGGTGGCCCGGATCAAGCTGGAGCAGATGGGAGCGGGTCTCGACACCCTCACCGAGGAGCAGGTGGCATATCTGTCTGGCTGGCAGGA
>Ga0326597_10003405_pt1 | contig 22945 bp, 27 predicted proteins | sample RVTome_12_FD_203789 | JGI IMG/M metagenome (GOLD analysis project Ga0326597, IMG submission 203789) | Soil microbial communities from uranium-contaminated site in the Upper Colorado River Basin, Wyoming, United States - RVT100D185 | ecosystem: Environmental > Terrestrial > Soil > Contaminated >...
GATAATGTTCTATTATAGAAAATGACTTCATCAAGAAGCCCGCCATAATACCTATCTGTGTTATTATCAGACCTGCTTCCAATGTAAATAGACCCAGAAGGATTAAAATTGTCCCCTCCTCTAGAATTTGAGGCATTTAAACCTCCGTCTATATAAACTTTTGACCCAACCCCTGTCTCAACAGTAAGAGTATAAAGATGCCAATTCCCGTCTGCTGTTCCTGCTGTCACATTCAAAATATCTGAACCGCAAGATCCATCATTAGAATCTCTTATACAGATAATAATTTTTCCGGGGTCTGGAAGACCATCTTCGCGAAAGTAAATATTAACGCTTGGATTTATATCAAAAGCACCATGAGAATATACATATTGATAAAAAATTCCAGTTAAATCACTTAAATTAAACCAAAAACTAATTGTAAAACTTCCACCAGACCCAGCATAATCAAAATCAGGGACGATAATTTGGTCATTAACCTCATCAAAACTATATGCCCCACCAGAAATTCCAGAAGAAGTCCAATTAACATTTCCTATGACCCCTCCATTTCTTCCATTATCAGAATAATCTTTCGTTTCTGTGGTGTTATTTGTATCAAAAGGCAGGTTGAATAAAGCAATAGAACTTCCATTTAACTTCCAGTCATAGATTAAAGTGTTGTAATTCTGTGGGTTTTGTGGCCAGGCTGTTAAGTTGTCTGTTGTTAAGTTGTTTGTTGAAGTGGCATTTAGGAATACAGAATCAAGTGTTGGGATAATTTCAGTTAAGGTCAACAGAACGTTCTGATTGCTAGTCATGTTTACAATCGTGCTGTTGTCTACGTATCCTGTTTTTGAAGCGTTTATTGAGTGGTTTGTGAGGTAGGTTGTTATTGTGTCTGTTCCATTGTTTGTTTGGTTAGCATAAGTTATATTCAACCTTTCTATAACTCCAGAAGAGTTTGTTAGCGAGCTATTAACCAATGTATCATTAACATCATAAACATCAACTGTTGCAGAATCTATTGCTGTGAAGATTGTGTCTGTTACGTTCACATCTAAGTAATTTATGAAGACCACAGTGGCTGATTCATTCTCACTAAATAAATAATAATTAATTTCTTCTGGAAGGATGGTTGTGTTGATTATTGTTATGTTCTTTATTAAAGAATCTGATGCATCATGCAATCCTTCAGAATTTAATCTAAGTTTGGTTGCTCCAGAAACTATAGAATCTGTTATGTTTAAGGTGGCATTATTTGTGGAGGCGTCTCCCACCTCTATTGCAATGCCAGAGACTGATTCAAAAATAGAATCTTTTGCTTGAACACTTACTTCATTAGCCCCCTCTAAATTTAAACCTATCCCCTGCTCACTATTTATGTAGCTATTAGATATATTGGAATTTCCTCCAAGAAAATAAATTCCATTTAGAGAATTAGTGTAAACAGTAACATTTGTTATATTAGCAGATCTTAAGTACATCCCATCTCCTGTAACATCGTTAGTTTGATTGACAAAAGTGTTTTCTATTACAATTGGGGGACCGGATTCATAAATTAAAGCAGAAGTTGCTATGAATTGTGTATCTCCTTCAAGTCGGCTATTATTAATACTTATAGAGGAACTGTCGCTCCCGGACCTATAAAGTATACCATAACTTCCGTTGACGATAGTAACATTAACTCTGTCTATAATCCAATCTGTTGCTATTCCCCCAGAAGTATCATCTCCAATTGCCCATCCATCATTTGAGACGTTGAGCCAAATATTAAGATCTTCAGCTATGAGATCTACAACAACTAGATTAATCCCACTTATCTTTTCCCCATCTCCACTTACATTAATATTTAATTTGGAAATGTTTATAGAGGTTCCACCCCCCGTGCTTTCATTAATAGCTGTCTGATTATCTCTGATAATTGTGGGGTAACCAATAGTACTATTACTTGTCAATGTTAGGGCTTTGTCAATTGTTACGGTTTCATCGTAAGTCCCATTATCAGTTATAACAACAGTCTGTCCGCTTGTCGCGTTATCAACAGCTTCCTGTATTGTTGGGAAGCAATATCCTGTTTCATTGACGCAGACAGTATTTGCTGTTGTAGTATAGCTAAAGGTATCTGTAACATTCCAATTATCAGAAGAGTCATTAGCATAAACTAACCATTGTATTGTTGTTCCTGCTGTTGTATTAACATCTTTTGTTACATTGCTCCAGTTTGTTGTTCCAGAAAACTCAACAAAGCTATCATTCACAAAACTTCCTGTTCCATTGTCAAAGCTAAAGATGTAACCACTTAAAGCAATGTCATCTGTCCAGTTTACAGAATGAAGTATAGAAGTTCCTGCTAATGTTGAGTTTGTCTGGTTGTTTTGCCAGTAAGGGGCTTGGGTATCTCCTCCTTCTTCAACTTCTGTTGGCCATTCAACTACTTCAAAAACATAATCTCTTTTTTGATTTATATTTCCTCTATGCAAACCAACAGTTGTATCGTTAAGCAAACGAAAGCCAACAAGAATGTAATGGCTGTCGCTTCCAGTGTTTGTTGTTGCGGCTTCTCCCATTATAGAAGTAACATTCGTGTTTCTTACCTGGCTTATTGTTTCATTCCATTCATCGGGATTGCTCCCTATGTCTGCAGCCCTTGTCCCAGAAACTCTCTGAACATTCATTGGATTTCCTTCTGTTTGATTGTTAGTTACAATCCATGCTACCGATTGATGTTCGCTTGTCGTTGCACCAACATGGATAAAACTAATAGTAGTTTCATTTTCAATCCATACTCTTGCATTTCCATCATCTGCACCGATATTAGAACCATTAACTTGATATTGTGAATGAATAAAAGCTCTACTTGCATTGGCTAAAGAGATGGTTTCATTTTCAACTTGCCCAGAATTAGTATAATTATGTTCTACCCTTTGAACATTCCAATTACTTCCAGTAAATTCTATAATTGCTATTGAGAAACTTCCTGCCTTATAATTTCCCGCCACATTGGTCCCCATCCCTCTTGAAAAATTTGCAAAATCCCCTGTTTCATTCCAAGTTCCAACAAAGGCATAATCTTCGACTTCTCCACGACCTGTTGAAGCACTTCCAAAAGAGGTAATTAAGGGTAGAATTTTAGAATCATTTAAAACACCAACACTTGAAGATGCAATATGAACTTGAGTGGCTATATAATTTAATACTTCAACATTCCTAACAGTTATTTCATTTTCCAAACTACCACTGCCATTTGTAAATTCAATTATTTCCCATTCTATTTCTTTGTCTTGCACTTCAGAAATAGCTATTTTAAAAGTTATATTTGTATCTAAATCTTGAGGATTAGAGATGTATGCAAAATTTTTGTCTAATCTTCCTGAAAAATCCCCTGTGTTCCCTGTTGAAGTAAATCCAGAGCCAACAATTCTTATGAAAGTTTTGCTGGTATTGAAAGGAGCGTCGTAATCTGTTCCTGCAACAATTGTTACTTCTGTTGTTCCTGATGAAAGATTTGCCTTCCCCCTTTGTACATAAAAATCCTCAGTATAGCTCCCATTATACCAAGGGTCTATATAATAAAACCTGCTGCTGGAAATCGCTTCGTCAAAAGTGTCAACACTCCTCTTAACGCCAACACTATATTTTCCCTGAATTCCGTGGGTGTTGTAAGGGACTTTAAAATAAACCCTAAATACTACTGGCTGTCCTGCTGTTACAGGAACGTTCTTGGCTAAGTACCATTTGTTTTTTTCATCAAAATCCTTATTTACAACATTAAAGAAGTCATCAGGTATTGTCTTCCATTCTTTAAATACAGAAACATTCCAGTATATTGTTTCTTCACTTAGATTTGCCCACTCATATGTGTGGTTGAAATTAAGAACTGTAATTTCTGTGCTGTTTTCTAAAGTTATATTTTCCCAGCATAAAACCCTGTTTTCTCCAGAAACCTTTTCCCACCATACACCACCTATGGAACTATTGCATGTTAAACTTCTTGTTTCATTTTCAAATCTGGGATTGTAAAGTTCTGCCTTGGCTGGCTTTGAAGTTTCTTTGTCAAATCCAAAAGCCAAGTCAATATTTCCTGTGAATTGCTTGCTTGTTAAGTTAAAAACAACCCATCCGGATTTTGTTAAGGTATGCGGGGTGGCACTAAGATAAATGTTTGAATCATTGGTTATTACACTTTCCTCAATAATCTGATATTGGCCGAGACTGCTGTTTAATGAGGAATTTAATGTCTCCTCTGCACTTACAAAACCCAAATTGTAAGCAAGATAAATTGCTGAGAGCAGGAAAGCTATTCCCAGTAAAACAGAAAGGGAAATCATAACCTGCTTTGCCCTTTTATTCTTTATCGGAATCATTTTTTACCTCTTTTTTATCTTTAGAATGATCCTCTTGGATGAAATCCCGCAGGCTTGCTTGTTCTGGTCTTTTAGCTTTGCTTCCTGTTTCAAGCTCTGCGTTTAAAACCAAAAGCTCTTCTGCTTCCTTTATCTTTCTTGCTATGTTTTTATAAAAATTAGAGACAGCTGGTTGTGAAATTCCTAGCTTTTTGGCTATTTCCAGCTGTGTTAAGCCAGCTTTTTGTAGCTTTAAGACTTCAACCTCTTTTTCAGTTAACATTATAAGCGAAATAACTTATAATTGTTATATTTTTTAGCTATTTAAAGTTTTTTATTTATAAGGCAGACAGCCTTAGGGTTTATGATAATTTAAGAATTGCCTCCCAATTCCCAAATCTTTTTTCTTTGGAAAGATGAGAACCTATACCCTCTACAATAATAAAAGAGAGATGTAAAGGGTAAGATTTATTCTTGACCGTGACAATGGAAATAGAAATAGAAATGTTCATAAGCATTATGTAATATTACGTGACTCTGAAATAAAACGAAAGTTTGGCTTAAATGACATCACTGAATTAGAACAAAACAATCCAGAGTCCAAAAAATTTCTGAAAAAATATAAATTAATATATAAGGAACTTTTTGATAAAATACTGAAAGGAGTTGGAGATGGCGCAGAACAGAAATAAGCTAATTGAATTGTTTATAGGGAATATCTCAAATTCCATCATACATAAGATTCTGGAGATAGCTGTCAGTAGGGAATTTGTGGCTGACAAGTACAGGAAAGAGCTTATAGCAAGCCCTGAATTGGCCAAAAGATAAAGGGAGGAGATAAATCCCGTAGGCAAACCACTTAACGATAAGGATATATCTTATATAAGGAAAAAATCATTAATAGAGTTAGGGTAGAATTAACGACAAGAATTTCAAAAGGATATAAAGGTATTAACCTTAAATTGGTGAATTGGCTGGTTGATAAGTCTCTTACAAAACTGAAGATAAAGGAATAATCTAAATCTTTAAGAAATCCTTTTTCTTTGGAGAGGGATGAAAAAATTTTCCTTTAAACATAAAAATAAAAAAATTAATGTTAATGTTGAGGAATGCCGCGGACTTAAAAGAGCTTTTGGATTGATGTTCGGGAGAAGGGAGAGGGCCAAAGCCCTTCTGTTCAACTTCGAAAAACCGACAAGCGTCAGCATACATTCTCTGTTTGTCTTCTTCCCCTTTGTCGCTGTCTGGCTCGATGGGAATAATAATGCAGTCGATATAAGAGAGATAAAGTCATTCACATTGGCGGTTCAATCAAGAAAAAAATTCAGAAAATTAATCGAAATACCAAAGAACAGGTGTTATTTTAGCCAGATTAAATCATTAAAATCCATAAATTCTAATCACCGACGAGAGATTAGAAAGATTTAAATATAGAAAATGGTTGATTTAAGAATAATCATTAAAAAGGAGGTGCAAAATGGGAAAGATAATTGTTAAAAAAGTTATTAAGAGAAAGCCAGGACACCTTTACTACATTGACGGGGCAGGAAATGTATGCGAGGCAAAAATGGCAAGAGGCGGAAAAAAGAAAAAAGCCGCTAAAAGAAGGAGAAGATAAAAATATTTTTTATTTTTGAATTTTATTTATTTTTTAATATTTGATAATTTTTATAAAGTGGATTATATATTAAAGATATATGGCCACAATCCTTGGAATAGAATCGACAGCTCATACTTTCGGTGTTGCAGTTGTTAGAAACAGGGACGTCAAATCCAATATTAAGAAAAGCTATACCACAGAAAAAGGAGGCATAATTCCTGTAGAGGCTGCGAAACATCATGAGAAAAATAAGGAAAGCGTCTATAAAGAAGCATTGGAAAAAGCAGGAATTTCAGAAAAAGAAATAAACGCCATAGCTTTTTCCCAGGGACCTGGACTTTCACCATGCTTGTTAGTTGGAATTAAGTTTGCCAAAAAACTTTCAAAAAATCTAAATGTGCCTTTGATTCCGGTTAACCATTGCATTGCTCATCTGGAAATTGGCAGAACAACAGGGGCAAAAGATCCTGTTATGCTGTATGCTTCAGGCGCGAATACGCAGATAATTGCTTATGCCTCTGAAAAATTTAGGGTATTTGGAGAAACCCTTGATGTTGGCATAGGAAATTTCATTGACACTTTTGCAAGATATTCTGGCTTGGGTTTTCCCGGCGGTCCAAAAATAGAGAAACTTGCTTCTGCAGGAAAAAACTTAATTGAATTGCCATACAAAGTTAAAGGAATGGATATTTCTCTTTCAGGAGTACTCACTAATTTAAAACAGAAACTTGAAAAAAGAGAATTTTCCCTGGAAGATTTATCATTTTCACTTCAGGAAACTGTTTTTGCTATGTTAATAGAGACAGCAGAAAGGGCAATGGCACATACAGGAAAGAAAGAACTTCTCCTCGGCGGTGGAGTTGGATGCAATAAAAGGCTACAGGAAATGTGTGAAATTATGTGCAAAGAGCGGGGGGCAAAATTCTTCTGCCCCTCTAATGACCTTTTACAAGATAATGGAGCCATGATAGCATATACTGGAGAAATAATGTTCAAATCGGGCATTGGATTTAATGGGAAGGAAATTGATAAGTTAGACATAAAGCCAAGGCAAAGAACAGATGATGTTGAAGTTAGTTGGAAGTAGTCTGGTGTTCTGGTTAATTTTTAAGACCATAGCCACCCACGCGGATTCTGCCAGATGCTGTTATAACAAAAGTTTCCGAAGTTCTTAACATACCTTCTCCTGCTATTTTCTCTAAGATGCCTGGTTCAACTTCTATTTCATCTCCCACACCTAATTGATGATATGGAACCCTAACCTGTTCGTAATCTGCAGGTGTTGCTCTTGTCATGAGTAATAAAATAAATTCAAGATTAAAAACATTTCTCTAGGTCATCCAAACATTTTTAAATGAAAAAAAGAACATTATTTCATCCGATGAACGATTTTCGGGAGGAGAGATCCTTCTTATCGTTCTCAAAAACAAGATGACAGACATATACAACATAATTGAAAAGGCAAGAAAAACAGGAAAGGTTGAGAAAGGGACAAACGAAGTCACAAAAGCCATAGAGAGGGGGACAGCCAAGTTTGTCGTATATGCTGCGGATGTTTCTCCCAAGGAAATAGTTCAGCATCTTCCATTGCTATGTAAAGAAAAAAAGATTCCTTGTAAAGAGGTTGACAGCAGGCAAAAACTTGGAATTGCTGTTGGTCTCCCAGTTTCTGCATCTTCAGTAGCAGTTATAAACGCCGGCGATGCTGAAAAAGACATTGCCAATCTGGAGTAGAATTAAAATGATAAGCCGATTCTTTGCGATAAATAATAAAAAATGAAGAACAATTGGAAGCAATTATATTTCAACAAATAAGTTATGTATGACAGCATTAAATATATCACTATTAATAAAAATATCCAGAGTCGATTCCCGGCTGGGGCGCCTTTGAGATTTAAAACAACAAAATGGTAAAAACACAGCAAAAAGGAAGCCAGCAAAGATCACAAACAGGAAGCAAAGGGGGTGACAGGATAGTTCTTGGAGAAGCTGTGCCTGCTCTTGTCCAGGAAATAATAGGGAGAACAGGCTTTCGCGGAGAGATTACGCAGGTCAAGTGCCTTGTGACAACAGGAAGAGACAAGGGCAGAGAGATGAGGCGAAATGTCAAAGGCCCGGTGAGAGTTGGAGATTATCTTATTTTGAGAGAAACAGAAATAGAGGCAAGAAGAATCAAAAGCAAGGTAACAAAAGGAGTTTACACTTAAATGACTCAGAAATCATTATCAGATACATTAAAAGATAAAATAGATCATATTTTTGAACTGGAGGGTCCAGGTGCAGTTATTGAAGTTCGTGCCTTAAACTACGAGGAGAGTCTTAGTCTTCAGGAAGAAGCTGGAGAGAAATATAGGTTAAAAAAGACAGTTACTTTATCTAAATCAGGAGAACATGAAACATATGTTTTCCATATCACTAAAAAATAAAATGCCTAAATGTTCATATTGCGGAAAAGAGTATGATGTTCCATATGGTCTTACTCTTGTAATGAATGATGGAACCCTCAAGCACCTTTGCTCAGCAAAATGCAGGAAGAACATGTTGTTGAGAAGAAGGAAAGTAAGATGGGTTTCTAAGAAAAAGAAAAAAAAGGAAGAATCAAATCTAAATCTCTAAAGATTCCTTTTTCTGGATGGGAAGTGGCTTGGCCAAAAAAAAGGTTGGTTCGGTTTTAATGCAAGAAGTTTAAATAAGAAATTTATTCACATCTTAATAATAACTTCAATTCTTTTCTTACCTGCATTTACATTTTATCCTGAAATTATTCTGATTTGCTTCTGCGTCTATTCTTTTTGAAAGTGAATGGAATATCCCTTTTGAAAATGGTGATAATATTATAGAAGATAGGGGTTTGGAATCAATCTATTTCCAATAAGGTGTTCCAATAATGTTATTACGGGTTTTCTTTTTCTTCTACCAGATCAAATTTTCCAACGCAAAATGTTCTTGAGGTTCTGGCTCATGATTCCCAGAAATGTGCCGGAAGATTTTGCGTTTGGAGAACTCAGACAGGAAGAATTCCGGACAGAATTTCAGGTGTTTTGTTTGGACTGAAGAAAGCGTTTTATTTGTGAAAATTTCATGAATTTTTGGTTTTATCGACGACAAAAGCGGAAAAAGGTTTATAAAGCATACTTCCGTTTTTTGGATATAATAGGGTAAATTTCTTTACCGAAATTTGATAAAAATGGCTGAAAAAGGATTATATACAGCAGCGGAAATCAAGGTTTTGGAAGGGCTTGAAGGAGTCAGACGTCGCCCCAGTATGTACATCGGTTCAACAGGAAAAGATGGCTTGCATCACCTTGTCTATGAGGTTGTTGACAATAGCGTGGACGAGGCTTTGGCAGGTTATTGCAAGAAAATCCTTGTTACAATAAATAAAGACGGTTCTGTAACTGTTAAAGATGATGGTCGCGGGATTCCCGTAGACATGCACCCCCAACTTAAGATTCCTGCCGTACAGGTTGCTTTGACAAAACTGCACGCTGGGGGAAAATTTGATAAAAAATCATATGTTATCTCCGGAGGATTGCATGGCGTTGGAGTCAGTGTTGTTAATGCTCTTTCCAAAAAGCTGATAGTTGATGTCAGCAGAGACGGTAAAATTTATAACCAGGAATATTCAAGAGGAGATGCCAAAACAAAACTTAAGATTACAGGAAAATCAGAGAATACTGGAACAACAATAACTTTCTGGCCTGACGAGGAAATATTTTCAACAACAACTTTTGACTATAAGGTTCTTGAAACAAGATTCAGGGAAATTGTTTTTCTTAATCCCGGCCTGAAAATCGTGCTTTTAGATGAAGAAAAGAATAAAAAAGAAGAGTTTTTCTCTGCAGGCGGGCTTATCGAATTCGTTAAATGGCTTAACAGAAGCAAGGAAGCGTTGCACAAGCCTGTATATTTCAGAAAAGATGTTGACCATACGGTGATTGAGGCTGCAATACAATACAATAGTAGTTACCAGGAAAACATCTTTGGCTTTGTAAATACAATAAATACTGTTGAAGGTGGTACTCATGTTTCTGGTTTTAAGACAGCTCTTACAAGAGTAATAAACGATTATGCAAAACAGAAAAATCTTTTGAAAAACGAATCTCTTACCGGTGATGATGTTCGCGAAGGTTTAACAGTTGTTCTTAGCCTTAAAATGGCTGATCCGCAGTTTGAAGGACAGACAAAAACAAAACTCGGCAATTCAGAAATAAAGGGCTTTGTTGATTCTGCTGTAACACAGGCTCTAAGTGAATTCTTTGAAGAAAATCCTGCAATAGCGAGAAAAATAACGCAGAAAGCATTAGAATCTGCAAAAGCGAGAATAGCTGCAAAGAAAGCAAAAGACCTTGTAAGAAGAAAGAATGCATTTTCCCTTGGTGGCTTGCCCGGAAAACTTGCAGACTGCTCTTCAAAAAAGACAGAGAGCACAGAGCTTTATATTGTGGAGGGAGATTCTGCAGGCGGAAGCGCTAAGATGGCTCGTAATAAGGAAACACAGGCAATTCTTCCACTAAGAGGAAAAGTATTGAATGTTGAGAAGGCAAGCCCGTCAAAAGTTTTTTCAGTAGAACACATAACAGACCTAATAACAGCCATCGGAACAGGTGTCGGAGAGAGTTTTAAGCCTGAATCACTTAGATATGGAAAAATAATTCTTATGTCTGATGCAGACGTTGATGGTGAACACATTAAGACTCTTTTGCTAACTTTTTTTTACAGGTTTATGCCACAGCTAATTGAGTCTGGAAATGTTTTTGTTGCATTGCCCCCTTTGTTTAGGATAAGAAAAGGTGGAAAAGACAGGTATGTTTATTCTGATGAAGAATTGAAAAAACAGGTTTCTGGTGCTAGTTCTGATTCTGGGAATGTTACAAGATTCAAGGGTCTTGGTGAGATGTCTTCTCAACAGTTATGGGACACTACAATGAATCCTAAAACGAGAAAGATAAAAAAGATTTTTATTGAAGATGCTGTTGAGGCAGACCGTGTATTTTCTATGCTTATGGGTGATGATGTTCAGGCAAGAAAAACATTTATACAGGAAAATGCTCAGGAGGCCACTCTCGATGTGTAAAGAAAGATGAAAGAATTTGATTACTATATTTTTATAGATTTTTCAGAGAATCTTATTGGATACAATATTATTGAGCATGATAAATTAAATGCATTACTCCCAAAAATATCAAAGTTTGCACATTACAGAAAATTAAAGCATAAGCATTCTTATATTCAATCAATTAAGAAAGTCATAGAAAAAAATAACATTACATCATATTTTATTAAATCTAAAATTAAGGAAATTAGACAGAACATGGATATTTATTTGGATGCGCTTGAATTTATAAAAAAGCATAACAACTGGATTATATACAGGGTAAGGGCGTCCGTCAATCCTACTAACCACATCAAGCGTGGGGTTCGTCAGGTCGCTTTCCCCCATATGAAATTAGATGGGTGTAAAATATTTAAATCTTTCGCTTGTCATCTGCCAGAAGATATGTCTGATATTTAAAAATGAAACTAAACATAACATGCCCGAAGTGCGGCTTAGACAAGGTTAGCATAGTTAAGAATCCTGAAACCAAGGCACCATCATACAGGTGCGCCAACTGCGGCCACACAAAAAGGGTATTTCCTAAATTCGAAAGCGACAGGGAATGAGTATAATATGAAAGAACAGACAATTTGCCTGAAATGCAAATCAGAGAATGTTAAAAAAGAAATGAATGTTTTATTAGCAGTGGGTGTGCCACAAAAATGGAAATGTAATAATTGCGGGTTTATCTCGTTTATGTTCCCTATTAAAGAAAATAAATCTAACGTAAAGGAGAAATAAAAATGTCAAAACTGGAAACACCGGAATGGATTAAAGAAGGATATGACAGCAAAGCTGACTGGGAAAAAGCCCATGGCAAGGAAACAACAGGCAAGAAAGAAGGGAAAAAATTCAGGATAAAAGCCTGCCCGAAGTGCGGAAGCTCAGAAGTTTCTGTTGTTCTTGTCGGAGAAGAAGGCAAGAAGGCAGATACCTGGGAATGCAGGAAGTGTGGATGGAAAGGAAGAGACATTGAAACAAAAGAAGTCGGAGAAGATGAATTTTTGAAAGCAACAGGGGAGGGGGAGAATGAACATAAATAATTTCAAGAATAAAATAATGGAAGAAAGTCACTTAAGGGTAGAACATAAAGTTTTCGCCGATTATGTTATTAATAATATTAATCACCATTTAAATATTGTAGTTGGAATATCGAAAGCGCCCGAGTCGCTCAATACAAATCCTTTTAATAATAAAAAATGACACCTGAAAAGCAAAAACCAGCAGAAAAACCGGAAGAAAACAATACTAAAGGGGTTGTTCCGACAGAGATATCAGGAGAGATGAAGAAATCATATCTGGATTATGCCATGTCTGTTATAGTTTCCCGTGCTTTGCCTGCTATTGAGGACGGATTAAAGCCTGTTCAGAGGAGAATTTTGTATTCCATGCAGGGGCTTGGATTAAAACCAAATACCCCTACTAAAAAAAGCGCAAGGATAGTGGGAGAATGTTTAGTAAAAGATACTCTTGTATTAACAACGAGGGGGCTGACACCTATTCAAAATATTAATAGGGGGGATTTTGTTTATACTCAAAACACAATACAACAAGCTGAAGAACTATATGAAATGCCAGAAAAAGAGCTTTTAAAGATTACACTTTCTAACGGCGTTTCTGCAACGGCGACCACCTCACAAAAATTTAAAATCCTTAATGAAAGGCTTGAATATGAGTGGAAAGATGCCAAAGATTTAAAGGAAAATGAATTTCTTGTAATTAAAGCAGATTACCCAGAACTTCAAGAAAATATAAAGGTTAGATTATTTAATAACAGGCATTTAGAATTAAATGAAAATATTGCATACTTATTAGGACAATTTTTATCCGACGGATGGATAGAAAAGAGTAACAGGATTTGTTTTGGCACAGCCTCAAGGACAATAATTGAAAGACTAAAGACTATTTTGGAAAAAGAATTTCAATATGTAGCTAATATAGAATCAAGAAATAGAAATTACGAGGCTAGTTCTGGACAAGTTTTAGAGAGCACAATCTTTATTTTAAGAATAAATAATAAGTCATTGTGCAATTTTCTTGCTGGAACATTTAATCTTGAGGGGAAAAAAGCGCATACAAAAGAGATACCTTACCAAATTTTACAATCCCCTAAGAAGGTTATCTACTCTTTTTTGAGCGGATTAATTGATGGTGATGGATCCATACATAAATCAAGAAACGTCATTCAGTATGGCTCAGTCTCAGAAAAATTAATCGATAAATTTTTGTTAATAACCCAGCAACTAGGCGTTATAGGTAAAAAATATGAATCAGAATTAGGGCCTTCCAGAAAGTTTAATCACAGGATTATAAAATCAAATTATCCTGCAATGTCTATTGAATTTGCTGGAGATTTTGCGAGAAAGTTGGCGATTAATCTTAATTTATCCGAAGAAAGAAAAAGTGAGAGATTAAAAGAAATTTTATCTGGAAAGTTAAAAAAATCTTTTTTCGAAATAATACCCTTTGCTGGAGATTTAATATTTTCAGAATTGAGTGAGAAACATGTTGGGTCTGGTTGGTACAAAGATGAAGAAGGAAAAAAATTTAGACTTGGAATAAGATATCAAATAGGATCTAAAATAAGATATTCCAAACAACTTAAAAATCTCCCTTTAAGAAAAAGCCAGATTATTGAATGGAATATTCTTGAAAAATTGAAAAGAATTAACTCTATATATTACAGATTTGTTAAGGAAACAATAGATAATAAAGTCTATTTCTTGCAAATAAAAAAAATAGATAAAGCAAATTCTGAAAAAACCTACGATATCGGCGTTAAAAATGATCACGAGTTTATTGCCAATAGTATTGTAGTCCATAATTGCCTTGGTAAGTATCATCCCCATGGAGACGTGGCTGTCTATGATGCCATGGTGAGAATGGCACAAGACTTTTCATTGCGTTATCCTCTTGTTTTTGGACAAGGAAATTTTGGCTCAATCGACAACGACCCCCCGGCAGCCCAGAGATATACAGAGGCGCGTTTAATGCCTATGGCTATGGAACTCTTGCAGGACATTGATAAAGATACAGTAAAATTCCTGCCTAATTTTGACAATTCCCTGAAAGAGCCAGAACTCTTGCCCGGAAAACTTCCTGCCTTGATATTAAATGGGGCTTCTGGAATTGCTGTTGGTATGGCAACAAACATTCCTCCGCATAATCTTACAGAGGTTTGTGATGCTATTATTGCATATATAAAAAATTCTGATATTGGCATTGATGAGCTAATAAACATTGTCACAGCTCCAGATTTTCCAACAGGCGGTTCTGTATCTGGAGACATGAAGTCCTTGTATACTACTGGAAAAGGCCAGCTTATCCTTAGGGGAAAAACTAGTATAGAGACCATAAGAAACAGAGAAGCAATAGTCATAACGGAAATTCCTTACATGCTTAACAAAACTTCTTTAATTGAACAAATAGCAAGTCTTGTTCAAAAGAAAAAACTAAGGGACATTGCAGACTTAAGGGATGAAAGCTCAAAAGGAAAAATCCGGGTTGTTCTGGAACTGAGAAAAGGCTCTAATCCGAAAATGGTCATAAACAGCCTTTACAAATATACAAGGCTACAGGACTCTTTCAATGTTAATTTTCTTGCTCTTGTGAAAGGCCAGCCGCAACTTCTCGGGCTTAGGGATGTTTTAAGGGAATATGTTGAATACAGGAAAAAAATAATTACCTTAAGAACAAAGTATGACTTGAAAAAAGCAGAAGAAAGAATTGAAATTGTCCAAGGACTTTTGATTGCATTAAAAAATATTGATGAAGTTATAATGTTAATAAAAAAATCCAGGGGTGCTATCGAAGCCTTTGATGGGCTTATTAAAAAGTTTAAACTAACGAAAAGGCAGGCTCAGGCTATTTTGGAAACAAGATTGCAGCAGCTTACAAGCCTTGAGCAGGACAAACTGAAGAAAGAGAATGATGAGCTTAAAGGCAAAATTGAAGAATTCAGGAAAATTCTCGGGGATATTAAAGAAGTTTTGAAGATAATAACAAAAGAAGTTTCTGAACTGAAAAGAAATTACGGCGACCAAAGAAGAACACAGGTTCTTCAAAGAATTTCAGAAATATCAGAGAGAGATATAATACAAGAGAAAGATGTTGTCGTCACAATAACAGAAAAGGGCTATTGCAAGAGGATGGACATACAATCTTATAAAGAGCAAAAAAGAGGAGGCAGAGGAGTTATAGGAAGCAATCTTGCGACAGGAGATTTTGTAAAGCAGCTTATTACGTGCTCAACTCATGATTACCTGATGTTTTTCACAACAAAAGGAAGGGTTCTTTGGCTGAAAGCATATGATGTTCCCGAGGCAGAAAGATACAGCAAAGGAAAGGCATTAGCCAATCTGCTTAGCCTGAAAGATGAAAGCATAGCAAATGTAATCTCTGTAAATAAGTTTGATGATTTCTTGTTTATGGTAACAAGGCGGGGAATTGTAAAAAAGATTTCTCTGTTGCACTTTTCAAATCCGAGGGCTTCTGGAATAAGAGCGATAAATCTCCCGGCAAGCAACGGAGATTCTGTCATGGATGTCCAGATTGTTAAGAAAGGAGAAGAAGTTCTTCTGGCTACAACAAAAGGACAGGCAATAAGATTTAATTCAGATGATGTCAGGGACATGGGGCGTGCGAGCTATGGCGTTGCAGGCATTCGCCTTGAGAAAGGCGACGAAGTTGTGAGCCTTGAAGTATTGCGCACAGGAACAATACTTACAATAACTAAAAAAGGATTTGGAAAAAGAACTGAAGTCAGCGCCTACAGGAAAACAGCACGTGCTGGCAAGGGAGTCATTAATCTCAAGGTTTCTGAAAGAACAGGAGACGTCGTTACAACAGTTTCTGTCAATCCAGAAGAAAGCATAATAATCACAACAGCAAAAGGCATGGTGATAAGAACATCCTTAAAAAACATAAGGATAATGGGGAGAGCTGCACAAGGTGTAAGGATTGTAAAACTCGCTCCGGGAGATACTGTGACAGATCTTGTTAAAGTTCCTGATGCTATAGGAAATGGGGAAGAATAAAAAGGGTAGCGACGTCACGTTAGGGGAAGAATGATTTCAACGCTTTAATGATCTTTAACACAGAAAGATTTAAATATTTATCTGTGTACATGTATATGTATGGGTACAAAAAATATTTCAATAATGAACGATGTTTATAAGCTTTTACTGGCTAAAAAAATGGCAAATGAGAGTTTTTCAGATGTTATCAGGAGGGAATTAAAAAAGAGAAAAAGCGTAATGGAGTTTGCGGGAGCATGGGAGAATGTTAGTGATAAAGAGGTGGAAAAGATGAAAGATGACATAAAAAAACTCAGAAAAAGATCAACTAATGAACTCTTGAAAAATGATATTTATTGATTCTGACTGCATAATAGATTTTCTAAAAGGAAAAGAGAATGCCAAAAATATTGTTGAAAAATACGAAACAGAACTCGCCACATCCCAGATAAATGTTTTTGAAATTTTCTTTGGTGTATATAATAAAAAGAATGTTAATGAAAAGGAAGCTGTTTTGGCCGATAATTTCTTTAATTCTTTAAGTGTTTTCCCCTTTGACAACAAATGTGGAAGAATAAGTGCAAAAATCCTTTCTAATTTGATGAGAGAAGGAAGCCCAATAGACCAAAATGATTGTTTTATTGGAGCAATAATGATAAAAAACGGAATTAATTCCATAATATCTAACAATAAAAGACATTTCTTAAAAATTAAAGGTATAAAAGTTGTAACTTACTAATTATTTCTTAAAACCCAAGATTCCCGCAAGCCGTATAGACAGCTGCTTCTTCTGCAGACTTATGAACATTTAGTGCAAGTGGCAACTCATCTTCAAGCACGTCAAACGTGACGTTAAGAATTGTTTCTGACTCTCCATTTAGAACATCTGTAAGAGGATAACTTACTGCACCAACATCAGGGCAAGAACCAGCGTGAATGTGTGCTGGCTGGGAAACATCTTCCTGGAAACCCGTCATATCAATAGTGACTGTAACTTGTCCATTGCTTTCAACAAGAGTAGCTGTTCCTGTCTCAGAAGAATTGTTTTGTTCTAAAAGATTTACTGTTATCTGATTTGTTTCATTTTCTTCTTCACCGGTGTCTTCTTCTTCTTCTTCATCTTCTCCCGGCTGAGTCTGGTCTGAATCCTCTCCAGCGACTAAGAACGCCCACCATGGCTTGCTTACTCCAAGGAATTCACCTGTTTCAGGATCAACCTCTCCTTCAACCTTCATTGCAAGCTTGAAAACCCCGAGGAATCTTCCGTGCTTGTTTGTTTCAATATTGTAAACTACGCGGGGAATGTTTTTGTGCCGAACTTCCCTTAATTCAATTGTGAAATTCAAAGCACGGAGTCTTTCAAGAGCAATTTCAGAAGCTGTGTCAGGCATTATCTTTATGTCTGTGGCATTTCCATTTCTTAATCTGGCTCTTAACCTGTAATGTGTTGCATTACTTTCTTCTTCAAGGTCAATTCCTTCTTCTGCCTCAACTTCAAGTTCTTCGCCTTCAAACTCATATTTTATTCTTTCTCTGACTTTTCCGTCAGAGGTTCTGCTCTCTACTTTTATCTGAACTTCTCTCTTTCTGCCATCAGCACACTCCATTTTTCTTTTAATTTCTTCAACTCTTTTACCGTTTTCAAACTTTATTTCTCTTTCAATTTTTATTACACATCCGTTTTTAGCCCTTATTTCTGCCCTTGCTCTTTCCCTGAATCGGGAATCGTCATCTTCTGACTCTTCGCCTGTTTCCTCTTCATCATCTTGATTTGCATCATCTTCAGAATCATTATCATCTACATCATCAGAGCTTCCGGAATTGTCATTTGCAGAGTCATCATCAGAGTCAGAATTATCTGTTACAGAATCATCACTAGGGCCAGAATTGTCATTGTCTTCATCTGCTATTAATAAAGGCGCATGAAGAACCATTCCAAATATCATGAAAGATATGAATAATGCCACTACCAATTTCTGCATTTTTTATATAAGAAAAAAGGGTTTATAAATTTTTATTATTGTTATTCTGTAAATTTAACTGGTAATGGATTAAGATTATCGTCCGGAAAATAGATTTACTTAAGATTGACTGTTTTTAATGTGTTAAATTGCAAAAATTCTTCGGTAAATTGTTAAAATCATCTAATTTTATCACCTTTTTACCTAACGCAACCATTATCGTCATGAAAATTATTCCAGTAATCACAAGCCCCTTATAAGATATATAAGACATTTTAGGCAGTCATCAATTACTCATATTAATAATCCTATTTAGCCTTATTTTATTATCTTAAATTTTTTAATTAGGTAAAATCACCCTGCTCTTATTAATTAAGCATACTCTTTAAGTTATTATTAAAATCTGTTCAATTACCCTTTAATTTAAGAAAAATTACAAAACTTCCCCAAAGCCAATCAGGCGCCAATGACCTTCTATATTTCTTGCTATGCCGGCGTTATCGCCTGGGAGAGCCACTATTGGTATGTTAAGGCTTAAATCAATATCGTTTTCTGATATTTTTTCAATCGTGCCTACTGTAATTGTTGTTCCTATGCTTAGCATAAGGAATTCTTTTGTTCTGAAAGGCTCAACTTTTTTTCCTTCGCCCAATCCAAATACCTCTGGAAACAATTTTGTTTTGAACTTGAGCTTGTATTTTATTTCCGGGAGATTTCCAACAAGAGAAACAACGCAGCCAGTTAGAGAGTCAGCCTTTGTCAGGAAAGGATCTAAGGAAGTTTCTATTGAGATGCTGGCCCCGGGTTCTATTGTGGAAACATTCTTATTTCCCTTATGGAGAGAGATTATTTTTGTTCTAAGTGTTTTGTACAAAACCTCCTGATGCTTTTTCGTGCTTATTCCTGGTTTTATCTCAATTTCATCCCCTGTTTTTAGGATTCCGCGCTTTAAGATTCCGCCAAGAACACCGCCATGAATATTGCTGATTTTACTACCTGGCTTGTTTATGTCGAAGCTTCTTGCCACAAGGAAAAATGCCGGTGATTCCAAGTCTCGTTTAGGAATCTCAATTGAAGCCAAGGCCTCAAAAATCTTTTCAAGGTTTATCTCCTGTTGTGCAGACACAGGTATTATCTCTGATTTTTCCGCGATTGTTCCCTTCAGGAAATTTTTTATTTCACCATGGTTTTTTATAGCGTCTTCTTTTGAGACAAGGTCAATCTTGTTTTGGACAACAATTATATTTTTTATGTTTTTTGCCTGCAAGGCCATGAAATGCTCTCTTGTCTGCGGCTTTATTCCCTCGTTTGCCGCAATAACAAGAATTGCAGCATCAATAACTGCAGCTCCGGAAAGCATTGTTGCCATAAGCATCTCATGACCCGGAGCATCAATAAAGCTTATGTATCTAAATGGTGTGCCTTTACCTTTGTTATTATAATTATTTCCGTCTTTGTACAGGGTGGTTTCTGCATAACCTAGTTTTATTGTAATTCCTCTGCGAAGCTCTTCTGAATGCGTGTCTGTAAATTTTCCTGTAAGTTTGCTAAGCAGCGTTGTCTTCCCATGGTCTATATGACCGACAACGCCTACATTCAATTCAGGAATCTCAGGGACATCTTTTGGTTTAGTCATATATTCTTGAGAAAGTATCTGTTAAAAAAGGTTTGGGTTATATCATTAAGAAACTAAATATTTATTAATAAAATTCCCCATTTTTATTATTATGGGTGAAGAGATTGAAAGGAAGTTTCTTGTTAGAGAAATTTATGATTTTCTTTTAAGAAATCCAAAAAGAGAAATAATTCAGGGATATTTGCCAAATAGTGGTCTGAATTCAGAAGAGAGAATAAGGTATGATGGGGAAGTGTATACTAGAACAGAAAAAAGTTCTGGAACTCTTGTTAGAGAAGAAAATGAAATAAAGATTTCACAAAAAGAATTTTCTATCTTATGGACTAATACTAAAGGAGCAAGAATAGAAAAAACAAGATATTTTGTTCCTTATAATGGAAAATAATAGAATTGGATATTTACCATGGAGATCTAGAAGGTCTTGTTTCTGCCGAAGTAGAATTTAAGTCTATAGAAGAAAGTATGGAATTTTTCCCCCCTAGTTGGTTTAAGAGAGAGATTACAAAAGATAAAAGATATAAAAATAGGAATCTAGCTGTAAAAGGAATTCCTAGTGAGAATTAATATAAATTATTCAATCCGGCAAGATCGCCTGCTTCAAGAGTTCTTTTCTTTGTTTCACCGTAACTTGCATATGCATACATTGTTTCTTCTGTGCAGGTGCTTTCTGGATGTGTTAGTCCAAGAGCATGACCTAGTTCGTGGGTTGCAATGTTTTGGAAGTCCATTACATTTGGGTCTGTGTCAGCGTTTCCAAAAACATAAGCAGAATTGAAAACCATATCCCACTCAACTAATTCTCTGTTTCTTGGAGAACCGTAGAATATTCCCCAGACGATTGTGTAAGCAATTGTGTTTGTTGCTCCTAGATTTTCAGACATTACTTCGTTTCGCCCATCAGGACTTACATCATCTGCTCCGTTTGTAGGGCCTACAAGCCCATTTCCGAAAATATTAAAAGAAACTTCAGAATCCCATGTGTCTACACTTGTTTCCATTAAAGAAGAATCAACACCATAATCTACAAGATAATTCTCTGTTGTCTTCCATCTTGCCCCCTTAGCCATTAAAGAATAGCATGTTGATGAACTTCCTGTATTTTTTCCTCCTCCTGCCCATGAAGGTTTTGCATTTTCTTTTCTTTGGTTTGTTGCTCCATCATGGATAAAAAGATATCCCTGAACAACTCTTCCGTTAACATCTGTTGCTTCTCCAAGGCTGAAAACTCCATGAGATAATTCTACTGCATTTTCCGGAATAACACTATTAGGCACGTTAAAAGCAGGGGTAGCAACAACAAATACAGATGCCACTAAAATAAGGCCTAAAATCAATGTTATGTTGAAGATTGTTCTTTTCATTTTATTTGTTATGAATTGGCATTTAAATAATTTTTCATTCGCATGATTTTACATCAGCGAGATAATCTCCACCAAATTTTTTGAAATCTAATCTGTATTGATGCTCTTCTTTTAATTTACCTGATAATGATGGGTCTCCAAGAAACCCTTTTCTTCCTGAAATACCTTCATCAAAGATAAAAATTCTCTCTCCATCAGAAGTGTTGCGAACACCCCGATATGTCACACACTCGGTTCTTACTGGGAGATCATCTTCTGTTTGCATTAAATCCCTTAAACCTCCTTTTGCAGTAGCAAGAACTATTCCTGCTGTTGCTATGGCTCCTACTATTAACCCCCTTAAAGACATATTTGAACTAGGCCGATAATCTCTGGGAGGGTTTGGATTGTGATTAATTGTTGATTGTTTCATTTTTATGGAGCCACCTCGTTGTTATTTCTGTTATTTGATTCTAAATCTAAAGAAGCATATGATCTTTCATGCCCGCAATATAGATTAGACCCCATTTGAACACATCCATCCCCATCAACATCTGGAAGAAATCTAATTTCTCCATTAATATTTCCTTCTGCTACTAGTCTCTGATATTTCCCCCATTGGTTTCTTGTACGTAAAAGATTTTCGTTCATATAGGAACGCCATACGCTTTGCTTTTTTGAAGTCTTATCTCCTGGAATATTATTTACCGGCATCCACGCATATGTTTCTGGATTTGTATCAACAATTTCTCTGGGAACGTGCCTCTCAATGCATCCTGTCCCGGATAAGGCAGCTGCTAAAGCAATATATGTTAGTTTTCTTGTTAATGTCATTTTTATCAAGTTCTCCTTTGTACCCAATTTAATATCTCTTGAGGCAATGATTCAAGAACAGCAATATCAGCTTCTCTAAGGTGAACATATAGACTTCTTGGGGTTCTTTTTACTTCGTACTTTTCATTTTTAGGAACAACAAACCCTCTTTCATCTATTTCACTCTTTACCCTGTAAAATTCTCTATAAACTTGTTTTCTCCTTAAAGCTTCTTGATGTGCTCTTTCTGTCATGTTTTTTTTACAAATTTGAGCTTTATAAATCCTTCTATTTTGTTACTACTTTGGGGTGCTATCTCTTTCCCCCATAATTTATCCAGTAGTCTGTCCTGTCCTCTTCAGGTTCAGGACCCTCGGGAAGCATTTCGTCGAAACAAGCTTCTAAAGTCCCATCATATCCGACCCGAAAAACATTTGCGCCACCGCCTCTTCTTGCAATATATTTGTTAATCCACCCTCTGCCTTCTGTTCTCCATCTTGTTTTCATCCTTAAATTCACTCTTTCTTCTCTTCTTTAATTTCCTTTGCTTCTTTTCCTTTGTTTTGCTCAGGGAAAATTTCTGAAAGTTTTTTTGAGCCCTCTTTTATGACTTTGAGGTTAATCTGGACTATTTCAGGGGAAATCACGCGCCCACGAACTGTTTTCCTAAGGCGAAGCCCTTTTGGTTTTGGATTTGACCTTGGCTTTTTTCCCTCTCTTCTCGGGCGCTTTTTCATAGATTTTCCATAGGTCAAAAGAAGCTTTTTAAGGCCAGTACCTGAAACAGCTTTATGAGATGCAAAACCAGCCTTATCACTTAATCCAACAATTTCAAGGCCATAACCTTCCAGATCTGGACTTAGATCTTTTCCGGGAATTGTATCATGCAGTTCTTTTCCCACAAGCTCTTCTGTTTCTGATTCCAGCTTGTATGTTTTACCTGACTTTTCTGAGATGTTAATTTTGAATACCATTATTAAATAATTGAGAAATCGGTTTTTAAAGGTTCTTATTAAATCCCCCAATGTTGTATCCCGAAACTATTTCATAAGGCTGATGTAATTAGTCCTATGAAATTGACACGAGCAAAGCTTATGAGTACTTTGAAGAAGCTTGCTGATGGCAAAACAGTTTATCAGGCAAGAAAGACTGCAGGA
>Ga0326597_10003406_pt1 | contig 22944 bp, 23 predicted proteins | sample RVTome_12_FD_203789 | JGI IMG/M metagenome (GOLD analysis project Ga0326597, IMG submission 203789) | Soil microbial communities from uranium-contaminated site in the Upper Colorado River Basin, Wyoming, United States - RVT100D185 | ecosystem: Environmental > Terrestrial > Soil > Contaminated >...
CGACGACTCCGACCTATTTGTCAACGACTTGCTGTCCGGGCTCGGAACCTATCCGCCCTACTTTCACAGGCTCCGTGAGATCAACAGGCAAGGACCCGAGGTATATGGCGTCGATCTGATGCGACTCCTCCCGGTGGATATCGCGGACCTGGTGGGCAAGACCGTGGTGGATGCTCGACCTATCGATAGGTTCGCCAGCGGCCACATTCCGGGCTCGGTTTCCATCGCGCTGCGCGATCAATTCGGTACGTGGCTGGGCTGGCTCTTCGAACTGGACACACCTCTGGTTTTTGTGCTCGACCCAGATCAGGACGAACGGGAACTCGTGCGCCAGGCTCTCAACATCGGGTACGAGCGCATCGCTGGCAAGGTTGCGGTTGACGAATGGCTTGCATCCGGAAGGGAGATTGGCATCCTCGACCTTATCCCCGCAGGCCTGATCGATCCCGACGCTCCGATTCTCGACATCCGGCAATCGGCCGAGTGGCAAACGGGACACGTGCCAGGAGCGAAACATATCGAACTAGGCGTCCTGGTCCCCAACGCGGTTCAGGTTGCACCGGGCACCGTTATCCACTGCGGACATGGAACACGGGCCATGACCGCCGCCAGCCTCCTCGCCCGTGCCGGCAACTCCTCGACTGCAGTCACCACGGCCGACCACACTCAGGTCACCAACACTGTCCGGTCCAGATGACGTCTGAGATTCGCCTTGGGATCAGGGCGAATCTTGGCCAGTTCGCACTTCTGGTTGCAGTCAACGCTTTGGTTGGGGGGATGCTCGGTCAGGAGCGAACGGTCTTGCCCTTGTTCGCCAAGGCTGAGTTCGGGCTCACCGGGTTCACCGCCGCTTTCACGTTCATCGTGGCCTTCGGTGTGGTCAAGTCCGTCACCAATCTCATGGCCGGAGCCCTGGCCGACCGGTACGGACGCAAACCGGTCCTGGTCGCCGGCTGGGTGATCGGCATGCCGGTCCCGCTCCTGCTCATGTGGGCCCCGACCTGGGGGTGGGTGGTGGTGGCCAACGTCCTGCTCGGTATCAACCAGGGCCTGACGTGGTCAACCACGGTGATCATGAAGATAGACCTGGCCGGCTCCCGACGACGGGGTCTCGCCATGGGACTCAACGAAGCCGCCGGGTACTTGGCGGTCGCTGGAACCGCGCTCGCCACGGGCTACCTCGCCGCCCGCTATGGGCTGAGACCCGAACCCTTCTACCTGGGCCTCGCCTTTGCAGGCCTCGGATTTGGACTCTCGTTGCTGGCGGTACGAGAGACGCAGGCACACGTTCATCATGAGGTCGACACCCACGGTGGCGGTGTTGGGGCGATAGCAATGAGCACCAGGCGCGTGTTCGCAGAAACCAGCCTCCGCAATCCTTCGCTGGCAGCAGCTAGCCAGGCCGGGCTGGTCAACAACCTCAACGATGGGATGGCTTGGGGGTTGTTGCCACTCGTCTACGCCGCGGCCGGATTAACCGTCTCCCAGATTGGCATCCTGGCGGCCACCTACCCGGCTGTGTGGGGTCTTGGCCAGCTATCAACTGGTGCCTTGTCGGACCGCGTCGGTCGCAAATCGATGATCGTGGCGGGCATGTTGATCCAGGCTGCGGCTATTGGCGGGATGGCTCTGGCAACATCCTTTGCCTTATGGACAGCGGCAGCTATCGGCCTGGGGGTCGGCACCGCAATGGTGTATCCAACCCTGCTCGCCGCCGTCGGGGACCTAGCTCACCCAAACTGGCGGGCCTCGGCGGTCGGCGTTTACCGGTTTTGGCGCGACGCAGGATTTGCCATTGGCGCCATTCTCACCGGCGTCATTGCCGATCTCATCAACCCAAAGGCGGCAATATGGGTGGTGGCCGCTCTGACCCTAACGTCGGGTCTCGTAGTCGCGGTCCGCATGACCGAGACCCACACCCCAAGCCCGGCCAGGAAACAGGGTTGACCTAAGACGTTCCATCTTCATGGAACATTATGAGCTTCAGGGGTTCGCTCTCTTGAATGCTGTCTTGCTGTAGACGAAAAAGTCGGTCCCCGGCTTGGCGAGTTCAAAGGTCTCCTCGAAGTTGTCGTCCGATCCGAAGAGGTAGGTCTCTCGAGCTCTCCAGTTGTTATCGAAGTTCTCGAAGCCCTCACTTTCGAAGACCACCCGCCCTGGCCCGCTCATCTCAGCATTTAGCTTGTATTGGTTGACGAAACCTTCCTGATGGAATTGGCGAAGCACCAGTGTTCCCCGTCGGCGGTCGTAGCTGAAAAGGCTCCAATGTTCGTGTACTTCGCCAGCTTCGTTCGTATCCTGGGGCGGGTAGGTAGACAGGTTTCTCTCGTGCAGATAACCGTCATTCAGCACAAAAACATAGGTGCGGGTAGCGATTCCCCGACCAGGATGACCTTCTGACTCCCCCGCCCAGGTGCCAGCCAGGCGCCGGATCGGCTCCCAAGGATCGGATTCGGCTGCCATCGGCCAAAGATACCTGACCACCCCCCGGAAAGGGCCCTCTAGGCTCCACGCCGATGGGATTCACCCGTGCCGAGCTGGAGGCGGTCCGCGGCAAGAGTGTCCCCGACCTCCTTGGAGACGATGTCCGGCTGCTATTCGTTGGCATCAACCCGGGTTTATGGACGGCGGCCGCCCAGGCTCACTTCGCCAAACGCGGCAATCGTTTCTATCCGGCTCTGTATCTTGCCGGCCTCAGTGAGGGGCTGATAGTTGCATCGGCGGGCATGGCCTATAACGACGCCGCTGACCTTCGTGAACGTGGCGTTGGTATCACCAATCTTGTCAACAAAGCAACCGCCAGGGCCGACGAACTGACAACGACAGACCTCGAAGAGGGCGCCATTCAACTCGAGACGAAAGTGACATCGGTACGACCGCGGGTGGTGGTCATGCTCGGCGTCACTGCCTACCGAATAGCTTTCCGCCGACCGCGGGCCACCATAGGGTGGCAGTCCCATGGCCTGGCAGGAGCCGATCTGCTCGTGGCCGGCAACCCGAGCGGCCTCAACGCCCACCAAACGACCGCAGGCCTGTCTGCAGCTTTTGGCGAAGCAGCAGACCGGGCAGGTATCTCCAGGCTCAGGACACCGGAATCCGCTTCTCGGGATCGACGAAGGGCATCGGAGTGACCGTTCCGGTGCGACTCCCCCATTCACTCTCCACCATCAATTTTTGACCGGTCATCGATCGAGCGGCGGGCAACCATGCGTACCCGATGTTCTGGGACAGACGTGGCGAATAGACAGCGGAGGTGACCTTCCCGACCCGCTCTCGGTCGATTCGCACCGGCCACTTGGTGTTGTTGAGGTCCGGGAACGGTTCACCGTCAATAACAATCCCATTGATGCGCCGGGTCACTCCTGCATCCCTGATCCTCCGATACGCCGCCATCGATATCGACGCCTCATCGGGCAGACCAAAGTCGATCAATCGCTCCAAACCCATCTCGAAGGCGTTGTTCTCATAGGTCATGTCGGCGCCCCAGTTGAAAATGGCACCTTCGATGCGGCGAATGTCCGAGGGCCCGGTCGGCCGGACTCCGTATGGCTCGCCCGCCTTCATAATCGCCTCGTAGACATCGGTACCCTTTGACAAGTCGATGAGATAGATCTCATAGCCGACTTCGGAGGTCCACCCGGTCCTGGTGACCACCACCGGCGCTCCCGCGATCTCGGCTCTGTTCCAGTGGTAGTACTTGAGGTCCAAGATTCCGTCGCCAAGCAGTGCGGTCAGCAGGTCCTTGCTCCTGGGCCCCTGAATTTGGAGCGGCGCCACCTCGGCTTCCCGGATCGTCGCGCTGAGATCCGGATAGGCGTTCTTTAGACCGCGGGCGAAGAGCAGCGCGTCTGATGAAGCGAGTGCAAACCAGAAAGTGGTGTCGTCCATCCTCGTCAAAACCGGGTCGTTGATGATCCCGCCATCGGAGTCGCAGATCAACACGTATTTGGCTTGGCCAACGGCACATTTGGAAAGGTCTCGAGGAGTAAGTAGCTGAGCGAAGGCGAGCCCATCAGGTCCCGAGATTTCCAGACAGCGCTCGACGGCAACGTCCCACACTGTGACACCGTTGAGCAGCGCCTCGAACTCATCTTCGAACGAGCCGAACCGGATCGGGAAGTACATGTGGTTGTACACAGTGAACCCTTGGGGCCCATGTCTTTGGGTGGCCTCGTAATAGGGAGTCCGGCGGTTGCGAGCGCCCCGCTGCACAAGACCCATGTCGAACGGTTCGGACAAGTCTTACCTCCGCAATCATCGTAAGCCCCTATTTTCTGCAACAAATCGACGTTATCCGGTGTTCATCAGACCATGACCTCCCCGGGTGTGACTGCCACTCGTTCTGACCGAGAACCGTTTGGACCGACCGAATGGGCGCTGTTTGGTGCAGTGGGGTTGATTTGGGGCTCGTCGTTTCTGCTCATCAAGGTCGGTCTCGAGGTATTCCACCCAGGTCTCATCACCTGGCTCCGTGTTGGGCTCGGTGCGTTGGCCCTCCTGGTGCTTCCAGCGGGCCGCGTCCGGATCGATCCGGAGGACCGGGTCCGGCTGCTCGTGCTTTCGATCGTCTGGGTAGGGATACCGTTCACTCTGTTCCCTCTGGCAGAGGAGCACATCAACTCCGCCGTTACGGGGCTGCTGAACGGCGCCACCCCTTTGTTCACGGGATTAGTGGCGGCATTGTTCTTCAACCGAATTCCCCGGGGGCCGCAACGGCTGGGAATCGGCGTTGGCTTTGCGGGCATCGTTCTCGTGAGTGCCGGCTCCAGCGCCGAAGGTGGAACTGCTTTCGTGGGTGTGCTGATGGTCCTGGCTGCAACCGTCTGTTACGGATTCGCTTCCAACCTGGCTGGCTCGATCCAGAGGAAGTACGGCTCAGTGACCGTGATGGCGCAGATGCTCGCACTCGGAACCTTGTGGACAACGCCTTTTGGTCTCTTTGGCCTGGCCCGGTCCGAGGTCGCTTGGGGCCCGGCTGCGGCTGTGGCAGTCTTGGGACTGATCGGAACGGGCCTGGCGTTTGCCTTCATGGCTTCTTTGGTGGGACGGGTCGGAGGACCCCGGGCGTCATTCATCACATATCTCATTCCGGTGGTCTCGTTGGTACTGGGCGCTTGGTTCCTCTCCGAATCGGTGGCACCCCTCGCATTGGCCGGTGTGGTGTTGGTGATGTGGGGAGCGATCCTCGCCTCTCGGAGGGAACACTGACTCCAAATGACGTCAAGTGCGATGTTCCGAGCAATTCTTCGCTGACGATCCTCGCGGCGTGGCCGAGACTGTGCGCCCCGTCTCAAAGACCGGAGCTGCGGGCTGGTGCTGACCGCTCGGGCCGAGAACCATCTGCACGGCATCAACGATCTCGACGACACGATCTTCCGACTGCCTTCCTAGGTGCAGGAGCCGAAGTGGTTTGTGTCCCATCTCGTCGGCCGAGCTCGAGGTGGCTATTCGGCAGATGCCGGCGATATCAGACTGACTTACACGACTGCCCCGGCGCCGATAGCGCCGGGACAGCCGGTTCCCCCCTGGCTAGAAATCTAGATGTCACAGCACCCAGATGGTGACTCTTGATTACGTCAGCGGGAGATGAGCTAGCGATGTGAGATCAGCCGGCGCTTCAGACGACGTCGAACTCGTTGCCCTCAGGGTCTCGCATTGCCACGAAGTAGTGGTCCACCTGGGGTGCCTCAACGACTTTGATCACGGTCGCGCCCGCCTCGACAAGTTTGGCCACCGCTGCGTCCACCCGTCGCCGGCGTTCAGCAATGGGCAGCGTTCTACCGCCTCCGACTAGGACATCGAAGTGAAGTCGGTTCTTGATGGACTTCTTCTCAGGAACCTTCTGAAACCAGATCCTGATGCCATCACCGGAAGGATCGACAATCGAGTCGTACCCGACTTCGACCTCGGCTTCGGGCACCCCGACGCTCAGCCAGTAGTCGTGCCACGTTTCATGGCCTTCGGGGGGAGGTTGCATCACGTAGCCAAGCGCCGGTGCCCAAAAGCGGGCCAGGAGGTCAGGGTCCGAGCAGTCAACAGTGATCTGAAACTTTGCTGCCATTTGGTGACATTACGACGACAGGGCCGACCCCTGCGATCCACTGTCTCTATCCGATCGCGTCATACGATCAAACTGTGCCCAAACGCATTCTCGTGGACGAGGGCGGACTTCCATTTGCTCACGCCCTGAGGGCCGTGTTTGCTCGCGGTTACAGGCCCGACGATCTTCGGGCCGACCTCGGTGCTGGTCTCACGGTGGGAATTGTCGCCTTACCGCTCTCGATTGCCCTGGCCATCGCATCCGGAGCTCCGCCCCAATGGGGTCTCTTCACCGCCATCGTCGCCGGGATCCTGGTGGCGCTGACCGGCGGCTCGATGCACTCGGTAACCGGGCCGACTGCTGCCTTCGTGGTGGTCTTAGCCCCCATCACTATCCGGTTTGGCCTCTCCGGTCTACTGATGGCGACATTGATGGCCGGGCTTGATCCTCGTGATCATGGGTTTGCTTCGCTTCGGCCGCTTCATCCAATTCATCCCCTACCCGGTTACGACGGGCTTTACCGCGGGAATCGCCGTCACCATCGCCGTCCTGCAGTTTGGCGACATGCTGGGCCTGGGCTCGTTGACCGGCGAAAGGATTTGGGAGCGCTTCGCCGATCTAACACAACGGTTCGGACAGCTGCAATGGCCGGACCTCGCCGTGGGCCTGTTGGGTCTTGCCGTGTTGGTCTTCCTGCCCCGGTGGTCCAAGCGCGTACCTGCGCCGCTGGTCGCAGTTGTTGTCGCCGCACTGGCGGGTTTCTTCTTAACGGGCGCAGGATTCGAAGTAGCAACAATCGACACTCGATTTGGCGGCATTCCGGCAGTCCCTCCTACTCCGCTTCTTCCCTGGAAGGTCGCTGGTGGCTTCGACTTCTCCAACTTGTCGGAGTTAGCCCCAAGCGCGGTTGCCATCGCCATGCTCGGAGCCATCGAGTCGCTCCTATGTGCGGTCGTCGCCGACGGTATGACCGGATCTCGCCACGAGCCCGACTCCGAGTTGCTTGGCCTCGGCATCGGCAACCTGCTCGTCCCGTTTGTTGGCGGCTTCGCAGCCACGGGAGCCATCGCTCGCACCGCAACCGGGGTTAGGGCTGGCGGTCGCACCCCCGTGACCGCTGTGGTCCACTCGATCTTTCTGCTGGTTGTCGTGTTGGTTCTGGCTCCCCTGCTGGGCTACATCCCCATGGCAGCAATGTCGGCGCTCTTATTGGTGGTTGCCTGGAATATGGCCGACATCCATCACTTCGCCCGGATGCTGCGAACCGCACCGCGCAGCGATATCACTGTTCTGCTGGTGTGTTTCGTTCTCACGGTTACGTTCGACATGGTGGTCGCGGTAGTGGTGGGAGTAGTGCTGGCTGCCTTTCTATTTATGCGCCGCATGGTCGAAATCTCCGGGGCGCAGCTCATCGGCGGGCCGCACGGGCACGCCGCCCAAGGCCTTCCGCCCGGCGTGGTCTTCTACGACATCGGCGGACCTCTCTTCTTTGGCGCTGCTGAAAAGGCTCTTGGTGCCCTCACCACTGTGAGCGGTGCCGTTCATACAGTCATTATTGACCTGGAGGATGTCCCGGCTGTTGATGCCACCGGACTCGTTGCCCTCGAGTCGACTATCAAACATCTCAACGGCCTCGGGATCAAGGTTGTCCTCACCGGGGTACAGCCCCAACCCCATCGTGCGTTTGCTCGGGCGGGATTGATCGATGTGATCGGGAAGCTTGAGATCACGGACAACGTCGGCGACACGATCGAACGGGTCATCGCAGGAGTCAAGGCTGATCCACCCACCGACCATGTTGCTCAATAAATTTTGACTCACTATTGTCTGAGCTATGGAGTTGGAGCATCGGGCCAAGGCCCACGCCGCGCTTGGTGACCCGCAACGTTTGAGAATCGTCGACGATCTGATGCTGAGTGATCGGTCGGTCAACGAGCTCGCCGATCTCGTGCAAATGCCTGGCAACCTTCTTGCTCACCATCTCGAGGTCCTCGAAAGCGCCGGGCTGATACGTCGGCACATGTCCGAGGGCGATCATCGGCGCCGCTATGTCTCGCTCGAGGGCGACATGATGGCAAAGCTGATTGCAGACGACTTACAGCCTGTTGGGTTTGTGGTGTTTGTGTGTACCGCCAACTCCGCCAGGTCGCAGTTTGCGGCTGCGTTATGGCGCCAGCGCGGCGGCGGGCCCGTCCACAGCGCCGGCCGCCACCCCGCGGGACACGTGCATCCGCTGGCGATCAAGATCGCGGCCGAATTTGGGATAGATCTCTCACGGGCACAGCCAGCTGGTTACGAGTCGATCGCCGAGATTCCCGATCTCATAATCAGTGTCTGCGATCGGGCTCGCGAAGCCGGAATCCCACCAGCACGAAGACACATCCATTGGTCGGTGCCCGACCCTGTCTCTCGAGCGAGCGTTGCCACCTTTCGCACGGCGTTTTCCGAGATACACGAACGCGTCGGCATTCTGGCGGCAGCCACGCTCAGATCATGAGCATTAAGACATGAACACATGCCCAATCTGACCACCACGCAGAAGCTCCAGGTCCGCCAGGGTGCGGAGCGGCTCCGCCGCCAATTCCTGGGACAGCTCAACACTGAGACAATCGAGCGATTCATGACCGACTCGCTCGAGATGCTTCTGGCGCGGGCCACCACCACAACCTGGGTTCCCATCCTGACCGAGCGATTCGCCAGAGATCGACTGAGAGCACTGATCCGCCTCGAGGCGGATACTTCGACCCCAAGCGTCCTGTTTCTCTGCGTCCATAACGCCGGCCGATCCCAGATGGCGGCCGGTTGGATGCGCCATCTGGCTGGCGATCGGGTCGAAGTCTTCTCTGGCGGTTCGGAGCCGGCTGAGGCTGTCAACCGGGTGGTCGTCGCGGCTATGGCGGAGAAGGGCATCGACCTCAGCCGGGAACTGCCTCAGCCCTGGGCCGACGAAATTGTTCGGGCTTCTGATGTTGTCGTCACCATGGGATGCGGTGACGCCTGTCCCGTATTTCCCGGGAAGCGTTACGTCGACTGGGAATTAGATGATCCGTCCAATCGACCGATCGAAGAGGTTCGGGCGATCCGCGACGACCTCGAACAACGGGTCCGCTTGCTCTTGACCGAACTGCGAATCAGTGAGCCCGTGAGCTGATAGATCGAGTCTCCCGTGAGGCAAAGACAGGCCAACTCGTATGGCCGCCACGGAAGTTCTCAGTGTGCGAACATCTGTTCGTGTCACGCGGCGCCACGATTCTCCACGCCGACCTCGACTCGTTCTACGCGTCGGTCGAGCAACGGGACAACCCGCGGTTGCGGGGCCGGCCCGTGATCGTCGGCTCGGGGGTGGTTCTGGCGGCGAGTTACGAGGCAAAAGCCTTTGGGGTCCGCTGCCCAATGGGCGGACGAGAGGCACGGCGCCTATGTCCGCAGGCGATCATCGTGGAACCGCGGATGGCCGCCTATTCCGAGGCGAGCAGGGCAGTCTTCGCCGTCTTCGAGAACACCACGCCTCTGGTGGAGGGACTTTCGATCGACGAAGCGTTTCTCGATGTCGGCGGGTTGCGTCGGGTGTCCGGTTTGCCCGTCGAAATCGCAAGGCAGTTGCGGCGCGACGTCGCCGATCAGGTCGGTCTTCCGATCACGGTCGGGGTAGCCAGGACCAAATTCCTCGCCAAGGTGGCAAGCGGCGTCGCCAAGCCGAACGGTTTACTGGTGGTCGAGCCCGCCGGGGAGTTGGAGTTCCTGCATCCGTTGCCGGTCGAGCGGTTATGGGGAGTGGGGCCGGTGACGGCCGCCAAGCTCCACGCTCGTGGGATCCGGACGGTAGGCGAGGTCGCCAGCCTCGGTCACAGCACTCTGCTGTCTTTGTTGGGTCCGGCGGCCGGGCACCACCTGCACGACCTGGCCCACAACCGCGATCCCCGCCCTGTGCAGACTGGTCGACGTCGTCGTTCTGTCGGTTCGCAGAGGGCAATGGGTCGGTCCCCCAAGTCACCAGAAGCGATCGACACTGCCCTGGTGGGCCTGGTGGACCGGGTGGCCCGTCGTCTTCGCAAGGGTGACCGAGCTGGAAGGACCGTCGTGCTGAGGTTCCGCTTTAACGATTTCACACGGGCCACGAGGTCACACACATTGCCTAGAGCGACCGATCAGACTGAGGTGATTCTCGCCACGGCCCGGGTGCTGCTGGCCGGCATGTGGTCGGTGATAGTGGACCAGGGCCTCACACTCATAGGGCTGGCAGTCGCCAACCTTGATGACGGCGGAATTCAGCTGGATCTGCCGTTTGATCGGCACAGCGGCACAGCCATCGACGCAGCTCTCGACGAAGTTCGTCTCCGGTTCGGACCTGGGGCCGTTACCCGGGCGGTTCTCCTTGGGCACGACGAACGACTGTCCGTGCCGCTGCTTCCCGATTGACAAGCCACTCAGACCAGGAGATCGTCGAGAATGCGAAGCAGCTCGAGGACATCGATTGGCTTAGTCAGATAGGCGGCTGCACCTGCCTCCAACAATCTCTGCACCCGCCCGGGGGTGGCATCAGCGCTGATGATCACAACTGGAATCGAAGCGGTGGCAGGGTTGATGTGAAGCTGCTCCAGCACAGTCTCGCCCGAGATGTCCGGGAGGTGGAGATCGAGGAGTATCAACCCGGGCTGGTGTTCGTTGGCGAGTTCCACGCCGAGGCTCCCCTGCATGCATGGGATCAGCTCGATGTCGCCCCGGCGAGCAACGATCCGTTCGACCAGGTTGAGATTGGCAAGGTTGTCCTCAACATAGAGCACGGTGTGCTCGATCGTCCGATCAGACCTGGTTGGGTGGGGTGTGGGCTTCCCTACCAGGCCCGTCACGAACTCGACCGGTGGTTCGGCGACGGCCAGTTCCACCCAGAATGTGCTGCCTGCGCCCGGGGTCGAGTTGACCCCGATCTTCCCTCCCATTGCCTGGGCCAGTCCGTGCGACAGGGCGAGACCGATTCCGGTGCCTTCGATCTCGCTCTGTTCGGCCCCAAGTCTCTCGAACGGTACAAATAGCTTTTCGACACGCTCGGGTTCCAGACCCGGCCCGGTGTCCGTGACCATGACCCGCACGTGATCGGGATCAACTTTCTCGTAGTCAACCGTAACGGTGCCACCGGCCCGGTTGTACTTGACAGCATTCGACAGCATGTTGAGAAGGATCTGTTTCAGCCTCTGCCGGTCGGCGAAAACGAAGGCTGGCGACGGCCTTTCAATGATCTTTAGAGCAACTGAACGCTGAGCGGCCATCGGCCGGGCCAGGCTGATCGTTTCACTTATGACCTCGACCACCGATACCGGCTCCATCGACAGAGTCAGATGTCCCGATTCAATTCGGGCGATGTCCAGGACCTCGTTGATGAGGTCAAGAAGGTGACGCCCGGCCTTGAGAATGTGGCTGACCGACTCCTTATCTGTCTCGCTCGCCTCCCCCAGTTCGAGAAGTTGACCAAACCCGAGGATCGAATTCATGGGTGTTCGCAACTCGTGACTCATCCTCGATAAGAATTCCGACTTCATGCGCGATGCTTCCCGTGCTTCATCACGGGCAGCATGCGCCAGGGCCTCGGCCCTCCACTGCATGTGCTGGTATCTCACCAGAAGAACGATTCCGGCGATCACGACGACAGCGAGCGGAACTCCCACTCCCAACACCGCGCGTCGGATGTGGTTCGAACCTTCCTGCGCCGTAGCGACAGGAGTGGCCGCCAGAACCGTCCAATCAATGTCCTCGACCTCGTGGCGAACGACCAGCATGGGTACCCCGTCGACGTCTACCTCACCCAACTCCTGTGATGGAATGACCAGAGCCGCACCGATCGGTAAATCATCGACGGCAACCAGAGCCGAGGGGCGACCGCTAGGTGTCGCAATCACTGTGCCGCTTTGATCAGCCACCCAAAGGTTGACACCCTGAACGTCGGCAACATCATCCACCAGGGACTGAACATGATCGAGCAAGACGCCGGCAATGAGGATCGCCACTGGTGACCCGGCGGTCTCGGAGCTGGTGGCGGGCGCTCGTACATAGGTCGCGACTGTCAAGACAAATGGATTTCCCGACTGAGCCGATTGGAAGGCCTCCGATGCGTAGGTATCGCCGCGGGCGGTCAGGCCCCTGTAGTAATCGCGGTCCGAAAAGTCCTGTCCGATCAGCTCCGGAGCGCCGGGTGAGCTCAGAAGGATGCCATCGAGATCAAACAATCCGGTGCCGGCGAGTCCGGGACGAGAGCCAGCCAAGGTAGCCAGTTGGGCTTCAATCTCTTCGTCGTCAAAGGTGGTGGGGTTGCCATCACCCACGGCAGCCACCAATCGAGGTCTCCGTGCGCTGGCCTCTACCAGGGTGACGAAACCGTCTAGTTGCTCCGCGAGTAGCTCACCAGACAGTGCGGTGGTCAAGCGCAGCCTGGCAGAGACCTCCTGCTCGACAACTTCCAGTGCCCGACTTGTTGTCAGCACCGCCAAAAGAACCAGTGGACCGAGTGCACCAAGGGCCGCAGCGACCACCAGTCGAACACTCCGCGTCATAGAACGCGTAGTAGTGGGCTCCAGAGTCATGACTTCCAGACCTTCCGAGCATCCGCCACAATGTCAGGTCACCGGCGGAACCCGACCACCCTACCCCCGGTGTCCTCTCTCGCCGTTGCAATCTCTGGCCGACAGGCCAGCGCCTATCGGTCGAGCCGGGAAGGCAACCCGAAGAGCGGAAAGAATCGGGCGGTGTCGAGGAAGAAGTTGAAGTCGACGATTTGGCTCCCCGCGACCTCGATGATCTGCACGGCCCACGGTTCGAAGCCTCCATCCGGCCCGCCGGGTCGATATTGCCCAAATGCAATCATGCCATTGGCTCTCGCTGGAATGAGGCGGGAACCCCGACATCCAGCGCCGGGACCCACCCAAAAAGCGAGGATGTCGCTCGGGCCCCGGAGCCACATCGCGTAAGGGGGCATCGACTGGGTCGCGTCCTCATGTATGAGTGCGGTCAGGGTCTCCATGTCGTAGCGCTCGAAAGCTTCGACATAACGGGCCAACAGCTCACCCTGGTCGGCATTGACGGTCGCGACTTGTTCCGCCTGCCCGCCCGCGCGGTCGGCCAGCGTCGTCCGTGCTCTTTGCAGGGCGCTGTTGACCGACGCCACCGTCCCTCCAAGTAAGTCGGCCACCTCGGCCGCCTTCCAATTCAGAACATCTCGAAGTATCAGGACGGCCCGCTGTCGGGCCGGCAGGTGCTGCAGCGCTGCCACGAAGGCGAGGCGAATCGATTCGCGAGTCACGGCGACCTCGGCCGGATCATCGTCCGCTGCCAAGACCCAACCGTCAGGGATCGGCTCGACCCACCCATCACTTGATTCCATAGCCCCCAGTGGGGCATGGGGGTCCATGGCGGTTCCCAGATCCAGTGGTCGGGCACGGCGGCGTCTACCTCGCAACATGTCGAGACAGACATTGGTGGCGATGCGATACATCCAGGATCGGAAGGAAGCCCTGCCCTCGAATCGGTCGAGGCCCCGCCACGCCCTCATCAGCGTTTCCTGCACGGCATCGTCCGCCTCGAACGCCGATCCCAGCATTCGATAGCAGTAGGCGGTCAATTCCTTTCGGTGCTGCTCGAGCAGAAGCTCCAGTTCGGCTGGCTCTGGCCTGCGTGCACGACCGGCCGCGACTTCCTCCACCAACGCATCAGCCATTAGGCACACCTCGTTTCGACGTCGACCCTGGCATCGTATGCCTGGCGCTCGTCAATGCGATTCGACTTCCTATTTAGGACGAATCAGGCGGGCAAGAATCATCGGATGCGATGAGATACTCACCGCTCGATCGTCCTACCCACGATGACTGGCCCAGGCCACGAATGGATTTCGTTTCTCGACCGAGGACTCCCGTCATCGTTCCAGGTTCGATTGATAACAATTACACCGGGCGCCCGGACAACTTTCGTAGAGGCCGAGTGGGCAGACTCGATCGTTGTGATCGAAGAAGGAGAACTCGAGCTCATCTGCGTTGACGGAAGCTGTCGACGCTTTGGAGAGGGCAATGTCTTGTGGCTCGTCGGACTTTCGTTGCAGTGTTTGCTGAACCCGGGCGACGAGCCGGTCCGCTTGGTGGCAGTGTCTCGCAGACAAGAGTTTCACCGTTCCCAGCCGCCCAAACCGGACTATCCAGACCGGCTTGGACCGTGGGTAACGGTTTAGTCCCGAGAAACATCTCCCGGGGTGCACGGGCCTCGGTGGTGATCTCGGACACCGCCGCGGAATCAAATCCGGTCTCCTCGAGAAGACGCAACCACACCTCGCGCTAAAGAGCCCGAGCCAAGCTCCAAAACCTCGCGAACGGGAACGGGTGGCGAAGCAAGCAGGTTCGCATAGAAAGCGGCCTCCTCGATGTACTCGTCGGGCGGAGAGATCGGGGGTCACCATTCCGCCAGGTGGCCATAAACTCCGTACTCGGTGGGCTGGTCTGTCATGCCACCAACCTTCGCCCCAACCCGGCGCCCAGTCGAGTCAATAAGTCGAATCGCTTACCTGCGACTCGACATACGATGATCCTTAAGCGCACCGAGGTAGCCGAATGCTCAACATCGCCATAATCGTTGCCGTCATTGGCCTATTCCTTTGGATCCGGCGGTGGTCCAACCCAAGGGAGGAGGCCTTCTATGCAAGGATGGGCCGGGTAGCTGTCGCGTTCGCCGCGGTGCTGGCGCTGGCAGCCACGGTGACCATCGTCGCTCCCGGCGAGGTGGCGGTGCCCGTCCTCTTCGGCACCGCCCAGGATCCTCTCGAAGAGGGCTTTCATCTGCGGAACCCTTTCGCCTCCGTACGCGCCCTATCGGTCAGAACCCAGGAGTCGACCTACTCGGACGTCATTGGTGAGGGTGAACAGAGCGACCGAGCCGATGCCATCACTGCGGTCTCTCTCGAGAACGCCTCAGTTAGGGTCGAAATCACCATCCTCTGGCATCTGGTAGGCCAGGAGGCATCCAACGTCTACCGCTCGCTCGGGATGAACTACCGCGACGTGATCGTCAGGCCCGTGTCTCGATCCGCAGTCCGGGACTGTGTGGCCCAGTTTCGCTTCGAGCTGGCTCGCACCAGTCAACGCCCGGATGTGGAGCGTTGCATCGAAGAATCGCTGACGTCGGAGTTTGTTGCTCGGGGACTCGCCGTCGACGGTGTGCAACTCCGCGACATCGCCGCCACGGCGGAGTTGCAGGCATCCATTGAGTCGAAGCTGCAAGCCGAACAAGACGCCCAGCGGGCTCAGTTCCGTCAGGATCAAGCGCGGATCGACGCCGAGACCAGGATCATTGCGGCCGGGGCTGAAGCGGAGGCCAACCGCCTGGTAGCCGAGTCGCTCACCCCTGACCTTCTTCAGCTTCGGATTGTGGAGGCGCTCAACGACAACGCCATCGTGTACCTGCTGGGAAGCGACGGCCCCACCCCGGTCATTCCCCTTCCTACTCCCACCGAGCCATAGGGCGCTCAGCGTTTCTTGGCGGCCAGCTTGCGGTCAGACTCGGACAGGTGGCGCTTGCGCACCCTTACCGACTTCGGAGTGATCTCTACCAGTTCATCGGCAGCGATCCATTCGATGGCGGTTTCAAGGGTCAGCCGGCGGGGCGAACGAAGCTTGATCGCTTCGTCAACATTGACCGTGCGAACATTGGTCAGCTGCTTGGGGCGGGTGGGGTTGGCGGGCAACTCCTCGGCCCGGGAGCTCTCCCCGATGATCATGCCCTCGTACACCTCCTCCCCCGAACCTACGAACAGCTCCCCACGCTTTTGGAGGTTGTCGAGGGCATACGCCGTCGTGCTTCCACTTCGATCCGAGATCATTGCCCCACCCTGACGATGGGGAAGTTCGCCGGCCCATGGCACCCAGCCGTCGTGATGCTGGTGAACCAGGGCAGTACCACGGGTGGCGGTCATCAGCAAAGAGCGAAATCCCAGCAAACCGCGGGCGGGTGCGACAAGGGTGACGATCGTGCGCCCGCGGTCGCCGGGGCGGAGATCGAGCACCGAACCTTTCCGGGGGGCGATCGCCTGCGTAACGGTCCCAACGTGTTCGTCAGGAACATCGACCACCGCTCGCTCCATGGGCTCATGAGGACGGCCGTCAACCTCGCGCAAAATAACCTCCGGACGGCTCACCTGCAGCTCGAACCCCTCCCGTCGCATGGTCTCGATCAAGACCGCCAGCTGCAGCTCACCCCGCCCCGCCACCTCAGTCACCTCGGGCGATGTCGTAGGACCGATCCGAATCGAGACGTTGCCCAACACCTCGCGTTCCAAACGCTCTTTGATCTGCCGAGAGGTCAGAAATCTGCCTTCGCCTCCGGCCACGGGGGAAGTGTTGACGCCAAAAGTCATTCGGAGCACCGGCTCGTCCACCTCGAGACGCGCAAGGGCTACCGGTCTTTCGGAGTCGGCCAGGGTGTCGCCTATCTCAACCTCGGGAAACCCTGCGACGACGAACAAATCGCCCGCAGTTCGTTCGGCGACTTCGATCCGTCGCAGACCTTCGAAACCCATCAATTGAGTGAGGCGACGTCGAAGGGGCGGTTCCTCGGGATCGGCATGACAGAGCGCCACTGTCTCACCGGCCCGCAGCGTTCCCTCCATCACCCGACCGATGGCCAGCCGACCTAGATAGTCAGAGGCATCGAGGTTGGTGACCAGAGCTTGCACCGGTGACTGGCTGTCTCCAGCGGGTCCGGGAATGTGCTCGATGATGGCGTCAAGCAGAGGAGCCAGATCGTCTGACTCTTGCGGCACCCCGATGCCATGCACCGCCTTGCCCTGGCGTGCAATGGTTGAGACGATCGGAAACTCGATGTGCGAGGCACTGGCCTCGAGGTCGAAGAAGAGTTGGTAGATCTCGTCGATCACCACTGCGGGCCGGGCGTCGGGGCGATCCACTTTGTTGAGCACCAGGACCGCCGGCAGCTGTCGGTCAAGAGCCTTGGAGAGCACGTAGCGTGTCTGCGGCAATGGACCCTCGGCGGCGTCGACCAATAAGAGAATCCCATCGACCATGGCCAGCGCCCGCTCCACCTCGCCGCCGAAGTCGGCATGTCCAGGCGTGTCAACCAGGTTGATCTTGGTCCCCTTCCACATCACCGATGCGGCCTTGGCGAAGATCGTGATTCCACGCTCGCGCTCCTGATCGGAAGAGTCCATGACCCGATCGACCCTGGTCTCATGCGATGCGAAAACTCCAGTGGCCGAAAGCATGGCGTCGACCAGGGTGGTCTTGCCATGATCCACGTGCGCGACCAACGCCAGATTGCGAAATGGGGAACCCGCCATGGGTTGACAGATGGTACCTGCACCGTTCCCAAGCCGAAGGACCTCGGAAAGCTGGCAAGCGAAGCGTCGGGGTCAGGCAGCCGACCTGACCCGACGAGTCAAGAACCCAAGCCCAATCACGGCTATTAGTGCCCCTGTAACGGCCACAGGGATGAGGCCCGTGCCCACTCCGGCCCCCGCGGCCAAGATACCTACGAGCAGAAGCGAACCAGGCACGAGCACCTTGGGCCGCTTTTCGTGGGCGGCCGCAGGGCTGGCGTTCCACCAGGCGCTGAAGGCGCCGACTCCGGCGGCAGTTGCCACTGCGCTCGCAATCCCGACCGGCACCCACCACCAACCTTCCCCGTTGGCCAGAGAGCTGACCAGTCCAACGATGTTCCCGAGTCCTAGCCCGCCGATCAAAGCGACGGGCAGAACTCCTACCACGACCATCGCCGCCCCGCGCCTTGGATTGCTTCGATGATATGCGAGTCCCATCAGGGTGAGCAGACCCGCTCCCCCAAGTAGCACCAGACCCCCGATCTTGCCAGCGTTGATGCCAGCCTCCACCTCGTCCGTCATGAACTGCCTGACACCGAGGTAAGTGGTGGCGACGGCTGTAAGAGCCGCTAAGAACTGCCACCAGTAACGGAATTTCGTGTACGCCATCGTCTGCTCCTTCTCGTTGTGGCTGCCAAGCAGGTGGGACGCCCTCCAACTCACGTCGGCCGGGACTCCCGCCATCCAACGCCCGAGGATGGAGATCGACGTTGCGATCGGTCTCTCGCCCTCACCCGCGGCATAGTCTCTGTGTTCCCAGATATCCGAACTGATCTCTGCCTGTCGGTCGCGCCGCGTGCCGGCTTCAAGGCCCAGGGTGTAGAGGCCAACCCAATGCAGAACCAAGGTCTCGGGCCGTAGTGACCGGTGGCTCACAAAGACGCCAGCCCTGTGTGTCGCCGCCTTGCGACAGGTCCGCGTTTGGCCACCACGGCAGCGAGCACGCGCTCTCCCAGTCCGGATACCCGGTAGAAACGTCGACGGGGCCTGCCCTCAGCGAGGGCCAATTCGGCTTCCTCCCACCGGGACTCCAAGAGCCCGGCGGCTTCGAGTCGTCCCAATGCCTTGTACAGAGTCCCATGGGCCGTGAGCTGGTGGGCCTCACCGATCGCCTCCATGTGCCTGGCTATGGCGAAGCCGTGGAACTCGCTGCTGCCGCTCTGCCGCAGATCTAGCCCGGCGGTGAGGATCGCCTCTTCGATCGGGAGGATCGTGCCTGGTTTGCGTTTCACCCGGTCATTATAGGAAGATATCTGCCCTTAAGTCAAGAGCCGTATCAAACCGACTTGCGGAGGGCTAGACAAAAATGATCTGGGCACCTTCGGATATCTCGATGAACTCGGCGGCGCTGATGATTCCTTCGACCCTGCCGTAAAGCTGGTCCGGGCCGATGTGCATCATGTCTGCAGACATTCGGCATGCCCAAAGATGACCGCCGGCATCGGTGATCATCTCGAGGAACTCGGGAACATCAGGGACATCGATCCCCTCGATCTGCTTTTTCATCATATGGGTCGCAAAAGCCGTCATGCCCGGCAGTCCCATCAAGGAGGGAGGCATATGAGTCGCCGGGTTGCCGACCGGGGTGAACTTGAGGTGAGCCATCGTCTCCTTGTTGATGATGTCAAAGCCCCAGAAGGTGAAGAACAGATGGGTCTCGACGCCTTCGCCGAGAGCGGCGTTGGCGAGAACGAGCCCCGGGTAGGCCATGTCGAGGGAACCCTTCGAGCAGATGACGCAGAGCTTGCGAGCGCGGGCTCCGTCATCGTCAAAAGCAGGAACGGGGGCCTCTTGCAACAAGGTTGTCATTTCGTCTCCTTACACGCAGCCAACCGGCTTGGGAAGACCGGCGACGTATGCCAACTTCTTGGCGGGTTTCTTAGGGAACAGTTCGAACATTTCTTTCGTGGTGACTCCACCGGTAGTTGCCATCCGACGCAGGGTCGGGGTCTCGCCGATCGTCTCGAAATCGGATCGCGCAAAACGAATGGCCGACCAGTGTCGTTCGGTCAGTTCAAGGGCGATGTTGGCGGCCAGGGTCTCCGCCAGACTCTCGGTCCATTCGGTGGGGTCAGTCAGAAAGCCTTCGACATCCACATGGACCTCTCGTCCCTGGATGGTGGCGACTGTCATAGGATCGAATCCTCTCTCTCGGGTTGTCGGAGTGGCATCTTCTTGCCCGCCATCGACATGGCGATCGGAACCGGAAGACGTCGCCCCGGCAACAACATGTGCCAGTAGATCGGTCTGAAAGCCAGCTTGCCGAGATGGTTGAGCCTGGTCTCCTTCAGGAGGCTCAGGGGTCCGAACCCGGGGATCGGATAGGTGCCCGGCAGAGGCTCGGTGTCGTAGTTGAAGTCAATCAGGAGGGCCTTGTGCGCCCCCGACTCGACGAAGCAGTTCGCATGGCCGTCGAAACGGCGTTCCATCGCCTTGCCGGCAATGTGATCGAGGAAGTTCTCGACGAAAACGTCCACCGCAAAGTGTGCCACCGAGCCGGCCTTTGAGATTGGCAGCGCGGCGGCATCCCCCAGGGCAAAGACATTGTGCGACCCAGCTGCAAGGAACGTTCCAGGGTCTACCTTGACGTGGTTCAACTCGTCGCCGAGCCCTGATCTCCCGACGAAATCTGCTCCCATGTTGAGGGGCACGCTCACCAGGAGATCAAATGGAATCGATCGGTCGTCGTAAGAAACGATCACTCCGTCGTCCACCCGCTCGATGAAGAAGTCCGGCTCCACATGGATCTGGCGCTCCTCGAGCATGCCTCCGAGCATGTCGGAGGCGATCGGTTTGGTGAACGCCCCCGAGAGTGGGGTGGCAAACGTCAGCTCCACTCGTTCCCGCATGCCCAGACGCCGAAAGTGATCGTCGGCGAGAAACGCGAATTCCAGCGGAGCCACCGGACATTTGATCGGAAGCTCGGTGATATGAACGACCAGCTTTCCCCCGGTCCAAGTTTCGAGCGTACGTCTCAGCGCCAGGGCGCCATCGAGGGTGTAGAACTCGTGCACGGACACCCCCATCTGAGGACCGCCCATGCCAGGTGTCATGTCCGGGCGCGGATGGGTGCCGGTGGCGATTACGAGCTGGTCGTAGGTAATGGTCTCACCGTTGACGAGCTGGACAGAACTGCTTCCAACGTCAACCTTTTCTACCTCTCCCGTGACAAGCTCGACACCGGTGGGCAGGAGTGGTTTCGTTGGCTTGACGAGGTCAGCCGCTTCGTAGCGGCCAAACGGCAAGAACAACAGCCCGGGTTGGTAGAGGTGAGTCTCCGAGGGGTCGACCAGCACGATTTTCCACTCGTCCACCGGGAGGCGGGGAAACAGCTTGTTCGCGATCATGGTTCCAGCAGTGCCGGCTCCGAGTATCAAAAGACGCTTGATGATCACCTCGATCTTGACTTTCCTCGAAGCTACGGCCCGGAGCCCGCCTGTGGATAGGGTCAAAAGGGCCTGGCGGATTGCCAAAGGTCACACCCGCGGCCGATCAGTCGTCGAGACCAGCACCTGGCCCGATCAGCGCTACCGGACCCCAGGCCTGTTTCACGACCTCGGTGGCCACGCTTCCCAGCAACAATCGTTGAAGGCCCCGCCGGCCGTGGGTTGCCATCACGACCATGTTGGAGGAATCTTCTCCAAACGAGCCGAGGATCGACCGGGCCGGGGTGAGCGAATGCAGCACCTCCCACTCGACTTTGATCCCGGAACCCTTGAGCTCCTTGGAGAGGTTGTGGACATAGCTGCTCTCATAAGGCGTCACGTAGTGAGGCAGCCCCGGTGGGACCACCTGAATGATCCACAGTGGAGCTTGCAGGGCTACTGCCCAGCGGGCACCTTCTTTGAGGCTGAGCTCTGAGAATTCCGATCCATCGACGCAGGCGATCACGCGGGAGATCTCTGCCGGTGACGCCGCCCCAGGTCCGTATGCAAGGATTGCCTGATCGGGCTGTCCCACCAGATTGACGGCTGTCGAGCCGAGGAGGGTTGTTCCCATCCCGCCTCGACCATGGGTTCCAACCACAACTACGGCATCGCCCAGCCCAGCCGCGTAGGAAGCGATCGCATCGGCGGGAGACCCGCCGGGTGGGACCTCGCGAATGGCCAATCGGTATGAGCCGGGTTCCAGAAGTTCAGCCGCTTGCCTCTCGACAAGGTTCTCGGTCGCGGGATCCCAACTGGCGTGAAACACGTGCAGCTCTGCCCCGATGCGTACGGCCAACAGCGCACCTCCCCTCACCGCGACGGCGGCTAGATCCGAACCATCGGTGGCAGCAATCACTCGCCGATATGGCGGCTTCACCGCAAACCCATCCGTCACGATTTCTCCTTGCTCGATCGGTCCTGTCTGATCGTCTCCATCTGATCGTCTCTGGACAACTGCCTTATAGGGTCAATCGGCCCCTTGTTTCCTGACTTTTGACGGTACAACGCCAGGTGGTCCGGGAGACCAGAGGTCCCCGGACCACCTGACATTGGACCTATCAGACGATCCAGATGACAGCAAAGGTCAGCGCACCTGCCAGCGCAGCCAGCGCCACAACCGTGCTGACGGTCGCCTGCATGGTCCAGCCATGGCCGTCGAGATAAGCCTTGCGGCCAAGAACCCCGAACGCCGCAGTCAACAGAATGCCGGCTCCGGTGAACATGCCGAAGTACCAATGCTCGACAAGGCCAGCCATGAACCAATCGGTTGGCGCGTAATACATGTACGCCCCCACCGCGGCTGCCACGACTCCGACGACGCCCATCACCCATTCGATGATGTGTCGCCTAACTGGGACTCGGGTGATCTCGGTCCGCGTGCGTTCTTGTAGCAGCGTCACAGAGACCACCTCCTTTCTGGGAGGCGCAGTGCTAGTGCCTGCAACCTCACCGACATCAGCATTGGTAACCGCACCGTGTTGCACCAGGGGCCAAAGGCCCGACTTCTCCGCCGAACCGGAGCTTGCGCTGTGACAGCCCAATGGCATGGCAGGTAGGGTTCTTCGCTCCCTGGTACGTACGGAATATCACCGGAGAAACGACTCGCCGTCCTCGCTGGGCCGGTCCCTTTACAGAGTTCTACGCCTGGGAAAGTGCTATGCCTCCGCATAGGGATGCGCGTTGCTCTGCGGAAGGCGTCCGGGACTAGTCAGATCGACGACGGCCGCTGCCCGGGGTGTCACACCCCGGGTGATAATGGCTTAATGGTCGATGATCCTGATGAGTGATGCGCCTTGGGTTCGGTGGCCTTCAGCGTATGGGAGCATATGCCACGGCGTGTTCGGGCGTGTGGGTTCTTCATATTCGACGGGGAGTGCATCTCCCCTTCAGGTGTCACAGGCAAACAAGCCCACCAACCCGGCTCCACCGAGCCGGGGCACGTAGGAACTTCTCGAAACCAGGCCGGTTCAGACGTGGACTATGGAACAACCGGGCTCTCGTTGCAGTACTCTCAGGCTGGGAGATGCTGGTGGCCATCTGGTCACCTAGAGGTGAGGGAGGACTCACATGAGGCGATTAGTTCTGATGGTTTTGGTGGCGGCTTTGGTGGGCAT
>Ga0326597_10003407_pt1 | contig 22941 bp, 22 predicted proteins | sample RVTome_12_FD_203789 | JGI IMG/M metagenome (GOLD analysis project Ga0326597, IMG submission 203789) | Soil microbial communities from uranium-contaminated site in the Upper Colorado River Basin, Wyoming, United States - RVT100D185 | ecosystem: Environmental > Terrestrial > Soil > Contaminated >...
ATCGCCAGTCTTTATGATGCGGGGGAAATCTGGGTAATCGATATCCATAACCCTCAGCAACCTTCCATCCGCAAATATTACAATGTTGGTACACATCCTTATGATGCGTTGATTACGCCGGATGGGCGCTACTACATTGCCGGTCTTTATGGCGAGAATGGCCTTGCCGTACTTGACCTTCATAATCCTGATGCGGGCGTCAGGCGCATACTTAACAATTACGGGCGTGGTGGAAAAGAACTGCCGGTTTACAAAATGCCTCATCTTGAAGGTTGGGCCCTTGCGGGGAAGCACCTGTTTATCCCTGCGATAGGCCACCATGCCGTGCATGTCATTGATGTTGAACGCTGGCAGGAAAGTACGCGTATCAAAACACTCGGTCAGCCGGTTTTTGCCATTGCACGTCCGGATGGACTGCAGGTGTGGGTCAATTACGCCATGCCTGATAACAACTTCATTGAAGTAATCGATATTTTGCAAATGAAGGTTATCAAACGATTGAATCCCGGCAAGGTGGTGCTACATATGGAATTTACTCCGGGTGGTGAGGAAGTGTGGGTTTCCGTGCGGGACGATGACCGGGTTGATATTTATGATACCGGCACATTCGAAAAAGTCGCCAGCATTTCTGCCGACAAACCCAGCGGCATCTTCTTTACGGCAAGAGCACACAAGATAGGACTGTAGGGACAGGCAATGCGAAATCATAAATATAAAAACGACGAAAAATCCCTGGTCAGTAATGACTATCATCAGGAACAGCAAAGTTATTTTGAATACTGTTTGTTGAATAATTACCAGCGCAATTTTCCATTGACGGAACAACCGTTTGTGCAAATTGCTGATGAACTTGATACGGATGCTGATTGCATAATAAACAAATTGAAAGATTTACAAACCAGCGGTCTGATCAGCCGTATAGGAGCAGTCTTCAGGCCAAACTCCGTAAACGCCAGCATGTTGGCAGCAATGGCCGTGCCTGAAGAAAAAATGGGTGAAGTGGCGGATATTGTGAACAGTTATATTGAGGTCAATCACAATTATGAACGCGAACACCACTATAATCTGTGGTTTGTCCTGCATGCAGTTGATGAAGACCATATACATGCCGCCCTGGACAGCATGGAATCCAGGACCGGTTTAACAACACTACGCCTTCCTATAATTGACGACTTTCATATTGATCTTGGCTTTGAGCTGCAATGGAAACAATAAAAAACAGGCTTGAAGGTAATAGCAGTTCTGAAATCATAGATAAGGCAATCGATAGTTTGTTGATTGCCTTATTGCAACAGGGTTTGCCGTTAACGGCGCGGCCTTATGCAGCTATTGCTGAGCAAATCGGCATACCGGAAGCACAGGTCATCGCAAGACTCACTGCCCTGAAGGACATGGGTCTGATCAAACGATTTGGGGTGATTGTCAGGCACCACGAGCTGGGTTATCAGGACAATGCCATGATCGTGTGGGATATACCTGATGAACAGGTGCCGACAGTTGCCAATCGCATGAAACAACATACCTGCGTCACACTTTGTTACCGCCGTCCAAGGAGATTGCCGTTGTGGCCGTATAACCTGTTTTGCATGATCCATGGCCAGAACCGAAATTCGGTGCTGCAATCACTTGATACGATGATTGTATCCAATGGCTGGCAGCACCACCCTTATGATGTGTTGTTTACCCGGCGCCGTTTCAAACAACGGGGCGCCTGTTTCCCTGTTAATGCTGGTAAATTGAGCGCATCGATCAAGTCATCGACAGAATGTTGTGGGCCATCCCATGATGAATAAACTGGACCGCGCGATCATCAATCACCTGCAGGGCGGGATGCCTGTTTGTGAACATCCGTTCGCGGTAGTCGCAATGCAATTGAATATTACCGAGGACATGCTCATTGAACGGGTCCAGGCCTTGCTCGAAGATGGTACCTTGAGTCGTTTTGGTCCGCTTTACGATGTTGAGAAAATCGGTGGTATATACAGCCTGATTGCAATGAAAGTACCAGTAGAAGGTGTTAACAAGGTTATTCCGGTCATCAACAGCTATCCCGAGGTGGCGCATAATTACGAACGCGACCACGAATTCAATCTCTGGTTTGTCGTGGCCCTTGATACGGAGGACAGATTGCCGTCCTTGCTGGTTGATATCGAAGAGCGTACCGGTTACCGGGTGTATAACATGCCGAAACTTGATGAATATTACGTGGGACTTAAATTCCATGCCTGATACTAAAATAGACAATATCGACAGGAAGATAATCCTGGCCACCCAGGCCGGCTTGCCCTTGACACAAAATCCTTATCACGACATTGCCGATCAAACCGGTCTTGATCCAGGCATTGTCATGCAGCGCATGAAGATGATGCTTGAGCGCGGTGTTATCCGGCGCATTGGTGTGGTACCCAATCATTACCGTCTTGGTTATCGCGCCAACGGCATGAGTGTCTGGGATGTGCAGGACGACAAGATCAATGAATTAGGTAAAAAAATAGGCGCGCTGGAATATGTCAGTCACTGTTACCATCGGCCGCGTTATTTGCCGGAGTGGCCGTACAACCTGTTTGCCATGGTGCACGGGCGGGACAGGGAGTCGACTGAACACCACGTCAAGCAAATTGCCGGTATATTGGGCGATGCCGCCCATGGTTATGACATTCTTTACAGTACCCGGATACTGAAAAAAACAGGACTGAGAATATGAATGGATTTACTGCAAATACATTAATGATGGATGCGATCAACTGAGATGTTCCGTGTTTCACAATATATGCAGGAAATTTTGCATCCTACTGCGTTAATACCGGCAAGAAAACCCACAGGACCCGTTGTTATCTGGAATCTTATCCGCCGGTGTGACCTTGCCTGCAAGCATTGTTATTCCATTTCTGCGGATCATGATTTTCCGGGTGAACTGTCAACTACTGAAATCCTCCAGGTCATGAAAGATCTAAGGTCATTTGGTGTCCCGGTGTTAATTCTGTCCGGTGGAGAGCCCCTGTTGCACCCGGACATCCTGGAAATATCTGAAGCGGCGAATGCCCTGGGATTTTATGTCGGGCTCTCAACCAACGGGACTTTAATTAACGAACAGAACATCAATGATCTTGCCAGGATTAACTATAATTACGTTGGCATCAGTATCGATGGCATCAGGGAAACACATGATCATTTTCGTCACAAGCAAGGGGCATTTGACGCATCCATGCGGGCCATACGCCTGTGCCGTGAGCACGGGATCAAAGTTGGCCTGAGATTTACTATCACCATGGATAATGCCCATGAGTTGCCCCGGGTGCTTGATCTGATGGAAACCGAAGGGATCGATAAATTCTATCTTTCACACCTGAATTATGCCGGACGTGGCAACAGAAACCGCAAGGACGATGCTACCCACCGGATCACAAGAGCAGCGCTGGATCTGTTATTTGACAAATGCTGGAGTGATCTCAAGAGAGGAATACATCATGAATATGTCACCGGCAATAATGATGCCGATGGGGTCTATTTTCTGCACTGGGTGCGCCAGCATTTCCCGGAAAAAGCCGAGCATATCCAGGCTAAACTGGAACTATGGGGAGGTAACAGTTCCGGGGTTAACGTGGCCAATATAGATAACCTGGGCAATGTTCATCCAGATACCTTCTGGTGGCATTACAGCGTTGGTAATGTCCGTGAACGGTCTTTTTCCAGGATATGGGAGGACACGACGGACCCGATCATGGCTGGCCTCAAGCAAAAGCCCAGGAAAATCAGTGGTCGTTGTGGCAAATGCCAATATTTCAATATTTGTGGCGGCAATACCAGAGTGCGCGCAATGCAGTTAACCGGGGATCCCTGGGCGGAGGATCCGGCGTGTTATCTGAGTGACAGGGAGACAGGCTTATATCATCAGGATATGGGTGAAGATGCATACAGCACTGTTGCGTAACACTTACCTGCAGCTTCCTGTTTTAATAATTTGTTTTGCAAACTTTCAGGAAGTTTGCGCAAATGCAGAGATACAAGCTTTAAATTTATATACCCAGCATTGTGCAAGTTGTCATGGAACTGACCGCCTGGGTGGAACCGGACCGGCATTGCTACCGGAAAATTTAACCCGGGTAAAAAAAGAACAGGCTTACAAAGCCGTTCTTGAAGGACTGCCGGCAACCCAGATGCCGCCATTTCAACAGAAACTTGATGATATGCAGATCAGATCACTGGTTGATTATATTTATACACCCTTGCCTGAAGTGCCCGTATGGATCCTGGAGGATATCAAACAGTCGCAGATTCTCTACCAGTTAAAAACCCCGCAAAATGATAAACCGGTTTTTGATGCAGATCCACTCAACCTGTTCCTGGTGGTCGAAACGGGCGACCATCATGCCACTGTGCTGGATGGTGATCGTATGGAACCGCTGTTCCGCTTCAAAACCCGCTATGCGCTGCATGGCGGACCGAAATATTCACCGGACGGCCGTTATGTTTATCTTTCCTCGAGGGATGGCTGGGTATCAAAGTTTGATCTTTATAATTTCGAACTGGTGGCGGAAATCAGGGTCGGCATCAATACCCGTAATATTGCAGTATCAAATGACGGGCGCTATGTGATAGCGGGGAATTACCTGCCTCACACTCTGGTTATTCTGGATGCCCCGGACCTGTCGCCGGTAAAAATTATTCCTGTTGTGGACAGTTCAGGAAAAAGCTCCCGCGTAAGTGCAGTCTACGATGCGCCGCCCAGGAACAGCTTTATCGTTGCATTAAAGGATGTCCCGGAAATATTTGAAATCACCTATGATCAGAATGCGGGTCCTGTCTATACAGGCATGGTACATGATTACCGTTATCAGGAAGGTATTCCGGATGATTCACCGTTCCCGATACGCAGGATCCGGCTTGACGATTATCTGGACGACTTTTTTTTTGACAGGGAATACCACAACCTGATTGGTGCGGCACGCAATGCAAAAGATGGCCAGGTTGTCAGCCTGATTGTCGGCAAAAAGATTGCCGATATTGACCTGTCCGGATTACCCCATCTTGGTTCTGGCGTAACATGGGAATACCGGGGCAAACCTGTACTTGCAACCCCTGATCTTGAAGAAGGACTGGTCAGCATTATTGATGTGGTTGACTGGAAAGTTGTCAAGAAAATCAAAACACTGGGCCCCGGATTTTTTATGCGTACGCATGAGAATACACCTTATGCCTGGGTAGATGTTTTTTCCGGGCCACATAAGGATGCAGTTCATATTATTGATAAAGCAACGCTCGAAATTGTTAAAACACTGGTACCGTCCCCCGGGAAAACATCAGGCCATGTAGAATTTACCAGGGATGGTCGTTATGCCCTGCTCAGTATCTGGGAGAACGATGGTGCGCTGGTTGTTTACGATGCAAATACGCTGGAGGAAGTGAAACGCATCAAAATGAATAAACCTTCAGGTAAATACAATGTATATAACAAGATTAAAGGATCGGGCGGGACCAGCCATTAGACATCACTGTCTTACGAACTACCATTACCCAATCACAACCCACTGAAATAGGTCTCCAGACTAATAATATCCTAATTACTTATAGTTTTTTTATTCAAAAATAAACAGGAATCTGTATTCAGATACAATAATCTTTTTAGTTCCGTCAGTAAATGTAGAATAAAAAATAATTTGATTCATTCTTTAGAGATACATTACCGGAATATATCAAACAATAATGCATTGTAAATACATTCTTGATGTACCCACTGATTACAGACGCAACCTGGCGATTTTCTGGCTTTGGTTGGCTGTGCTGATGTTATTGGGCGCTGGGATATTCTCGGTATTGCTGGTACTGGCCAGGACACCAATGATTGGAGAAATGATTCCTTTCGTTGATTTTTTTCACACGGCTCTGGTAATCCATGTCAATCTATCTTCATTGGTATGGATACTGTCTTTTGCGAGTGTTTTATGGAGTCTAAATAGCCGTTCGATTTTACCCTGGTTCGCAAAATTAATATTTGTTGTCGTCTTGTCGGGAACCTTAATAATTACATTTTCCCCTTTCCTTGGTAGTGCTAATGCAATTATGAGTAATTATATACCGGTGCTGGATGGCTATTTGTTTTTAACCGGGTTAGTTATTTTTGGATTTGGCATCGGATTACAAGTTATTTTCAGTATGAGTGCGATGTTTAAAGTTGGTGAGGCAATTAGCGGGCAAGGTGTAATACGATTTGGACTAAATTGTGCGGCTATAAGTGCCTTTATTGCGCTGGCTGCTTTTATCTGGTCATATATTGAATTACCTGTCCAGTTAACCAATACTGTTTATTATGAACTTCTTTTCTGGAGTGGCGGGCATGTGCTCCAGTTTACTTACACGTTATTGATGATGGTGGCGTGGTTATGGCTGTCATCAAGCGCAGGAATTTCTTTACCATTAGGGCCAAGGGTTGCCTTGTTTCTTTTTGCTGTAGGATTGATTTCTATATTTATGACACCACTTGTTTACTATGCGTATGATGTCACTAATCCTTATCACCGCAAGATGTTTACCTGGTTAATGAGTTTTGGAGGTAGTCTGGCAATTTTCCCTTTAAGCATGGCAGTTTTGTTTGGGCTATTAAAGAAAAAACCGGAATTACCAATTGAAGGATCTGCCCGTTCTGCTTTGTTTACTTCATTATTATTATTTGGTGTTGGGGGCGTTATAGGTTTCATGATTGATGGCAATAATGTCAAAATTCCTGCTCATTATCATGGTTGCATTGTTGGGGTTACTCTGGCTCTCATGGGACTTTGTTATCAGCTTTTGCCTCTACTGGGCTTTGATAAAGTTAATTTTACCCTCACCAGGTTACAGCTATGGACCTACGCGACCGGGCAGTTTCTGCACATTTCTGGTCTGGTCTGGTCAGGAGGGTATGGTGTAGAAAGAAAAATAGCAGGCGCTGCACAGGGACTGGATTCAATCGGTCGGGTTGCAGGGATGGGATTGATGGGACTTGGAGGCTTGTTGTCAGCTGTGGGTGGGTTTATCTTTATAATCATCGTGATAAAAGCCATGACGACGAGACTACACATTAAATACAATTAATTATCTGCACGTTTTAGTTTAACCAGCATCGTTAGATTAATCATAGCGAACAATAAACCCACAGCCAACAGGTTATGCAGTGTATTGGTCCACAATGGCATATCAGTTAATGTGTTAACTATCCCTAAAATAAATTCAGCGCATAAAATGCAAGTGAGTATCAACATGGGTTTAACTAATACTGGATGGCGATGCCTGATAATCTGTAATGCAGTAAATACCAGTAACAGCAATATTATCGCAATTACCCTGTGCGTTATTTGAATAATACTGGATGCTTCATCAATTATGAGATGATGATTATTGTCCAGTTTCAATTCACGTAAAATGTTATAACTGTCGAGCAAGTGACTTGATGTGTTTTCCATATAGGTGCACGTCACCAATCCAGGACAGGCAGAACCAGTGTAATTGGCACTGGCCCAGGCGCCGCTAATCAGTTGTAAAGTTACAGTCGCGGATAAAATCAGCAGAATAAGTGGTCCGGATTGGGTACTTCGAATCCGTGTTCGTAATATCTGCCGCCAGACCAGTCCGGCGAGGACGATGCCTCCCAGTATATTGCCAAGTGTAACAACAGGAACACTTCGTGTCGGTGTAACGATACCGAGTATTGAAAGAAATAGCACGACAAGAAACATGAGTACGGGCAAAACAGGCGAGATTGCTTTGCGATACCATAACGCTATGAATAAGATGATTAAAATGTTAATTCCCAGAATGCTGGCAATAGCGCGGTGCATTGCCCGAAAAGTCCTGAATTCAGTGTCAGGTATCTCAAGCCCCTTGATACCATCTGCCAGTGAAAGCTGTGCATAACATTCCGGCCAGGGATCACATCCCAGACCGGCCTCACCCAGTCTGATATGTGTACTCAGAAAAACTATGAGCAGTGTCAGGATCAAAGCACTGCAATTCAGTAGAAAAAAAATATTACCTGAATATTGATTGGAATTGTTATTTTGCATCGCTATTTCAATCACGTTCATCTGAGGTTGTTCATTATTAAATGACAAGTGACTAAAATAAAGACATCCCTGTCTATTATCCATATTGTTTTGTTGTTATAAACTGCTGAAGTAGGCTGAAATATTATCTATATCTTCATCCGTCAGCGGGGTTGCCATGGGTGACATCATTGGATCAGAACGTGATCCGTCCTTAAAGGCCTTCAATTGTTTTACCAGATAACCATACTTTTGACCTGCCAGGTTTGGCCAGAGATCGTTTGGACTATTTCCATCAGCACCATGACAGGCAGCACATAGTGCGGATTTGGTTTTTCCGGCTATGGCATCACCCTGGGCAAAGGCCGGTATGGACATTGAAAATGCCAGGATAAGCATTAATGATTTAATTGATGTTTTCATGTTTGAACCTCCGTTACTATTGATTGCATGATAAATTTAAATGGATTTGCCTTTTGTAACCTGAACTAAAAAAATTAGTATCTCTCCTGCTAATGTTTATTAAATTCCCAGATGTTTATGCAAGCGTGCATCCATGGTCTGAAAATGGTTGCCAAACCAGTCACTAAAACGGTTGGCAAAATCTTCCGTGTCAATTTTCTCGCTGTCTTCATATTCGTCCATTATATCTCTTATGTCATTCAGCAATCGTTCATGATCCGATTTGTGTTCTTCAAGCTGGTCGTAGTTTTTTTTCCGCATTATTTTTTCTTCCAGGGCAAAATGCATTGCGATTCTGGCGTAAACTTCGCCGAGGGATATGACTATTTCAGGCGAAGCATCACTTTTAGATATCTGCAACAATAAAACATTAATAAGCTTGATAAGCTCACGATGTTCATAATCTACCTCCGGGATGCCCAGGGAATATCTATCTTTCCATTCAATTAATACCATACTGTAATTGCCTCAATAAAACTGGAAACTACTGTTGCGAAAATCAATCACGAATTGTTGCCGGGGGACGAGACTGATTTTGATACTCTCTTCATAATCAAATCCATCCCCTCTGTTACTGTCTCTTAAACGCATTGTTAAATTGTGTTGCCCGGGCGTTATCGAGATTTTTTCATATGCCGAGGTAGCCCCATCATGGGCCAGGCCAGTTGGTGCATATGATTTTCTCAATAAGATATTTCCATCCACTATCAATTCAACAAGGACAGGCACCCTTTTCCTCGGACAATCCATAGGATGTCGCATATTGGGAGCCAGTGCGGCAATTTCCTCGGGAGACAAACGGCGGCATTCCTCTTTATGTTGACTGGCATGGCTGAAGCTCAATTTAATCTGGGCCATTTCAGGATCGTGGTGTGTATAAGTAGGAGAATTTGAAAAATAGCCAAGCCCGATTGCAAACAACGTGAAGGCAATTATCTGTCCAACAAGATAACGAGTTTCAGGCATGGGTTATCTCTCGATCGTTTTCTGATGCTGCCGGCGGCGGTTGTTTATCTGGCTGTGAAGATGCAAGATTTTTCAGCCGCAGACGAAATGTTTCCAGTTCACTGAAAAATTCCTTGCGGCGGGTGAGACCAGCCCAGAAATTCCCGACCCGCTCCCGTGCCACCCTCTGACGCAGGTGGGGGTCACGTTCACCGCTGATACGTGCTTCAGTCCATTTGATACCAAGCCGGAAATAACAATCACCTGCACGACACCCAGTGAGGAAGACGCCATCGGCAAGTTTTTTCGACAGGACAAAATCAATAAAGGACGGAGGCAGCATACCGATGCATGGCATGGTCACTATGCCTACACCGGTGTCTGCCATTTCTTCAGGGTTGAGGCTATTCTGGCAGCCATAAACAATAATCCTGTCATTACCGGACAGCCGATCTGATGCAGTGATTGTTTTTTCCCTTAATTCCTTTATTGATTGATCGGGAAGTTCAATTCCCGGTGATAAATCGGATCTGCGCCTGAAAGGAGTTGCAGTTGGGCAAGCGCCGGCACAAATACCGCAACTCGTGCAGAGACTTGCATCAACAACTGCTTCATGCTCGTAGGCACTGCCATCACTACGTGGTTCCATGGTAATCGCACTGAAAGGACAATCGACGGCACAGCGATTGCAACCATTACAGTTATCAAGATTGACCACCGCGGCCGGATTGCGTTTTCCCGGCGGCAACCATGGTACCAGCAGCAGAAGTACAGTCGCAGTAATGAGTAAAATCCAGACTGTTAACCCCGGTACGTAATCGAGTAGCGGGTATATTGGCATGTAAAACCAGTCCAGCCCGACTACAGCCGGGACGGTGCCCAGATCCGCGGGTGCATTACTGAGTGCCGGCTTGGCGAAAGACAGCACCAGCAGCATAATAAATGTTCCTGCAGCCAGTTCCAGAGGCGGATTGACACGGGGTGAAGCGTGCCTATGGATATGGAGCCACATGATGAACAACAGGAACAATGGCAGGGCGATGTGGATAAATACCATTAACGTAAAGAACCGACCACTCAATGTCTCATTACTGAGAAAATTACGTGCTATCGCCTCGCCAAATATTGGCAGTGTGTCCAGCCATTCAGTGGTTGCAATGGCGATATACTGGGCAAGTGTATCCCAGACCATCCAGTAGCCGGTAATACCGGCGGAGAATACAAACCAGATCATGGGTACACCTGTAAACCAGGCAAACCAGCGTGAACTCCGGAAACGGTCCATGGCGAATTCACGCAACAGATGTATCATGACCATAATAACAAGCGCATCCGAAGCATAACGATGCAGGCTGCGCATGATGCCACCTGCATACCATTGTTCATAGGTCAGATAATCAAGGGATTGATAGGCCTCAGTAATGCCGGTGTCGAAGAAGATATAAAGGTATATACCGCTGATAACGACAATCCAGTAATAGAACCAGCCGAGTGCACCGAGTTGATAAAAGGGATTCCATTTCGGCCCAAAGATATTGTCGATCCAGTCCTCAACATGCTCGAATCCCACCCTTAATAATTTTTTCATAAAAGATGCTGCACTATATTAATTTCAGCACGCAAGTTGAATGCAGGGAAACCATGATAACTGAATATATCATTGATATAAAATGGACAGCATAGTTCATTTCCAAAGGTTACAGGCAATTAATTATTTTCTGAAATTACAGTTTTAAACTATGCCGTCGATTTATGCTGGCGCCAGGCACGCACCACAAAAATAGCGGTGGCTCCAAGTGCGATGATACTTATCCCGATAGCGATAAATATTGAATAATCAAATCGGTAACGATTCCTGGTTGGATCGTAGATGGTACAGAACAGACGAATGTTATTTATCCAGCCGTTGAGAAGATCGGATTCGTTGTGCTTTCCGAACACCAGGTCTTTTAACGGTTCAACCAGGACGGGCGGTTCAAAATTTTCCCCGTATATTTGCCTGTAAACCCTTCCTTCGGTATCCAGTAATGTTATCTGGGCAAGGTGATCAAATCCCTTTGGGGAGCGGAAGTAGATAAAACCAAGTTCGCTACTGAGTGCTTCAATAGTGGCTTGATCAGTGCTGAGGAATGACCAAATCGGCATATCAATACCGCGTTCTTTTGCGAATATACGCATTCGTTCCGGACTGTCTACCGCAGTATCAAACCCTACTGTTAAGACTGAAAAGCTGTCATCACCCAATGCATCACGGGCAATCCTTACAACGTCTGCAAGATGCTTGGTCAAAATCGGGCAGGTATGGTAACAACTGGTATAGATGAGACTTATCAACAGCGGCTTACCGAGAAATTGTGCCAGGTTTTTATCTTCTCCGGTACTGCTTGTAAAACGGTGATCTCCAATATTATTGCCCAGTGCCGACTGGCTGAATTTTAATGCCGCAGCTTCGTCCAGGGTAGTCCCGCCGGAATGATGGGACTCCCCGTCATCTGAATAAACAGGAGAGGGACCGGACAGCGCCAGGAAAATAAAAAGCAACCAGAGGCAACTGATACGTTTCAGACAATCAGGACAGATTATTTTTCCTTTGTCTGATACACACCGCCATTTAACCTCCATTAATCACCCTGATGCCCGCAATTATCTCAACGGCCAGATTTCAGCTAGGTACTTCCAGTTAACATAGTAGTAGAGGACAAAGGTTACAAAGAAAACTGCTACCAGTACCAGCGTTCCGGGTACCGCTGGTTCTTCTGCACTACCATATTTCGCAACAACCGCGGCTTCCGGTTTATCAGGTTTAGATTCTTCTGGTCCCGCTGCGACACGTTTGCCGAAGAGGATAGAACCAACGATAACCACGATGAAAATGATACCCCCAAAGCCAGCCAGTATTGCACTGATGCCATTTAACCCCATCATCAGGTTGGCAGCGCCCGGGAAATCATAGGGCAATGCTGCATCCGCCAACGAGATATCCCAGTGTCGCCGCGGCACGCCGAGCGTACCGGCACCCATCATGAAGACTGACATACCAGCGACGCCCAGGCCAAATAAATAGGGTTGTATCCTTGCCCAGGCTGGCAAGATTAGTTCGCGCTGAAAGATCAATGGAACCAGGAGATAGGTCACTGCCATAAATGCCAGTGTGGTTCCGGCAACCACTGTCGCATGAAAGTGACCCGGCACATAAATGGTGTTGTGGATAATCAGATTGATCTGCTCTACACCCATGACAACCCCGGATATACCACCAAGGAAACCAAACAGGATCAACGAAATAAACATCCCTGAAAATGCCGGATTGCCCCACGGGGCTTTACGCAACCACTCAAACAGGCCGTTGGTGTAACCCTTCTTGCGTTGGGCCGCCTCGATTGAGCCTGGTACAGTCAGGCCGTGTATCATGCTGCCGAGTACGGCCAGGTACATGGCATAACTGGTGTTAAACACCTTCCATTCGGAACTGATACCCGGGTCAACCAGCAGATGGTGCGCGCTAGCAAGTTGCAGGAACAGGATATAGAGCAGGAAAGCAAACCGGCTTACTTTCTCCGATAATGGTTTTGCTCCCAATAAAACGGCAGCTATGAGATACCAGATGGAAATATGGGCTGCCACGTTTATCTGCTGTGATGAATGCCCCATGGCCCACCAGACGGTTCGATACATCAGGGTGTCGATATTACTGACAAGCCCGATCGACCAGAGGAAGGTCGGGATCAGAATAATCGCGCCGGAGGCAATAGTGAATACTGCAATAATAGCCGCTGTTACGGCACCGAAAGTTACCAGTGGAACCGAACCTTCATAAGTGCGTTCCTGTTTGGCTATTACCAGGGTACCAAAGAATACAAAACAACCAATCAAGGCACCGACTGCAAATAATATAAGCCCAAGGTAAAAATGGGGGGCCGCCTGCATCGGTACATAAGAGGTAAACATCACGCTGGAATTACCCTGCAATACAGCGACATTTATCATGACTGCACCAATTAGCATCAGAGCAAAGCCGCCCCATGCCCACCTAGGTGTAGCCAAGCGACAACTCAATAGAATTGCTGACGCAAAATAAAGTACGGCCATCTCAAAGAAAATGATCCAGACAATCAGGACATCGAGACCATGAGCCGTTAGTGCCAGATAAAACCAGTCAGCCGGAAGCAGATGGACCGCCTTCCAGCGTGTCATCGCCACCATCAGCCCAAAAAGCCCTCCTATCGCAAGAAAAACCACAGCGACAACAGCATTGGCTTTGATCAGATTTTCAGCTGATTGATAGACGCGTAATCCGGTAGAAGGACAAACACGGAATTGTTCGTTCGTTGCCATTTTTATTTCCCCTCTTTATCAACCACGTACATTCTGCCGAGCATGGCGTGGTGGCCTATTCCGCAATACTCATTACAAACTATTCCGAACTCACCGCTTTGATCGGGTTTGACCGTCAGGACCATTTCATAGCCGGGATGAATCTGCAGATTGATATTAACCGGTTGTAGTGAGAAACCATGCAGCCAGTCCATGGATGAGATATGCAGGCGATAGCTCTGGTCTTTTTCCAGTTCCAGTATGGGCCACCATTGCCAGAGACGGGCAATCAGATAGACATCGCTCCCCGGTGGCGGATGTACAACCGGAAAACCGGCCTCATCACGTACCTTGTACTTTTCAATCATGGTGTCGGTTTTGGCGGCGAAGTCCTCCGCAGTAATACGATAGGCCTCGTTTGACAGGTTCTGTTCACCGACAGCATGCCAGTAGATCATCATGAAAAACATGATCAGACCCCATACAAATCCAACGATGATCCATATTAATTCCGATTTGGGAATGGGCTCATTCCACCAGAGCTTTTCCTGTGGAGGGCTAATAGCCATGATGTTGCCTCCTGATTATTATTTCGCTATGGGGATAGTAACGATTTCCATTATCCCCCAGATTAAATAAAAGACGGTAGGTATGGTCACTCCCAGAAACAAGAGCAGAAACGGGTTATCCAGAATTTGCTGCATAACCGGGATGTGTTTATGCTCATTGTCCTCGCTTTCAGGTGTAGTCTGTTCTTCTGACATGGTATTTCTCCCCGGAAAAATTTTGGCGCGCCGATAATATGTAGATCATTGACCTTCCTAAATTCGTTTAAGAGTAGTTAATCTATTCCATAATTTCCTTGATTTATGTCAATGTATTCTATAATTTCTGGAATTATATTATTTTAGCAACTTATTGATTATTAATAAAAAAACGTATAAAAGAGAAACTCAGGAGAGTAAGGAAGGCGAGGATGCAGAAAAACACCAGACTGCGGTATTGAAAGCGCCGTCCAGCTGTCACTTCCATGCGTTGTAACAACCAGTCGGAGATGAAATACAGGATAATGGCGGTTAGCGTGTATGATAAAGTCTGAAGCATAATTAGTTACCCCGTGGAGAAATTACAGGAAGATTATTTACAGGTATCTGCGAGATAATCAACCATTGTCCGGAAAAATGTCTGGCATTACGGATTTTATCAGGACCCTGCATATTGCATTTGCAATATTAACCATTATTTCATTCAGCCTGCGAGGCGTGTGGATGTTGATGGATTCCCCGCTGTTGCTGTTGAAACCCGCACGTATCGTCCCGCATATCATAGATGCCCTGTTGTTATTCACCGGTATCGTGCTGGCAATTAATTATACCTACAACAATATCGAATTTGGCTGGCTGTTGGCCAAGCTGGCTGCGATCATCCTCTATATAGTGACCGGTGCAATCGCATTGAAATACGGGAAAACCCGGATGGACAGGATAATGGCCCTGGTTATTTCTTATTGCTTGCTTGCAGTTATCGTCAGCCTGGCGCTAACGCGTTCGATAACGCTGGGCTATTAAAACATCCAGTCAACGACTTGTACCAGTATTTACTCCAACCCGACTTCTGGCAACACTCATACACGATGGCAGGCTCCTGTGTATAGCATTAACAGATTTATCACCCTGGGGTTATTTAATGAAAAAACCAGGCTGTTTTAGGTTATATTGTCTTGACCTGGATCAAGTCATCATGACTACCATAAATAATATGCTGCAGAATAACGGGCAAATAGCCATAGAGTTCACTACCATTCCGATATTTTCTACACTGAATGAGGTGCAATTCAACACTGTGTTGTCTACTGCAATCAAGATAGACCTTTTAGCCGGGGGGGTCCTTTTTCAGCAGGGACAACATGCCGATCATTTTTATTTTGTCCAGGACGGCCAGATGCGACTGTCACGGCTTGCGGAAGATGGCAGTGAAAAGGTAATGGATATAGTGCACCCCGGCCAGATGTTTGCAGAAGCCGTGATGTTCATGGCAGACCGGTGTTACCCGGTTAATGCAACGGCCATACAACCGAGTCATCTGGTTGCCTTTGATATGGAAACATTCAGAAATATTTTAAAAGAATCGGTGGACACCTGTTTCCGGTTAATGTCCGCCATGAGTCAGCGGCTGCATGTACAATTGAACGAGATCGACAGTCTGAGTCTGCATAATGCAACATACCGGCTGGCCCATTATCTGCTTAAATCGGTTCCGGAAAATTCAGCCAAGCAGACAGAATTTACTCTGAGTTATCCGAAAAACATACTGGCCTCACGCCTGTCTATCCAACCTGAAACATTCTCGCGCATCTTGGCACGCCTTAAGCGTGAGAACATAGTGGTTGTACAGGGTAACCAGATCGTTCTTCACAATATCCCCGCATTACGCAAGCTGCTTAGCGAATAACGCCCGGTTTCATCGGCACATCATTAAGCAATGTAGTCCACAAGTATCTGCCGTATGTTGCCCATTGCAAAAAGGACTTGCCGGGCTGTGACCTTTCCGCATTCCCTGCATTGAAAATATTGATCTAGATCATAAATAGCTAACACGACTGGTAAAAATGGGGCAAAACACGGTAATTTTGATCTGGATCATTAATTAAAAACCCGGTTTTTGCTAAAAAAGCCCTATTTGGGGGAAATACTATTAATGTCCAGTTCTGTGTTATTTGACAGGGAACTCATCAACCGCTACGAACAGTCAGGGCCGCGTTATACATCCTACCCGACTGCAGTTCAGTATCATGACGGGTTTAATTGGGAGCATTATGTTCATATTGCCAGGGAAACCAATGAAGATTTAATTCCCCCATCGTTATCATTGTATTTTCACCTGCCATTTTGCAGCCGTGTTTGTTACTACTGCGCCTGTAACAAAATTATCACAAAAAACCGCGGGCATGCAGATCCTTATCTGGCAGATTTATTCCGGGAGATCAGGATGCAGGGAGAACTCTTTAACCGTGACAGACAGGTGGACCAGTTGCACTGGGGTGGCGGGACTCCCACGTTTATAAATCATGCACAGATGCGCCAGCTGATGGACACGACCCGCCAGCATTTTACACTTCGGGATGATGACAGCGGTGACTATTCAATTGAAATAGACCCGCGCGAAGTGGAGGATGAAACCATATCCATATTACGGGACATCGGATTCAATCGCATGAGTATCGGGGTACAGGATTTTGAACCCGGGGTGCAAAATGCTGTAAACAGGATGCAGACACCTGAACAGACCTGCCAGGTTATAGAGTCAGCGCGAAAATCCGGATTCAAATCCATTAATCTGGATCTGATATACGGTCTGCCCAGGCAGACAGTTGAGAGTTTTCATGCCACCTTAAAAAAGGTTGCAGAATTACAGCCGGAACGTATAGCGATATATAACTATGCACATTTGCCGCATATATTCAAAACCCAGAAGCAGATCAATGCGGATGAATTGCCAAGTCCTGACGAGAAACTTGAAATTATGCAGGATACTATTTCTTATCTGCATGATTATGGTTATGTCTATATCGGCATGGACCATTTTGCCAAACCGAACGACGAACTGGCTGTTGCACAAAGAAACGACACGTTACACAGGAATTTCCAGGGATATACAACGCATGCCAATTGCGATCTGATCGGAATGGGGATCACGGCCATCAGCAAGGTTGGCCAGTGTTATGCGCAGAATGTACGTACACTTGATGAGTATGAAAAATCAATCAGGCTTGGCAGAATCCCTGTTATGCGTGGTATCAAACTGGATGATGATGATCGCTTGCGCAGGGATGTCATTACCAGGTTAATCTGTCATTTCCACATCAAATATTCAGAAATAGAGGAAGACCACTACATCGACTTCCAGGATTATTTCTACAATGAATTAATCTCGTTGCATGAAATGGAAAAACACGGATTACTGAGCCTGAAGAAGGAAGGTATTTCCGTTTTGCCGAAAGGGCGGTTGCTGATCCGGAATATTTGCATGGTTTTTGACAAGTATCTTCGCTCCGGAACGAGAATGGGTACTTATTCAAAGGTCATCTGAACAGGTAATTTCTGTTCCCAATTGTATTTACATTCCAATAAAGCTCACTATTTGGTCACAGCCTGAGTAAGCAACGACAACAATGCTAAAATCACTCAAAGGGTTTATCCTTTCCACAACGATTGTGGTTTCCCTGATCTTCTTCGGCGGCACCTATTTCATCTTTTCCAGGATCTATACTGAATCGATCATGGAAAACGCCCATTACGTTTCCGCCAATCTGGCCCAGCACGTCTTCAACTCGATGTTTCAGATTATGAGCAAGGGATGGAACCGGTCTGAACTCGAAGAGTTCATTACCTCCACCAGGAAATCGGTCGAGAATACTTCCATTGATATCAACATCTATCGCGGCGAAACAGTAACGCAATTGTTTGGCCCCATCGAACAGGGTGTAATGGATACACAAATCTCAAAAGTGTTCAGAGATGGTACAGACTTACGCCAGTCAGACGATGCGAGCGCCCGCTATATCTTCCCGCTCAAGGCAGAACAAAAATGTGTGCGTTGTCATGTAAACGCGAAAGTCGGCAATGTACTCGGAGTCATCGATGTCAAACAGAACCTGGCGCCATTCATCGACAAAGCCAAGCACCAGTTTTTCCTGTCGCTGAGCATCATTGCGCCAGTCCCCTTCCTGGCCGCATTACTGATTGTACTGTTCATCAATCGCAAGATCGGTGGTTCCCTCGGCAAGTTGGGCAAGAGCATTGACAGCATCACCCGGGTCGCGGATCTGAAATATCTGGAACTGGAAGAACTCAATCTCAGTTTTTCCGAACTAAACGAAATTGTCGGCAAGCTCAAGGAGCTTTCCGACAAGCTGAAATCGATTGCTGTGGACAAGGACCTGCTCGAATTCGAAATCCGCCTGTTGGAAAAATTCGTCATCACCTCCGGCGTGATCAAGAACTGGTTCGAGTACGTCAGCCTGTTGCTGATCAAGATCAACAAGATCATCACCACTTACATGCTGTATTCCGTATTCAAGGGTGATGATGGCGTCGTCGAGGTGGCGATATTCTGGCACCATGAGCCAACCAGCCAGACCAAGGCACTTTTGGAGAAAGTTGTTAATAAGATGCTGTTGGATAATTTGCAATTCCCGGACGAGTCCGCTATCTACTTCATTCATAGTGTATCCGACTCTTCCCATGAACTCAGAGAGCTCAGCAAAAGGGAAATAGAGAAGCAAATGAAATCGCTCCTGGTCGAAACACCCAAGATCGGTGGCATCGTTGGCATCGGCGTACTGGTCGACCTGGTTGATGATGATACACGGATGCTTGTGGTGGAAAGCATTCTATCCACCCTGCTCAACGTGGTGGGCTCAATCAGGGCCATCTACAAGTACACCTGCGAACTGGAATACTATGCGACCCGCGACCCGCTCACCAAGCTCTATAATCAACGCATGTTCTGGGATCTGTTCGATTATGAAATTGGCCGGGCGGTGCGGCACGGTCACAAATTTTCGCTGCTGGTCATCGACCTGGACAATTTCAAGTCGGTTAACGATACGTATGGACACAGTTTTGGTGATACCTACTTGCAAAAGATAGTGAATGTTATGCGGGAAGCACTGCGTACCGAGGATGTTTTGACACGTTACGGCGGTGACGAGTTTGTCGCCATCCTCCCCGAAACATCAGGGGATGAAGTGGTAATCTGCGCAAGACGGATGCTTGACGCCGTAGGCTCGATGAGCATTGTCACACCCGGCGGCACCACCGTCAGGGGAACGGTTTCGATTGGCATCGGGGTTTATCCAGACCATGCCACCGAGAAGAAAGACTTGTTCATGTTTGTTGATAATATGATGTACAAGGCGAAGGCGGAAGGAAGAAACCGGATAGGCGTACCGTCCGAGGATGATGTCATCGAGTCTTTCCGGCACACCAGCGAAACCAGCATCATTATCATGAACGCAGTGGAGAACAGGGACATCCTGCCCTACTTTCAGCCACTGGTTGACCCGCGCACCAGGAAATCCGGGGCCGTCGAAGTCCTTGGCCGCATACGGCTGGCTGACGGAAAAATTCTGGAGGCTGATCAATTCATCGAGATAGCCGAGAAAATCGGGGTGATCCACAGGTTTGACTACATCGTCATGGAAAAGGCCCTGCATGAGGTCCGGAAACAAAACTTCCAGGGCAATATTTTCATCAACTTGTCGCCACGGGCGCTGGTGCTGAATGCATTCATTGCGGAAGTGCGCCGCATCGTGGTCGCATCGGAGATCGATCCCGGCAGGATCGTCTTTGAAATCACCGAGCGCGAAACGATCAAGAACATGAACTTGCTGGAGACATTCATCTGTAACCTGAAAATGGAAGGGTACAAGCTGGCGATCGACGATTTTGGTTCCGGCTTTTCATCCTTCCATTACTTGAAACGTTTCCCTATCGATTATCTCAAGATCGAGGGCGATTTCATCGTCAACATGACCAACAGTGAAAAGGACATGGCTTTTGTCCGCAGCATCGCGATGCTGGCCAAGGAACTGGGCATTATGACCGTGGCGGAATACGTGGAAAACGAAGAGGTGCTGCAGAGCGTAGGAGACATCGGCATCGACCTGGCCCAGGGCTATTACCTCAGCAAGCCATCCGCAAAGCTGCCTGCTCGTTGAAGTATCCATAACACGAAAATTGCTACACCCTGCACCGGGCCATACCGGGCAGGGTATGGCGTAATGCTATGTATGATCAGGAATCAATTTCTACTGGATGTACTTTGCGATCTGCTGCAGGCAAGTAAACCGGTATACCCGTTGTGGTACCCGGCAATACCATACCATCACAAACTGCTGAAATAGGCTGCCAGGTTGTTGATGTCCTCATCGCTTAATGGTGCAGCCATAGGCGACATCATCGGATCAGAGCGCGTTCCATCACGAAAGGCCTTCAGTTGTTTCACTATGTAGGCGGATTTCTGCCCCTTGATGTTAGGATATATGTCGGCTGCACTCATACCATCCGCGCCATGGCAGGCGACACAGACTGCCGATTTTTCCTTCCCTGCTGCCGCATCACCTGCTGCATATACACTGGACGCAAGGCAAGTCAGAATCATTATCAGGGCACATCTACTCAGTTTATTCATCATTATTGTCCTCAGTTTGGTTGTTGGCTTAATTAAGCCGGTTTGCCATCGGCCTGCAGCGCATGCTTAACCGTAACCGGAATTTCGCGAGACATACTACTATAAGAACCAGTATAAATTGAATTGATTCAGATCAAACATCTTGCAGATAGGACACATGTTAAAAATCAGGCTTGATACAAACCTGCAGTCAACTTGTTTGCAATACTGACGTCCCGGTAAAACCGGTTTACTTGATCAATATCAAATACTTTCCACGTCGTTCAATGTAGTTTTGTTTTGCCGAAACCGTCGGAAATTCGCGACAGTTATGATACGGGGGAGGGTGATTAAAATGATACCAGGCGAAGCGCAAAGACAGGTTTTCCATGGTCAGGAAATTGTGGTTATGCATGGTTTTCTCAATTGAGCTGTGATGAACAATGAGTACCATCCGGTAATCACCGTCCCGGTGCTGGCGCATTATGTTCACACCTTTGGCCAGGACCTGCTTGCCCGTTACGGCGAACGTATTCACAAAATCGCCATTGATGCGGACTTTACCTGCCCTAACCGTGATGGCACCAAGGGGCGCGGCGGTTGCAGTTTCTGCAACAATGCCTCGTTCAGTCCGAACGGACTGCGGCCGGCGCCTGTTACCGTGCAGCTTGAGTCCGGCCGTCGGGTGATTCGCAAACGTACCGGTGCCCGCCGTTATCTCGCGTATTTCCAGGCCTATTCCAATACCTATGCGGATATCAACATATTGCGCTCAGTTTATGATGAGGCGCTGGCACAGCCGGATGTGGCCGGGTTGTCGGTCGGCACACGCCCTGACTGTGTACCGGATGAAGTATTGAAACTGCTCGCAGACTATCGGGACCAGGGCTATGAAGTGTGGCTGGAACTTGGACTGCAATCCAGTTTTGATGCGACGCTGGCGCAGGTCAATCGTGGCCATGATTTTGCCGATTATCGCAAGGCCGTTCGTGCAGCACACCGTTACGGTTTACCGGTGTGCACACACCTGATGGCTGGATTGCCGGGCGAAGACAAGTCACATGTCATGACCACTTTAAATCGCGTGCTCGACAAGGGCGTTGCCGGCCTGAAGATACATCCACTGCATGTTGTCAAAGGCACCCGACTGGCAAACGAATGGCGCCGCGGTGAATACCTGCCACTTGCATTTAATGAATATATCGAAATGACTTGTGATGTTATTGAAAAGACGCCAGCGCATGTGGTTTTTCACCGCCTGACCGGGACTGCGCCAACGCATCTGCTGCTGGCCCCAATGTGGTGTGCAAAGAAGTGGCGGGTGTTGAATGCCCTCCGGGATGAACTTAATCAACGTGGTACCTGCCAGGGATCGCAACTGCATACTGAAGCTGCTTGTACACTATGAATAATAAACCTGAACTTGTTTGTCCTGCCGGTAATCTTCCGGCATTGCGCGCCGCTGTCGACAATGGTGCCGATGCGGTCTATATCGGTTTTCGGGACGGCAGCAATGCGCGTAATTTCCCCGGACTGAATTTCAGTCATGCCGAAGCACGACAGGGCATCAACTACGCGCGCGCCAGCGGCGTACGGGTCTTTCTTGCGTTGAATACCTATCCGCAACCCCCGCAGTGGAAAACAGCAGCGCAGGCGGTCGATGCGGCCGTCGATCTGGGGGTCGATGCATTGATTCTGGCTGACCCCGGTCTGATGCGATATTGTGTACGGACCCATCCTGAACTGCGGCTGCATCTGTCGGTACAGGCCTCGGCCACCAACCGCCAGGCCATCGATTTTTATCATCAACAGTTTGGAATTAATCGTGTCGTGTTGCCACGGGTGCTATCTCTGGCGCAGGTACAACAGCTGGTAAAAAAAGTCCCGGTGGATGTGGAAGTGTTTGGGTTCGGAAGTCTCTGTGTCATGGTGGAAGGCCGTTGCGCATTGTCATCCTACGTCACCGGTGATTCTCCCAATACCGCCGGCGTGTGTTCCCCGGCGCGTGCCGTCCGCTGGAAAGAAACAG
>Ga0326597_10003408_pt1 | contig 22923 bp, 22 predicted proteins | sample RVTome_12_FD_203789 | JGI IMG/M metagenome (GOLD analysis project Ga0326597, IMG submission 203789) | Soil microbial communities from uranium-contaminated site in the Upper Colorado River Basin, Wyoming, United States - RVT100D185 | ecosystem: Environmental > Terrestrial > Soil > Contaminated >...
AGGTGGATGGTGATGACATTCAGCCGGTAGTACAGATCTTCCCGGAATTTCCCATCGGCGACCAGCCGTTCGAGGTCCACGTTGGTGGCGGCCAGGACGCGCACGTCTACCTTGATCGTCTCGGTCGAGCCGAGCGGCATGAACTCGCGCTCCTGGAGCACGCGCAGCAGTTTCGTTTGGGTCTCGATTCCAACCGATCCGATCTCATCAAAGAACAAAGTTCCTTGGTCCGCTAATTCAAACAAGCCTTTCTTGGAGGCAACAGCGCTGGTGAACGCGCCTCTCACGTGGCCGAATAATGTGCTCTCAAGAAGGTCCACCGGGAGGCTTCCGGTATTGACGGGAACGAACAGATGGCCGGCGCGGGGGCTGGAAGCGTGGATGGCCTTAGCGATGAGTTCTTTTCCCGTCCCGCTTTCGCCATTGACGAGGATCGTGGCGCGAGTCGGCGCCACCTGCATGACCAGGTTCAAGACTTGCTGCATGGCGTCGCTCTTGCCGATGATTTGCGAGAAGCTGTAGCGCTGCTTGAGCGTCTGCCGCAGGGCGAGGTTTTCTTCGGTGAGCCGCTCCTGGCGGACGAGCGTCGAGATTTCCGCGAGCAGCCGCGCGTTGTCCCAGGGCTTAGTGATGTAGTTGGTTGCGCCAAGACGCATGGCTTCCACCGCGTTCTCGACCGAGCCGTAGGCCGTGATCATCAGCACCGACAGAGCGGGATTCGATGCGCGGATTTCCCGCAACACGTCGAGGCCGCTGCGGTCCGGCAGCATCACATCGAGCAGCACCAAATCAAAAGGCCGGGTACCGACGCGGCGCAATCCTGCCTCTGCGTTCGCCGCCAGCTCAATCGAGTAACCTTCACTCGAGAGCAGAGCTTCCAGGCTTTCCCGGATTTCGGGCTCATCGTCGATGACGAGGAGAGATCCTTTGGAATCAGGCATGCACTGCTTTTCTCAGGACAGGAAATTCCAACTCGAAGCGGGTGCCGAGCCCCGGGCGGCTCTCGGCGGTAATCTTTCCGGCGTGTTCCTGGATGATGCCGTAGGATACGGCCAGGCCCAGGCCGGTGCCGCGCCCCGGGCCCTTGGTTGTGAAAAACGGATCATAGATGCGTTGCAGGTGATCCGGAGCGATTCCCACTCCGGTGTCGCGAATCTCGATGCGAACACGGGAATCCTCGGCCCAACTGGTGATGCGAAGCTGGCCGCCTTCCGGCATGGCGTCCTTGGCATTGAGGCACAGGTTGAGGAACACCTGTTGCAGCCTGTCGGAATTGCCATGAATAAAGGGAAGTCCGGGCTCAAGATGGGTCTCGACGGTGATCTGAGCGGTCTTGAGCTGATGATCGAGCAGCAGCAAAGTCTCCGAGATTACTTTGTTCATCTCCACGTTGGTAAAGCTGGTTCCCTTGGTGCGGGAGAAATTCAGCAGGCTGTTGACGATCTCAGAGGCGCGGAAGGTCTGACGGATGATCTTCTCGACGACCTTGAAATTCTTGTCATCCGTCGGCAACTGCTTGGCCAGCATCTGGGCCTGGGTGGAAATAACCGTCAGGGGAGTATTGACCTCATGCGCCACTCCCGCGGCCAGCAACCCAACCGAGGATAACTTTTCAGCCTGCGCCAACTGGCCTTCGAGCGCGACGCGGTCCGTGACGTCATCAAAGATAATCAATCGCCCGATCCAATGGCAGCTTTTCGAAAGCAAGGGGGCGATGGCCACGTTGAGCACTTTTTCCTGTCCGTTTTCAAGCCGCGCCCGGTGCCGGTAGATGGTGTGGATGCTGGCGTCGTCGCGCGAGCGCTCGAATTCGAGCATCAGCTCGGGCGGGAAAATCTCGGCCAGATTCCTGCCGCGGGCCTGCCGGAACGGCAGTGGCATCATCAATTCGAGCGGCGTGTTCACGGCCTGGACCTTGTCATCCAAGTCGACCGCCAGCAAGCCGACGTTGATGGACTCCAGAATGTTTTCGCTGAACTGCTGCAGGTCCTCGAACTGCTTGGCTTTGGCGGCGAGTGATTCGACCAGACCGACATTGTCAATGGCGGCCGCGAGATACCCGGCGATGGTTTCAATCAGAGCAACGTCCTGCTCCGCGAGCAGTTCGCCCTCCGCGGTTTTTCCCAGCGCCAGCACCGCTACCAGCCGGTTTTGCGTGCGGCAGGGGAAGTAGTAACTAAGGCGCAGCCGCCCGATGGTCTGTTTCCAATCCGGGTTCTCGCGTGCCGCCGGTCCCAGCTCGCGGTCAATTTCCTCCCCCCAGCCGGGGAAAAATAACCGATCCTGCCGGGCGTCCATCTGAGCTTCCGGCGAACGTTCCAAGCACCGCAGGAAACTGAAATCCGCTGAGCGAAAAGATTCCATCGACCCTTCGAGCCCGGCCATGCCCCGTAACTCGAACGAGCCGCGCTCCGGTTCGGTGGCCAGGAATACGGCGGCGCAGGGAACTTCCAGCGTCGCGGTCAGCCGGGAAAGAAGCGAGGCCATCATGCGGTCGAGCTCCGTCTGGGCGCTCAACTCGCGCGCGAAGCGGAGCAGGGCTTCCCTATAATCGTAGCGGTGGCGCAGGAAACGGCGGTCGAGCTGGGCCTGGATCCAGCGCTCGACCGGATGGAAGAGCAATCCGGTAACGATGACCGCCAGAACCAGAACCGCAGTGCCGCCTCCCGGTATGTAGCTGCGGAACAGGTCTCCGGCCAGCGCCGCTAAGCCAAAATAAAGTCCGATGATCCCCCCGGTAGCGAGCGCATAGGCCACGCCCCTGCCGAGGGCGACTTCCACCTCGAGTAATCGATGGCGGGCGATGGAGTAGGCCATCCCCAGCGGCAGCAGCACCAGCGAGAGGGCCGAAAGATTCATCCAGGCGTTGGGCACGAACCCGAGGAAATAAGGAATTCCGTAGACGCCCGTGAAGGGAGCCAGGGCCAGCACCGCGGCTCCCAAAACCCAGCCAATCTGTTTTCGCAGCAGACGCGAGGAAGATCTGCGATAGGCGGAAACCAGCAGCGCGATTCCCGCCAGGTACATCGCGGCGAGGTAACCCATCTCCATGCGATCCAGCCAGTCTCGCAACTCCGCCAACGGGGCCGCAAACCGCAGGACTCCGAAAGCAACCCCCACGTGCAATAATCCCAGCGCGCCGGCCGAGGCGTAGATCGCGAACAACCACTGCCGCCGCGCGCCCGGCAGGCCACGATCTGCATTCTGGCCGCCGAGAGGGTAGGAGAGGCAAAAGTGCGCGAACAACGCAGGCTGCAGCAGCATCGCCGCGACGTTCATCCAGTAGACCGTCCAATCGGCCGTGTCGAATTTGCCAGTGTAGGAATAGGCCAACAGGACGAAGGATGCCAGGCAATAGAGAGCGAAGTGCAGGGCGCGGGCAGCCCGCAGCCGCCGCCACAATACGAACAGGCCAAGCAACAAATACGAAAATCCGACCACGTTCAGGAAAGCTTTGACGGTTACCGGACGAGGCTCGGAGGCGAGGGTGATTGCCACCTCGAGTGGCGAGCCCGACCTGAGCACTTGATAATCAACTTTTTGTCCAACGCCCAGTTCGTACAACCGGCGAGTGACGTCGTCCTGCCGCGCGACCGGAACGCCATCCACCGCTGCGAGGATGTCTCCGGACTTCAGACCGGATGCATCGGCGGGACCGTCGGGGGCCAGTGTCCGAGCGACCAGCCCGGTTCTCGTGCTCTCCCAAACGACGCCGTCCGATGGAAGCTGAAATGTGCTCCGCTCACGCAGGTTTACAATCGCCAGCGCTGCGCAGAGCAAACTTGCCGCGGTCAGCAGCACCATCCGAATTTCGATCCGGTCAAGCCCCACTGTTCCCTTCCTGACTAGTCCACAAAAATCGCAAAGAAATCCTGGCAAGATGAGTGCATGTGACGGACCAATCGATCTCCAACTTACTATTATACTAACTCATTCTACTGCTATTGATTGGAATCTTGAGCTGGGGGTGTCAGGGCATCAATCCCGAATACCATATACGACATACAATTATTAGGATACCAGCCTATTTGTTAGAGGAGATTGGGGGTTTGGCAAACCCAGTAAACCAGAGACTAGAAAATGAAATTGAAGCCGCCACGGAACGTTCTGGGGGCAGGGAAGAGAGTTCCCACCGAACCGCCTGCGGTGCGAACGGGGAGATAGCCCTGGGCCAGGAGGTTATTGAAATCGGCTACGGCCTCGAACTGCCCGGGCAGGATATCTGGCGAGGGGATCGGTTGAAGAATATACACGTGCAGGTAGGGATCTGACTGGCCCAAGCCACGGTCATAAGGGTTGGAAGCAGTCACGGAGTTTCGGGCGAGCAACCGGTAGGAGGAGATGACTCGCGTGTGGGTCCGCGGAACTTGGGAACTAATCTTGACGGTGAAAGAATTTTCGCGATGATTGTGGAGCATTGCTCGCAACGAAGGAACATCCGCGACCGTCAAATTGCCATTCTCGATCTGCAGTGTGCCGGCATAGCTGTAACCGACGATCAGCTCCGTGCCTGGAGACAGCCGTGTTGCCACGGCAACCCGGGCACCGGGGGAATGCGCTCCACCACCGCTCAAAAAATAACGGTTGGAAAAAGGATCTCGCAATAAACCAGTGGTGAACTCATCGGGCGCCGCGAATCTCAGAGAAAGCGCGGTGTGGGAGAGCATGTCGTAAAATGCCGCTGCCTGCAGCCGAATCTGGGGCGTCAACTGCTGGTCCCATTCGGTCTCAATGTGGCGACCGCCTTCGAGCACCGGCTGGCCGGAACCGTCGCCGCTGATTTGTGGTATCGCCAGTCCCTGATCCACTCGACGGCCCACTTGATCGCGCTCCGAGCCGCTCTCGGTGGGTAATGTCCGGGGATTTGCCGCGGTGTAGGCGAATGTCAAGCGGGTATTCGCAGAGGGAGTATAGGTAAGCCTGGCAAAGGGACTCCAGCGGGTCATGCGCCCAGCGAAGTTGAGAGTATCGAGGAGGCTGCCCATCTGGACACGAAGGTGATCCCCAAGAATTTTTTCCTCTTCATACCCGAGCGTAAAGGACTGGATTCGCCGGTCGGGGTTGGCAACGACATCCCCTGCGTTTATCCAGTATTCACCCGGAAGGAATAGCTGCCGCACGGTCATGGAGAGCGTCGACGAGGCATCATCGCCGGATCTACGGTTCCAGGCCGCACGCATACTCGCCGCGGGTGTGCCGTGCTCCCACCCGGCAGAGCCCGCCAAAGCTACTTGTTGCGAACCTTGCAACGCATAGGCCATGTCAAATGCCGTGCGCAGGGCAGGATGCTGGCCGAACCCGTGTGATTCATTGCCGGCGGCAATCTGGAGAGTACCTCGCAGGGCCCTCTCGCGGGCGTCGTGCAATGTGCTCCTGGCGGCGGAGCGAACTTCAGGCTCGAAGCGCAGAATAGGCCGAGCCGGATAGCTGGCGCGCAGGGCCCACTTCCAGTCGTCGGATGCTGTTTTCAGGCTGGCCGGGACGCCAATTTCCATGTAATCGGCGAGCGACAGCAGATTAATGTCGAGCAGAAATTCCGCTCCGGCCTCGATGGCGATGGATCCCTTCCAGAAGGGCAGAAAACTGGGTTGGGCCACTTCGGCGGCGTAGAGGCCCGCGGGAAGATTTCCGAGCCGGAACCGGCCGTTGGGCTGAGTGTAGACTTTCTCAACGTGGCGACCGTCCTGCCGTAGGATGGTGACGGGAATTCCAGCCTGCGCCTGCCCGCGGCGATCCGTGACGCGTCCGGAAAGAGCCCCCGTACGCGCCTGCCTGGTCTCGGCGGCAGGGGCGGGGGCGGGGGACTGCGCTATCAGCGCAACGCTCCACAACACGGTCCAGCCGATCAACAGGCCAACGTTCAGGACTGCCAACGAACGCCGGATTTTTCTTGCCATGTCAATCCTCCGCAGTAGGCCTCCGCAGCAGGCCCTGCTCTATTCGACCGTGAATTCGGCTGTAGGTGCCACGGTTTTTTTCGAGATGGTGTCAGTTACGGTTACCTTCATTGTATATTTTCCCGGAGCCAGAGATGCCAGCGGCAGGAGCTTTTCGATATTCACCTGGCTGGGCGAGGCATCGGGCAAGTCGGCGGCATTTTCCTGCGTTTCAAAGATCGGACGATCGTCTTTCTGCAGGGAATAATGAATCGTGGCGTTCGGCTTGCGGCCGGAAATATCCGGTTTGAGGTTGTACACCTGCATATAAACGCCCAGCTTCTGATCCTTCTTGAATATGGAACCAACTGCCGGGCGCACCTTGGAATCCCCGATGACGAATGGGCCTAAGCCGATTCGCCGCGTTGAGACTTTTTCCAACTGATCGGCCAGTATGAGCGAACTCGAGGCCAGTTGACCCTCTTCAAATTTGGGAACCTCCATGCGCAACTCCAAGGTTCCGATATTTCCGCTGTTGACATCCTTCAGGGCCAGGCTGAGGCGATACAGGCCCGGGCGCAGCGGAACCGATTTCCAGTAGACCGAGGCGCGCTCGAGCGACTGCTCCAGGAGCGAATCCGGAACATCCAGCGAGATGGTGTCCTCGAAGGTCTGCACCGTCCGCCGTGTCAGCGTGGTGATCCTGCCGAAGATATTCACCACCGCTTTCTGCACGCCGCTCGTATTCTGGAAGGCCAAGTCTTTGTTCTTGATTCCCAGCGTCAGCGCTGCAAGAACGGTGTCCTCGGTAACCTTCACGTAGTCCGTGCGCACCTGGAATGGAAGCACGTTGAAGCGAATGTTGGTGGTGATGGCCTCTTCGAGGTCCTTGAACTTGATGACGGGCGGCCGGTTGATGTTGGCGAGAAACTGCAGCCGGTCGAATTGGCCCCCGTAGCGCGTGCTGGTGGCGTAACCGGCGCCGGGGCTGGAGTCGATCATGCGCTTGGGAAGATTGGTTCCGTCGGTGCGCGTAAAGCGATCCACCTTGTCAGCCAATCCCATCGATTCCATTAGCGAGAGTCCCGCGCCGGGAACTTTCGCCAAGGCATCCTTTTCCGACGGGTCAATGGTCATGCGGTACTCGCCGGTCATGGTCGGGTCGACAAATTCGATCTCGACATTCGTCGCCACGCCTTCAAGATAGCGGTAACGCCAAACTTCGAATGGGAAAGTTGAGGTGGAGCCGCCGCCCTCTTCTGTTGGCCGCTCGTAGTGGCCGCCCGAGGGATGCGCGTCAACCTCATCGGCGGGGCCGTACATGATGTAGATGCGGCCGCGGTCCGTCTTCCATCCCGGTATGCCGCTGGCGAAGTGCTGATTGGCATAGGCGATGCGCCGGTAGTGCTCTTCTTTGTAATCATTGTTCAGCGCTTCCGGATCGGGATTGCGGCGCAGCCAGAACTGCTCGATGAACTGTTCGCGCTCCTCATCGTTCATGAGGCTCCGAAAGACTTTGCGCTCTTCATCGGTGATGATGTATCCGACATCGTCGGCGAGCCACTTCCTGTAAGCGCCCTCGAGTTCTTTTTGAAGGGATTCTTGCTGGCGGTTCTTATCGCCTTCGGACAAACCGGGAGCCTGGCTCTGGTTCACCAGATCCTTCGAGCCTTGCTGCATTTCCTGTGCCGAGAGCGCGGCCGGCAGAAACCCAACCGCAACCCAGAAGCTAAGGCCCAATGCTGTTCTATACAAACCTTGCATCCTTTGCCCCGCTTTGCCGAAATACACTGTCTTCTTCCCCTTATAGTAGGATTCTCCAGGGTTTAAGTCAAGCCAATAGCTCAGGACCACTTGAAGTACATTTTCTGAGATGCCACTTCGTGGGAAGTAGTTGGTTCGGGAACAGTTTCCCGGCCTAAGGTCGGCTGTGCTGCCGGGAGTCCAGGAACTGGCGCAGGGTCTTTGCCTGGCGATGATTCACGACATGCTCCAACTCCGCCTGCGGTGCTGCGCGAATCTTCTCGATGCTGCCGAAGTGCTCTAGCAATCGCCTCGCCGCCGCCTCGCCGATTCCCGGCACTTCCAGCAACTCGGAGCGCAGCCGGCGTGAGTCGCGCCGCTGGCGGTGGAATCGGACGGCGAATCGGTGCGATTCATCACGCACCTGTTGGACGAGGTGCAGCACGGGCGAATGCGGGTCCAGGCAGATGGGTTCGCTTTCCTGTCCAAGAACGTAAAGAATCTCCTCTTTTTTGGCGATGCTCGCCAGCGGCTGATTGATGATGCCCAACGCGTCGAGAGCCTCTGCGGCTGCGTGCAACTGTCCGATGCCGCCGTCGATCAGGATCAGATCGGGCAAAACCGTTTTCTCATCCTGAAGCCGCCGGTACCTGCGGCCCACGACTTCACGAAGCGAGGCAAAGTCGTCGCTGCCCTCGACCGTCTTCACGATGAATTTACGGTAGTCGCTCTTGCGCATTTTGCCGTTCTCCCATACCACCATGGAGGCTACCGTATCCGTTCCCTGGATATGCGAGATGTCGAAGCACTCGATACGCTTCGGAGCTTCCGGGAGTCCCAGAGCTTCCGCCAGACCTTCGGCAGTAGCCTTAGCGGAGGGCTGCAGCACACGAAAGCGCTGCTCGAAGGAGAGTTCGGCATTTTTCCCGGCGAGCTCCATCATGGCCCGCTTCACTCCGCGCTGCGGCGTCAGGATCTCCACCTTGCGGTCGCGCTTTTCGGTGAGCAGTTCTTCGAGCAGCTCGCGGTCTTCGAAATCCACCGGTACGTGCAGCAGTGCCGGCACGTAACGCTGCTCCAGATAGAGCTGCTTCAAGAGCGAAGAGAAAAACTCGCTGGATTCAAATCCATCCTGGTTTTCCCAAAAGAACTCGCGCCGGTCGAGCACGCGACCTCCGCGCGTATGAAAGACATTGACGGCCACCAGCGGCCCTTCCTGGTGAAAGCCGAACACGTCCAGATCGTCGCCGGCCACTGCCGCCATTTTCTGCTTCTCTTCGAGCTCGGCTACGGTAGAGATCAAATCGCGGCACGCCGCGGCCTCTTCATAGCGCTCCCCGGCGGAGGCCTCCTCCATGCGCCGCTCCAGCTTCCGCCGCAGATCGCCGTGGCGCCCTTCCAGAAAAGTCTGCACATCTTCGACCGCCAGCGCGTAGCGAGAATCCGTGGTGAGTCCACTGACGCAGGGCCCCTGGCACCGCTGAATGTAATATTGCAGGCAGGGACGCGGGTGCGTGCGCGTGAGGTCTACACTGCAGGAGGGAACCAGGAACGTTCGGTGGATAAAGTGCACGATACGGTGCGCCAGCCCTCCGGGAAAGTACGGCCCAAAATACAACGACCCGTCTTTCTTCAGCCGCCGGGTTACATATACTCGCGGATATTTTTCGCCCATGGTCAGCTTGATGTAGGGATAGGTCTTGTCGTCGCGCAGCAGAATGTTGAATCGCGGCTGGAGCTGTTTGATGAGGTTGTTCTCGAGCGCCAGCGCCTCGCGCTCGTTGTCCACGATAATGGTCGAAACATCGGCGGCTTCGCGAACCAGCGTGTCCGTCTTGGCCTCGGCCGCCCGCGCCTCCAGAAAATACGACCGCACCCGCGCCCGCAAGTTCTTGGCCTTGCCGACATAGATCACCTGCCCGCTTGCGTTCTTGAATTGATAGACCCCCGGTTCCGTGGGCAGCGAATTCAATTTTTCCGCGAGTAACATAACCCCTCTACCATTGGATGTTATCAGAACCTCCTGCGACCGAATCGCCGGGCTCCGGCGGGGCGTCACTTCGGCTATCATTAGGAATCCGATGCTCAGGGAGCGGTGTATGGAGGTAATCGAATATGGCCGGGACCATTGAAAAAATATTCATCACCTCGAAGGGAGGCGAGCCGATGGAAGCCTTCCCGCAGGCGCAAGCGGTCGAAGGCCGGGGGCTGCGCGGCGATCGTTATCTCGAGCGCACCGGCTATTGGACGGCGGTGGACGAATGCCAGGTCACCCTCATCAGAGGCGAAGACCTGGACGAGATCACTGCAACCACTCCATTAAAAGTGCTGAATGGCGAGCACCGCCGCAACCTGGTCACCCGCGGAATCGAGCTGAACGACCTGACGGGCCGCCGCTTCCAGATCGGCGAAGCCGTGCTGGAGTATGACCGTCCGCGCCCGCCGTGCACCTACATCCAGGAACTCACCGGCCAGCTAGGACTCACCGCAGCCTTGGGCCACCGCGGCGGTATCTGCGCGCGCGTGGTGAAGGCCGGAAAAATCCGCGTGCAGGACCCCATCACGTTGCTGGAAAATGATCGGACTTAGCCACCGAGACACGGAGGCACAGAGCATCTTGTGTTCTGTTTCCTAATTCCCTAGGTGCCTCTGTGGCCCTGCAATCACGCTTTGTGCGGCATCTCCAGGTAGTCGATGAGCGAGATGCCCACGCGATCACGGAACCGCTGGGCGATCGAAGGAATGTCTCCGGAAGAATCGTCTAGCGCGATGCGCTCGACGCGGTGCATGGGATAAAAGACCGTATTCATCGGCAGCAGCACCGGTTCGGCTTCGAGCACCTGACGAAGCCAGTCGTCGAAGCCATTCAGATCGATGCCTTGGATGGTCACCCCGGCCGAATCGAGCGATAGCAGCCGTCCCCACACCTTTTCCTTCGGGGAAGTTAGGCTGACGATCACAATCGAATCCCGCTCCATCCCGTTCGCCTCTCAGAATTAGTTCGTTCTCCCCCTGCTGCCGCTTTTTATGGTGCACTTGTCGGTGATTTCAGCCGCCGCCGCAAGTCGTTGGATTTCTCAAACAATTGCTCGAGCTCGCGGCTTTTCAGGCTGTCGCGCAGATGTTCCAGCGTCTGCGTAAACGTGGTGATCGCCTGCTCCAGGTTTTCGAAGTTGGTGAGGCAGATGTCGCGCCATACACGGTAGGAGCTATCGGCTAGGCGCGAAGCATCGCGAAGACCGCCCGCCGAAAGTTCCAGGTCTTCCGGCACGCGCACGTTTTCCATGACCGCCACGGCCAGAGCGGTCGAAACCAATTGCGGCAGATGGCTCGTCCAAGTGACGATCTCGTCGTGGACCTCAGCGTCCAGGATAATCACTCGCGCCCCGATGCGGTCCAGCCACCCGACGAACTCCCGCACCACGGGCGGGTCGAGATGATGCCGGCTGTAGGGCGTCAGCGCGTAGCGCGCCCCTTGGAACAGATCCGCGTCGGCGCTATCGACACCAGTTGTCTCCTTGCCCGCCATCGGATGTCCGCCCACAAATCCGGGCCGCCCCGGGAACCGCGCCAAGCCCTTTTCGCAGATGACCGCTTTGGTGCTTCCCGCATCGGTGATGAATGCATCCGGTTTCACCATCGGGGGAAGTTTTTCCATCAGCTCAAGGATATTCAGGATCGGCGTCGCGAGATACACCACGTCGGCCTCGGCGACGGCCTCAGCAAGATTTGCCGTGCCGGAATCGATGGCCCCGCGCGCCACCGCTTTTTCCATTGTCGCCGGCCGGCCATGTCCCACGATCTTGCCCGCGTAGCCCGTTTTTTTCAGGGCCAAGCCCAGCGAGCCGCCGATCAGTCCGACGCCGCAAATCGTGATTTGCTGAATCTTCCCCGGATTATTCTCGTTCATCCCGCATCACCACACTGCTGTCATCCCGAACGAAGTGATGGACACGCTTTTCGAATTTCATTTGGGGAGCGCTCGGTCACGATTTCGGCTCTGATTTCTCTTTCTCCAACAGCCGCCGCTCCAAGCCCTTAGCCTCCTCCACAATCTGTTGAAACACACGCCGCAGCTGCTCGTTCTGGAGCGGCCCCTGGTTGGAATCGAGGACGTTCTTCAAAACTTCCTGCTCGCGGCTGGTTTGCTGGATGGGCAGCGAATTGGCGCGCTTGATCTCGCCGATCTCCACGACGCAGCGCGCGCGCTCGTTGAGCAGCCGCACCAACTCGCGGTCAATCGCATCGATTTTTTTGCGCCAGTCGGCTATCTCCATCGGCAGATCGTTTGCCCTTTCCGGCCCCTCATTATGCCACAGCCGCATCAGAGCCGCGCGCCCACGGCACGCCGGGGCAGGCGTAAGCAAGCAGGGGCTCGTTGCCGCCACGGAAGGGAACCCCCCCGCTTCTTTAGTGTCGGGGCACGGGGGCCTTGAAGCCGGTGCGCAGCCAGCGGGCGAACTCTGCGGCATGCGGCGCGGGATTGTCAGGATGTTCTTCGATGACGCGCACTAGCGCGCTGCCCACGACTACCCCGTCGGCGAGCGGAGCAAGCTGCGCGAGATGCTCCGGCCGGGAGATGCCAAACCCGGCCGCAATCGGCAGCCTGGTCATGGAGCGCAGCCGGCCAAGCAGCGGGCCGATGGCGGAAGAGAGCGTGTCCTTGGCTCCGGTGGTGCCGGCCCGGCTGACGGCGTACACAAATCCGGTGGAGTACTCGGCCACGCGTTTCAGCCGCTCGTCGGTGCTGGTCGGCGCAGCAAGAAAAACGGTGTCCAATTCCTTCCTGCGCATCTGGGCGACAAAGGGTGCGGCCTCCTCAACGCTCAAATCGGTAACCAGAACGCTATCAGCGCCGCTCGCGACGGCGTCGTTCGAAAAACGTTCCAGGCCGTAGCGCAAAATCGGGTTCAGATAGCTGAACAGCACCAGGGGGACTTCGGATTTGCTCCGGATTTGTTTTACCAGATCGAGGATCGCCGGCAAAAACGCGCCCTTGCGAATCGCGCGGTCGCCGGAGCGCTGGATGACCGGACCGTCGGCGATGGGCTCGGAGAAGGGAACGCCGAGTTCCACGATGTCCACGCCAGCATCAGCAAGGGCCAGTACGATCTCGCCGCTCTTTGGGAGGTCAGGATCGCCCGCCACAATAAAAGCGATGAGCGCCTTGTCGCCTTTCTCCCGCAGCCTGCTCCACTGTTCCTGAATTCGTCTCACCGCATTGGCCTCATCAGAGTTAGGGGAGTGGCGCTATCTTTCCTGGGGGCTGGAGATTTTTTGCCCGGCTCCAGGCTTCTCGCAATTCAGCCTGGTGGAGAGAAGCCCACTCCGCAACTAGGGCCGTAGCGCGGGATGGCAAGGCGCCCGCGAACATTTTGCAGGACTCAATGGTCCAAAGGCCCTCATCAAACCCATATTCAGCATGGAAGTGAGGCGGCAGGTGATCGCCAAAATAGATTTTGATGACGATGCCGTAAAACCGGCTGATCTCAGGCATGCACTTCAGTCGCCCTGGAGTTCGGGAATAACTCCTCAGAAGTTTTTCCAGTCAACCGGAGATAGAGGGCGTCTGAGCAAAGGTCGAGTTGGTTTCCCCAAACGAGCGCCCCGCTGTCGTCGATTCGCACATCTTCGAACAAGCGGCGGTCCTTCCAAGCCTCAAAAACTCCGCGACCGGCGAGATCGGAAAGGTCCACCTCTCCTTCAACCCCGTCCGTATAGCGAAGCCACAACCGATAGCCTTCCAAAACCCGAACTTTTTCGATACGGAACATGCACTATTCTCCTTGCTTATTGTGCTCCTCCCGGTCAGCTACTGCAAGGCATACAAGTCTCATAGCTTTAATTCGCGCTCCAGGATCTCGATGTCCTTGTCCCCTCGTCCGGAAAGGTTCACGACAAAGAGCTGTCCCTTGGCTGCGGGAGCGCGGCGGATGACCTCGGCGATGGCGTGGGCGGATTCGAGCGCGGGCAGGATTCCCTCCAGGCGGATCAGCTTGACGCAGGCATCGAGCGCGTCCTGGTCATTGCAGCGGACGTATTCCACGCGCCCGGCGTCGTGCAGCATGGCGTGTTCCGGGCCGACGCCGGCGTAGTCCAGGCCCGCCGAGACCGAATGTGTGGTCGAGATTTGACCCATGGAGTCCTGAAGAATGTAAGTATACGTTCCGTGCAATACTCCGGGCGAGCCGCCGCTAAACCGTGCGGCATGCTCACCGAGTTCGGTCCCACGTCCGCCTGCCTCCACGCCCACCATGGCCACGGAAGAGTCATTCAGGAATTCGTGGAACAACCCGATGGAGTTGCTGCCACCGCCGACGCAGGCAATCAATAAATCCGGCAGGCGCCCCTCGGCGGCGAGAATCTGTTTTTTTGTTTCCTCGCCGATGACGGTGTGGAACTCGCGAACCATCAGCGGATAGGGATGCGGACCCAGCACCGAGCCAAGAATGTAGAATGTGTCCTCGACGTTGGTCACCCAGTCGCGCATCGTTTCACTGATGGCCTCCTTGAGCGTGCGGCTGCCGGCCAGGACGGGAACGACCTCGGCCCCGAGCAGTCGCATGCGGAAGACGTTCAGCCGCTGCCGCTTCATATCTTCTTCGCCCATGTAGATGGTGCAGGCGAAGCCCATCAGTGCGGCAATCGTGGCAGTGGCAACGCCGTGCTGCCCAGCGCCGGTCTCCGCGATCACGCGGCGCTTGCCCATGCGTTTGGCGAGCAGTCCCTGGCCGATGCAGTTGTTGATTTTGTGCGCGCCGGTGTGCAGCAGGTCTTCGCGCTTGAGATAGATCTTCGTTCCCGTGTGGGCGCCGCCGAGCGATTCCGTCAGGCGCTTCGCAAAGTACAGCGGCGTGGGACGGCCCGCAAAATTCCGCAGCAGGTCGTCTAACTCTTTCTGGAACGAGGGATCGGAGCGTGCCTGGAAAAATGCCTGCTCCAGCTCTTCGAGCGGATGCATCAGCGTCTCCGGCGCGTAGCGACCGCCGAAGGCGCCGAAGCGCCCGCTGTGCCCTTCTTCCGCCTGGAACAAAGCTGGACTCTTCTTTTGCGGATCAGTCATAGGATTCATTCAAAGGATTCAGGCATAGGATTCACGCGAATGCCATTCGCCGCGGCAACGCGGTCTCACTTCATCCGGTGCTGGATGAACTAGCGGTTTCTTGCTCTGTGGAGCGCGCCGCTTGGATGAATTCGCGGATCAATCGCGGATCCTTTATTCCCGGTTCCCGCTCGACGCCGCTGGCGACATCCACTCCCCAGGGCCGCACGCGGCGCACCGCTTCAGCGACATTGTCAGGTGTCAACCCGCCGGCCAGGATGATCTTGCCATATTCTTTCGCCATTTCAGCCAGCGACCAATCAAAGTTACGGCCGGTGCCCCCCACCATGCCGGCGACAAATCCTTCCAGCAAGAATAGGCTCGCGGATGCATACCGGCTCAACTCCTCCGGCTGAAATCCCGGAGCGACTTTAATTGTCTTGATCTTGAGGTAGTCGCCAAGCTGATCGACGTACTCCGGCGATTCGTTGCCATGAAGTTGCAGCGCCATGATCCCGGTCTGCTCCGCGATGGCCAGCACGCGCTCGGGCTGTTCGTCTACGAAGACACCGACGGTCAATACCTGAGGAGGAACCTCCGCGACGATGCGTGCCGCCGCTGCTGGTTCAATATATCGCCGCGTTCCTGGCCAGAAATTGAAACCCAGAGCATCGGCTCCGGCGGCAACTGCCGTGGCGGCATCCTCGGCGCGGCGCAGGCCACAAATTTTTACACGAAGCATTTAGCTAGCTTAACTCGTTCGGCGGACCTGATTCCAGTGTGGCGACTTCATGGTCGGCCGGGCCATTAGCCGGAGATCGAGTTTCGTGCGGGCACACTACTGATTTCGTGCGGGCACGCCACTGAGGAGATGTTCCAGCGCGGCGCCGGGGTCTTTCTCTGACATGAATCGCTCCCCGATCAGAAAGGCATCGAAACCAGCCCTCCGGAGCCGCTCCAGATCACCCGCCGTTCGAAGCCCGCTCTCGCTCACGGCAACGCAGTTATCTGGAATAAACGCAATCAGTTGAAGAGATGTTTGCAACGACACCTCGAAAGTCTTCAGATCCCGGTTATTGACACCGATGATTTCGGCGCCGGCATCGGCGGCGATCTTCAACTCGCCGGCTGTGTGTACCTCAACCAGCGCATCCATCCCGAGAGACTTGCTGAGCTGCATGAAGTTTGGAATATCGGCGGGTTTTAGAATGGCGACAATCAGCAGGATGGCATCAGCCCCCGCGGCGGCGGCTTCGTAGATGTGATACTCGTCGAGCGTGAAATCTTTGCGTAAGATTGGAATCTTGACTGCTGCTTTCACCTGGCGAAGATCATCGAGCGAGCCCTGAAAAAATTCCGTGTCCGTCAGCACCGACACGGCGCGTGCTCCGGCGCGCTCGTAACCGAGGGCGATGCGCACCGGGTCATAGTCGGCGCAGATGACGCCGCGCGAGGGAGATGCTTTCTTGCTCTCCGCGATCACGGCGCAACCGGACTGGCCCGCACGCTGCTCGAGCAGTGCTGAACGAAACCTGCCGGGATCCCGCGGCGTCACCTTCTGTTCAAGCGCTGACTGTGGCACCGTGTCGCGGAGCTTCTCCAACTCCACCCGCTTGGCGCGAGCGATGCGGTCGAGTATGTCGTCCTGCTGAGGCTGGCCTGCCATGCTGCTGGCTCCGTGAAGTGAAACGCGAGGATCGCGCGAATCAAGTCCGATGCTAGCCAGAAGCTCTTCGGCAAGTCAAGCAACTGGCAGGCATGAGTTGCAGCAGAAATGATCCCAGAATCAGACTAGGCTCTTCTCGAAAGGTGGAAGAGGGGGTATATTGTCGGTAAAATCAATTGCCCGCTAAGAAGACCCCGTTGATGGGGATGAGGTGCCATGCGAGATGAATGAAGCAAAAGCTACGCGGTGTGTGCAGACTTGGTTGGCGGCGGTGGGAACATTCGTCGCGGCGATGCTGCTGGTGGCCTGCAAGAAATCTCCGCAGGAGATTTTTCAAGAGGGCATGCAAGCGTACGCCAACGGGGACTATGCCATGGCCATGAAAAGCTGGCGCCCGCTCGCCGAGGCCGGCGATCCCAGCGCGCAGACCAACGTCGGCCTGCTCTACTCGCAGGGAAAAGGCGTCCCCGCTGATCCCCCTGAAGCCTTCAAGTGGTACAAACTGGCTGCCATGCAGAATCATGTCGACGCGCAGTACAACCTTGCGCTGCTCTATCGCGATGGTAAGGGAGTCGAGACGAATATCGACGAAGCCATTCGCTGGTTCACGTATGCTGCCGAGAAGGATCATCTCCGGGCACAGGCCCGGCTGGGAGAGATTTATCACAAGGGCATGGGCGTGCCGCCGAATACGCGGGAGGCTCTAAAGTGGTTCTCATTGGCTGCCGGCAACGGCGACCCGCAGTCTCAAATCACTCTCGGCGATATCTTCGCGAAAGGCGACGGCATTCCGATCGACCGCACTACTGCGTACGTGTGGTATACCGCAGCGTACCTGCAAGAGCAGGACGATCTGATCCGAGCACGGGCGGCGATGGCCCGCATGCGCTTGACCAACAACATGGATGAGGTCGAGCTGGCCGAGGGCGAGCGCCAGGCCGAGGAATGGCGTGAGATCAAACGAACCGAGGCCAATCGATGATGGCAGCCCTCCCAGTGAAGCATAAGATTTATGACTGCCTGCTGCTGATCCTTGCTGCGTTGCTTACCCTTTCCTGCAAAAACGTCGAGCAGGCCGCGTTTGAAGAAGGCATGGACGCTTACGCCAAAGGCGACTTCATTACCGCAATGGAGAAGTGGAAACCTCTGGCGCAGGAGGGCAATCCCAGCGCGCAGACCAATCTTGGCGTGATGTACTATCAGGGACGCGGCGTCAAGCCCGACTACCGGGAGGCCCTGCGGTGGTACAAGCTGGCTGCACTCAAAGGCTATCCTGAGGCCTATTACAACATGGGCGTCGCCTACATGGAAGGCAAGGGCGTCGAGAGGAACTCCGAAGAAGCGCTGCGGTGGTATCGGGCCGCCGCGGAGGGGGGATATATCTCCGCCCAGCTCTTATTAGGAAACATTTACCTGCGCGGCCAAGGTGTCGAGCAGGACGCCAAGGAGGCCGCCAAGTGGTTTCTGGCCGCCGCCGATCAGGGGGATTCCACCGCCCAGTTTCTGCTGGCCACCGCTTACATCAGCGGCAATGGTGTGGAGAAAAATGACGTGGAGGCTTACAAGTGGCTCTCTATTGCAGCGCAGCAAGGGAATGATCAGGCCAAGGGGAGCGCCGAGATCGCCATGCAGCATCTCGCCGAGCGTATGGAGAAAACCCAGGTCGCCGAAGCCGAGCGGTTGGCGAAAGAGTGGCTGGCGGCCGGGCCCGCCGGAAGCAATTAAATCTGCGCACTCACTGCCGGTAAACTTCGCGGCGGTGCCCGATACGAACGATCAAGACCAGCAAAACTTCATCTTGAATTTCGTAAATTACGCGGTAGTTTCCCGCACGCAGACGATAGCGGTTCTCCCGGCCTTCCAACTTCTGCACTCCTGGAGGCCTGGGCTGCTGTGCCAGAGCATCAATTTTGACCTGGAGACGCTCTTGAACACTTGTGGTCAGTCTGGAAAAATCTCTCCACGCCACCGACGTGAATTCGATCTGGTATGGTGGGCGGACCATGGCGGCGCAATAGCAGGAATCTTTATGTGAGCCCTAAGTCTCTTTTGATTTTCTTCCACGGAATGCGTCGCGGGTCTTTCAATGCCTTCTCGGCCGCTGCGTTGTCCAGGCGGTCTTCCAGTCTTTCGAGCAGGGCAAAATCATCGATGGAAACGACGGCGGCAACATTTTTCCCTCGTCGGTGCAACAGTACGCGCTCGCCTTTATAGGCCACACGATTGAGAACCTCGGCCAGATCGCTGCGAGCCTTGCTGGCGCTGATGCGGGTCATATCCGTACCTCCTGTACATCATGTACAAGAAGTATTTTATATTAAAGTGCATATCCGGCGCAAGTGGCTCCCCAGCCGGGCGAAATATTCGGCAGGGTGGCTAGTTCTGCTTGCAGTCGCCGTGGCCATCACAGAGGATCTTCACTCCACTGAGCGGGAGGATGACCTTCGCCGAGGTTACTTGCCTCATGAAGCGCTCCACGAGCGTCCCCGGATTCACTTTGCCGCCGGCCGTGGAGACCTGGTTCGCGTGTTCCGGGATGACCGTGCGTGGCTTGATCAGCCTGTTCACCGCGAAGGCGGCTTCATCGGGTCCCATCACATTCAAGCCGTCCATGTGAACCACAGCCAGGTTCACTCTGTAGAACTCGCTTTGCGTCGCCCAATCACCGATCATTCCGGAGTCGCCTGTCCATAGCACGGTCAAGCCGTTCGTGAAACGGATGACATAGCCGGACTCCGAGCCCATGTATCCGGTCAATCCCGCGGGAACTCCGGGACTGTCTACCAGAGCCGGGGGCGCGCCGGCGCCGTGATAGGCGGGAATGGTGGTGATCTTCACCCCCGGCGAGCCAGCCAGAGCAACGGTCCGCGTGCCTCCGCGGATCGTAGCTGTGCATGGGGAGGAGCGGGGAACTTCCATCACATTATCCAAACCGGCAGCAGGGCAGCCGGCGGTGGCCACTCCGGTGATGTTCCGAATTTTTTGGGCGAAGAAACTGGCCATCTCTCCGCCGACCAGGATTGCTGCGTTGTGAAGCGCGGCGATTTCCGGGGCGTTGCCCTGAGTGGGGAAGGCCAGCGTCTGCGACGTGGTGCCGAGGCAATTGGTGCTAATTCTGTCCCCGACATGATCCACGTGAGGATGATCGATCAAGACCACATGCACGAATCCGAGCGGGGCGATACGAGGGTCGCCAGACCCGCGCACCGTGCGTCCTGGAGCGGTTAAGACGCGAACTCCGGTGGGATCCTCGAACAGAAGCGCGCGGTCATCGCGGCAGAATTCTCCGTCGCCGGTGCCGAGCGGCGTGATCGTCACCAGACCCCCTCCGGCAGATTCTGCTGCTTGTGGAATGGCTAACATGGTTAAAGAAAGAACCAAGGTTGCGAGCATGGCAATTGGCATCGTGCGGACCTCCTGATGGTTTGTCGTCCCTAGACTTTGACTGGCTTTGCGGCGCTCGTTACCCGGCGAGGCGCATTGGCAGCGCCATTCTAGCAAAAACAATCGATTCCTGGTGCAAGAAAAATCTGCGCTAAGTTCGGACCAAATCGAGGCGGCGGGCTCAGGACTTCAGGAGCTGATGGGCGATGATTTCCTTTTGGATTTCCGAGGTGCCTTCGTAGACGCGAAGCGCGCGGATCTCGCGATACAAGCGCTCGACCACCGAGCCTTTGAGCACGCCGAGTCCGCCATGCATTTGAAGGCCGCGGTCGATGACCCGCTGCGCTGCTTCGGTGGCATAGAGCTTGGCCATCGATGACGAGAGGATCAGAGCGCGCTCCGCGCCCTTCGCCGCCAGGGCGCCCGATACTCCCGTCTTGCGAGCGTAGTCCAGGCTCCACGCCGCTTGATAAACGAGCAGGCGCGCGGCCTCCAGTTCCGTGGCCATCTCGGCCAGTCCAAAGCGCAGCCCTTGAAATTCCGAGAGTGTTTTTCCGAACTGCACCCGCGTCTTGGTATAGCGGGAAGCCTCGATCAAGGCGCGCTCGCCCATGCCCAGCGCCGCAGCCCCTACCGTCGTCCGGAAAGATTCGAGCGTCCGCAACAGAATCGAATATCCTTCCCCTTCGTTTCCCAAAAGGTTCGCGACTGGCACGCGGCAGTTGCTGAACTCCAGCTCGCCAATCGGGTGCGGGGCCATCACTTCTTGCGGGCGAGTCGCCAGTCCCGCGCGGCCTTTCTCCACAATCATTGCAGAGATGCCCTTGCGTCCCTGGGCCGGGTCCGTTTTGGCAAAGACTACATAGAAGCCGGCGATGCCGGCATTGGAGATGAAGCGCTTATGACCGTCGAGCCGGTATTCGTTTCCTTCGCGCCGCGCCGTGGTCTGAACCCCGGCAGCGTCCGAGCCCGCCTCGGGTTCCGTCAGGGCAAACGCCGCCACGGATTCCCCGCGAGCGACGCCGGGAAGAAAGCGCTGCTTCTGCTCGTCATTTCCGGCGATGGAGATAGGGCAGCTTCCCAGACCCTGCATCGCAAACATGGTATCGGCCAGCGCCGAGTGCCGCGCCAGAATCTGGCGGACTAAGCACAGCGAACGGATGTCGAGATGCGCATGGACGCCGCCATACGCTGCTGGCACCACGTAGCGCACCAATCCTTCGGCGGCGATGCGCTTCAGAAAGTCAAGAGCTTGCGGGATGTAATCGGCCTGCTCGGCGGAGTGCGGCTCGATCTCGCGTATGGCGAACTGCTCGACCGCGTCCGCTAAGGCGATGTGCGCTGGATCGAGGTAAGTGGTCAGGTGCGGTGTCTCAGGCATGATACTGGCATCTCGCTCTCTTGGACGCCGATTGCGCCCGCCGCGCCCCCGGCCAACATCGAACCCGCCATTGTATCTTACTTCGTCGCGATGGAGCGTAGGCGCCGCCCGGCGACGAGCGGCGCTATACTTGTGTTGCTGTTGAGTGGTATTGAAGGAGGAAAATCTCTGGTCCTGCCTTTCAAATTGTGGCTGCGCTCAATTCTGGCGAGTACTTACCATACGCTGTACCGTTTGTCCCTGCCGATCCGTTGGTGGTTGGCCGACAAAAAGTCTCGGCAGACGGATCTCGATTTGCAGCTTCCTCCGGCGAAACTGCGATTCCGCGTTACGGAAAGCACGGACCCGGCTGCTTTTTCGCGAATCGGCGAGGAAGCTTCAAAGAATCTCCAGGCGGTCCTTGGAGAGGCAGGATATTCCCTAGAAAACTTCGCACATGTTCTCGATTTCGGCTGCGGTTGCGGTCGAACCCTCATCTGGCTAAGAAAACAATATCCTGTCATTGATTGGGCCGGAACGGATGTCGACTTTGAAGCGATCGATTGGTGCCGCGATCACCTATCCGGCAGCACTTTCACGACGAATTCACCTTGGCCGCCGCTGCCATTTCCGGATCACAGGTTTGATTTGATCTATGGGATATCTGTATTTACTCATTTGAACGAGCAACACCAGCGCGCGTGGATACCAGAATTTTTTCGTGTTCTTCAGCCAGGAGGCCTGCTCCTGCTGACCTTTTATAGTGAACAGGTGTGGAGAACACGGAGAGGCGCCCAGGAGGTGGAGAGCCGCGGGTTCGCATTTCGGACCTCTGCTAAGTTAAAAGGGGTCCTCCCGGAATGGTATCAAACTGCTTTCCAGACACAATCCAATATGATGGCGATGGTTGCGTCGCACTTTTCTGTCTTAAAGATGATCCCCGGCGGATTCGGCAGCCACGACGTCATCATCGCACAGCGAGAATAGCTCCAATACTTAGTACTGTGAAGCCTGCTCGGTGATGGTGATTCGACTGACCCCAAGCGACTGGGTGGTATTGTCACACTGTAAATATTCCTCACCATCGCCCCATGTGTTGCTGTTAATTTGAGTAGATGTGTAATGGAGGTACGTTGCCGAAATCCGAGGATAGCTATGGTAGCATTTGGCGATCGATTTTTCCGGGGAGGTGGCGAACATTGCGAAGCAACAGACCTATGCTTCCGCTGATGGCGCTGGGCATCCTGCTCACGGCATGCTCATCGGATCCCGCTGGGGATCCCGCTGAGCGAACTTCCTCGGCCGCCGATTTCTCCGTAGCTCCTCAAACGGCAACTCCGGCTGCGCCGCCGGGATCTGCACCGCAGGCCGCGCCGTCGGCACAGAACCCTGCCGGCGTTGCCCTGGCTGCCGCCCGGAGCAAGAGCCGCGAAGAGCAGAAGGAGATCATCAAGAATCTAATCCTCGACGACCTGTTCTCCCACATCGAACTGAACGAAGGGGTACCCCGCGTCTACCTGCGCCCGGCGTTCCGCCTGCTCACGCCGGATGATAGACTTTCCTATCTGGCGGTGGTCTACGCCTTCGCTTTCCCGGATGGCGGCAGCGTCGGAAACCAGGTTGTCCTGTTCGATTCCGTCAGCGGCGAGCAGACTGGCGCCTTCACTGAGGCCGGTTTGAAAATGAATTAGAGAAACAGTGAGCAGCCGAATAATTTCTTCACCAATCTGATCCGATGATCTTCGACCACAAGCCCAATGTGCGCACCGCGGGCCTGCTGACGACAGCGGCGCGCGAGCTGGCCGCTTCCGATGGGGCGATGGCGGCGATCATCGAGCGCGTAGGTCCTTGC
>Ga0326597_10003409_pt1 | contig 22923 bp, 17 predicted proteins | sample RVTome_12_FD_203789 | JGI IMG/M metagenome (GOLD analysis project Ga0326597, IMG submission 203789) | Soil microbial communities from uranium-contaminated site in the Upper Colorado River Basin, Wyoming, United States - RVT100D185 | ecosystem: Environmental > Terrestrial > Soil > Contaminated >...
GACTGCGCGATAGACCACATTGCTGCTGGCATCGTGTCAATCTGCGCGCCCGTCCCGCGCCTGGTCCCGTTTTTTTTCCGGAGCACGCCGGGACGCAGTGACTGAGCGATCTCCTCGACGTGTCGATCCCGGGCGGGTTGTGGTGACCCAGGCGATGGCGCGCATCCTGGCGGATGCTTCTGGCGACGAAACTGTCCGTCGCATTGGTCGGCCTCGGGAAGACGTCCTTCGTTGCGGATCAGATCCCGAAAAGCTTGGGAATCCGAGTGAATTCGTGTTGATCTGACACGCTAGGGTCGAATCTGGACGATCCCGTCCGACACGCTCGACGGGGCCTGCCCGCCTTCACCGTCCCAGGACATCGATCACCGAAAAGTGCGTGTAAGTTGACGGGCGGTCGTGATACAATACAATCACATGGTTGCGTCCGCTGCCACTTGAGTCGAGCCCCGATGATCGTCCCCACACGACGTGTTGGCGAGTATCTCATGCAAGTCTCCAAGTCGACTACCGATTTTCTCACGCTTCTCAAGAAGAGCGATCTGCTGCCACAGGCGGATCTCCAGGATGCTGCGCTGACAGCTGCTCAATTGGAAGATCCGACGCAGGAAGAAATCGCGGACGTCTTGGTTGAAGATAGATACCTGACTCGCTTCCAAGCCGACCGCTTGTTGGAAGGTTCGTTCCGAAGCTTGGTGATCGACGGCTACAAGATCCTCGAAGTGCTGGGGCGCGGCGGGATGGGGTGGGTCTATATCGCGGAGGACTTGGAGACGCATTGGCGCGTCGCGCTCAAGGTTTTGCCGGAGGAAGCAAAACACGAGGCGGGCACGCTGGCACGGTTCCGGCTCGAAGCGCACGCGGGCATGCGGCTGAATCATCCGAATATCGTCCGCAGTCACAAACTTGGCGAGGCCGAAGATCGTTACGGACCGGTTTCGTATATGGTCATGGAGTTGGTTCGCGGTGTGAACTTGTTCGAGTTCATGCTGATGAAAAAGAAGCTTGACGTCGGACACGCCTGCGACATTATGATGCAAGCCGCCGAAGGATTGGCGTACGCTCACGAACAGGGACTCGTCCATCGCGATGTCAAACCGGAAAACATCCTCATCTGTGCTGACGGAACCGTAAAGATCTTAGACTTCGGCTTGGCGATGATTGACGAGAACGATGAAGAGTTTTCGATGGCGATGATTTTCGGTCAGAATCGCCTCGGGACGGCGGACTACATTTCGCCCGAACAGTATCTCGACAGTTACAAAGTCGATGGGCGGGCGGATCTGTATAGTCTTGGTTGCGCGTTCTACTTCGCGTTGACAGGTAAAGTCCCATTCCCGTTTGAAACTTCGGCACAAAAGCTCAAGGCGCACCTCAAGCGGAAGGCGACGCCGGTGCAGGAACTGCGCGAGGAAGTGCCGCGACAGGTCGCCGCGATCGTTGCCAAGCTGATGGCGAAGAAGCCCGAGAATCGTTTTCAGACCGCGAGCGAAGTCGTTCGTTACTTGCGACCGCTCGCCCAACGCCAGGCAACGGCATTCAACTTCCGCTCGGTGCTGAACGCTCGGATGTCGCACGCCAAGCGAAAGCAACAAGATAAGCAGGCGAAGATCAGCGACCGGGGCAGCACGGCACGATCACTGAGCGACGCCGTCAAGTCGCCGCCGGATGAAAAGCATCAATCGACGATCGAAACGATCGTCCGCGAAGAGACGATGCTCGAGCAGAAAGGACTCCGCAAGCGGCCGGAGTAAATCTTCCTCAGCCCACGCTGCATTGTTGGATTAAGCTCATTAGTTGGCTGCCCAATAGGTTGAGATCCTTGGCCAATTGGTCAGCCCGTCGAATTGCCTCAAGTGCGTGGTGGGCCTCCTTGTCGATTTCTGTCATCGACTGACTTATTTGGCTCATCGCTGCTGCTTGCTGAGCAGCGGACGCGACGATTTGTATTGCCGCACTGGCGGCGTCGCCGATGGTTCCGGACAACGCGTTAATCGTGGCGTCGGCCCGCGTAACAACTTCTCCGGCCTCCTCGATCGAATGAGTGCCTTGTTCCGTGGACGTTACCGCACGCTGCGTTGCTTCTTGGATCTCGCCGAGTATGCGACGGATTTGCTGAGTGGCCTTCTTCGATTGTTCCGCCAGCGATTTGACTTCGGCGGCGACCACTGCAAAGCCCTTGCCGCTTTCTCCTGCTCTTGACGCTTCGATGGCCGCGTTCAATGCCAGGACATTCGTTTGATCCGCGATTTCAGTGACCGTCGCGATGATTTCACCGATCGTCAGTGCCCGTTCCGCAAGCGAGAGAATTGCTTCGGCGGTGGCTTCAGAGTGCCCTTGCACTTTCTGCATGGCCTCGATCGTCGCCTGGACCGCTTCACGCCCCGACTTGCTGACTTCGTCCGCGCGGCGAGCCGACCCGGCGACGTCCTGTGCCCGCCTGGACGCCTGCTCGGCAGTGCGCGTGACTTCTTCAACAGTGGCTGTCGTTTCGGACACCAGTGCGGCTTGCTGCTGAGCAACTCCGGTTTGCTGCGAAGTGCTGGCAAGGATCGCCGCACTGGCCTGCGAAAGTCGCGAGACGGCTTCTCGAATGCCCTCGAACAGTCGTTTTCGCTCTGCTTCGTCACGTTTGCGCTGCGTGATGTCTTGCAGTGTTGCGATGAAAGTTCTCTCGCCGCGAAAGCTCATCTCGGCGATTCGCAGCGCGAGCGGAACGATCTGACCGTTTTGGTGGTGGCCCTGCACCTCAGACTCGCCGCCAAGCAACTGCGTTGTGGCTGCGACCAGGGCGGTTTCAAACGTCTGATTTGTTTGATTCACGTTGAAGGAGGGAACCACCAACAAAACTTTGGTTGGCCAAGTTGCGGCGAACTCCGGAGACCTCATCCGTCCCCGCATCCTCGACCGCCTGCGCCCACAAATAGACGCCGAAGTAACCTGCTTCGATCGGATCGTCGGTTACTCGGCTCGAACCGTACTTGTCCTTGAAACGCTGCACGAACGTGCGATTCTCCTCGCGTTCGACACTTTGAACGTAGTTGTCGTCTTGCCGTCCTTGATTGTTATTCTCCCCATTCTACCTCCAGCCCCGCGTGTTTCCCCGCAAATCTCCTATTGTGGAAGGCACCGGTTAGTCAAATTGATCCGATGGTTCGCTGGGTTCGACGGTCGTGGAAGGCCATCGTACGACGTGATCAGCAACAATCCTTGCTAGAGGATTTCACTCGCCTGCTCAGCCTGCTCCAGCGTCTTGTCCGTACTGGTTGGATCAACTAGGCGACACGATTCGGCCAGACGATCGGTGATGTCATCCAGCTCGGTTCGCCACTCTTCTTCCGTCGTCTCCGGCGGACAAAGTTGTTTAAACTCGGCCAGCAATAAAATCATCCGCAGCAAGTGCCGGAAGATGACACCCTCTTGCTTTTGAAGGCGGTTGCTCGTGATGAAGTTATTGAATTCGCCGCCGAACTCCAGCAGTGCGCCCGCCGCCCACACAGGCACGACCCGGAAGTCATGGACGCCGGGAAAGTCATGATCGAACAACAGTCGCAGCTTCTCGGCCAGCGTCAGCACCCACACTCGCTCCTCTTCGAAGATGCCGTCACCGCGACGCCGCTTGTTGTCCTCTTCGTCCTCGTTGGCCGCGCCGAGTTGTTCGAGCGTGACCAGACCGAGCTTGAGCAATTGAAAGTCCAGACGCGTCGTGGCGAGTGGACCAGGTGGCATTTCTTCGTGTTTTGGAACGCGGACGAAACGACCCACCGAACCGGGGATCTCCAAGATGCTTTCGATGGCTTGGATTCGTTCAGCGCGATCCGCGACACCGAGATGGTTGAGCAAGAAGACTCCGTACAAAGGATTCACGCCGCGAAAGTGCAACAGTCGATGCATCGTTTCGGTCGGGTGGGCGAACCGTGGTTGATAGATTTCTGGCGCGAAGCTGTCTTGTGCTTCAACGTGTGGCTGGGGTCGAGTCTTCGAGCCCCCCGTGAGGTCAAGCTGCTGCGGCCTCGAAGACTCGACCCCTGCCACCCTATCCAGTCCCACTGCTCCTTCGGTCTTTTCTTCTTCCTTCGGCGGTTCTGGATCGAGCGTCACATATCCCGCCGTCCAAAGCGTCATCAGCATTCGATCGAGTGTCTTTTGGCCGGTCTCGAATTGCTTTCCTTCCAGCAATCGTTTGCCGATCAATGAACGAATCAGCTCGAGGTCTGGCGAGACATCGAGCATGTACGCCAGCAGGCGCCAAGGAAGCGGGCCGCGACTGGCGAGCTTGCCCGGCGGTGCGCTGCGAAGCTGATCGAATTGCTGTTGGGTCCAATACTGCTGATTGGATCGACGCTTCGGCATCTTTTTCTTGAGTGCCTTCTTCGCCTTGCGCAGCCCCGGATCCTTTGTGTCCTCGGGAATCTGATCGTACTTCTCTTTCCAGCGCAGATGCTTCACATCGTCTTCGTGAGCCAATCCGAACACGTATCCTTGCGTGTCGAATTGCGGTCGGCCGGCTCGGCCAAACATCTGATGCGCGGCGCTCGCTTCGATCAGGCGTTTCTTGTCGGGCGGACCTTTGAGCAGTTCCGGAATCACGACACTTCGTGCCGGCAAATTAATTCCCGCTGCCAGCGTCTCGGTACAAACGCAGACCGACAACAGCTTTTGTTGAAACAGCTCTTCGACGATGCGGCGATACTTCGGCAGCACACCTGCATGGTGAACGCCGACGCCGCGTTGCAAGATCTGTTTCAGCTTTGGTCCCGCTCCCTGCGACCAATCGTACTGGTCCATCTCGGCCAGCAATCGCTTTTGTTGACCGTCGTGTAGTAATGCTTTTCCCTTGAGTTGTTCCGCGACGTTCCAACATTGCTCCCGATTGAAACAGAAAACCAGCGTCGGCGTATAGCGCGCCTCCTCGGCACCGGCGGCCATCGACTCCAGGTGCTCCGTCAACACTGCATCGCCGATCCAGTGATAAGTCAGCGGCACTTTTCGCTCGTCGCTCTGAACTAACTCGAGATTGCGATTGTGCGCTCGCCGCAGCCAACTCGTAAACTCGTACGCATTCCCGACGGTCGCCGAAAGTAACAGTAAACGCACATGCTCCGGTAGCAAGCCAAGTGTTAACTCCCACACGATGCCGCGTTCCAGATCGTTGAAGCTATGAAACTCGTCCATGACGACTGCGCAGACATCGTCGAATTCGAACTGCTCGCGATGAAGCAACCGATTAAAGAGGATTTCGGCAACCACCACCAAGATTGGCGCAGCCGGGTTGACTCGCCGATTGCCTGTTACCAACCCGACATCGTCCGCGGTAAATCCCCAACGAACGGCTGCCGCTTGCATCTCTTGCAGCTTCTGTTCCGTAAGTGCGATCAACGGTGTCGTGTAGTACGCGCGCTTTCCCGTCTTTAACGCCTCGAACAAAGCCGCCTCCGCGATCAACGTCTTGCCCGTCCCGGTGGGGGCACAGACCAACACGCCTTGCTCGGAGGCGAACCAATTCAGCAGCGCGTCTTCCTGAACCGGGTAGGGAACAAACTCCAGTTGATCGAAGTAGTCGCTGGCAAGCTCGTCGCGAGTGGGGGAAGCTGGGATCATGCGAGTCCATTCGGGAAGGTTCGATACCGCTTGGCAACCGTGCGTCGTCACGGCGCGTCGGCAATGTAACTTCTACAACATCATTCGGCTTGTGTGAGTCCGACGGGCAATCCTTCGGCGGACATAAGCCCTGCGGCTATCGGCGTTTGCGTCCGCGTGTCGGTGTTAGGATCATTGCTTTGGCATGACCCTTGCTTATGATTGTAGCGAACGGAGTGGTTACGACATATCTTCCAAGGCGGTCTGCCTTGCATCCACGAGGGAGTTAAGCGATGCGAATGATTTGGCAAGCAATTCGAGCCGTGACGGTCGAACTAATGGGCGTCGGCGCGGTGATCTTTCTGTTGTTTAGCGCCGCTGGCTGGACTGTGGAAAGTGCCGGAGTGCAACCGATGCGAGAGGTTGATCGAGCCTGGAACTGGCTGCAAGAGACGTCCGATCACGTTGCCGCATCCATCAAACCGAATCTCTCGGCCGATCAACGGCAACGCTTCGCCGCCGAACGGCTCGACTACTACGGGCACTTGTACGGCGATGCTGCGGGCAGCTATACAACTCAAGCCGCCCGCCAGTTGCATCTCCAGTTAGCACCTGCCGATCAAAGTCCGTCGCTGCCTACGAATCAGCTGTTGGGAACACTTTGAAGCGCTAAAGTAGCCATCATGGTGACTCCGTCGTGATGAGCCTTGCCAGTTCGACTCGAATTGGGCGAATAGGCCTCGCCCCAGCAGCTCTCCTGATCGGCCTCATCACGCGGAGCGACATCAGTCCGGTTCCCGCGGGGAAACCGCGGGCTAGCGCCCAGCGGCTGATTCTTTCACCGCCTCGGAGCGTGATGGCATCTTTGATTGGGGCTACAGCGACGTGAAGCTGCGACGCGAGTACCCACGGTACGAGCGAAGCGAGGTTGTGTCGGTGCGCCGGCCCATGAATTCAGCCTCCCGAATGTGGCAAAGCGGCGGCATCTGGCGAACACGCTTTCGCCGCTGTTGCGAACGGTGTTGCGGCTTGCGGAAGGCGAAATCGGGTCAAAAATCAATGGGATGAGCGCACCGAGCCTATCACAACCGAGCCAGTTGGGCCAGGTAATCTCGCCGGAGGGCAACACCAAGCTCGGCGCTCGCGTAATTCACATTACGGCTTGCCGCGGTTACAATACCCGTACTGACATTCTCCACGGGCCGGGGCGTGTCCTTGAAATGCAAATCACACACATCCATGAAGCAGAGTTGCCGACAAAGCAGCGTTGTCTGTGTCCGTCTTGCTCGATTGCTTCTGCTCCTCTGGCTTTCCGGCTCGGTGATTCCGGCCGTTAGTGGTGCAGACAGGATTGTGCTGCGCAATCTGAAGATCATCACGGACAAGACCGTCACGGCGTTTGACGTGGATGGAGTCCGGTTGGACAGTACGCAGGTTCTCGGTTGGGACGAGATCGAGAAGGCCAAGGTCGCGCCGGACAAGCAAGAGGCGTTCGATAAGCTGCTCGGCGAGTTGGGGGGCCACCTTTATCGCATTCACCAGCGGTTGACGGTTGGCGACTATGAAGGCTTATTGCCGCACGCCGAAGCCGTTCAAGAACGCTTTGTCGGGCGAACGAGCGACGCGGCCTATACCGTCCTGCAAGCATTGATGTGGGGGCGGCTTGCCTTAGGCCGGCGCGAGGCGGCGCTGGCACCGTATCTCCAGTGCTACGACATCTTGGCGCGTCGTGCCAAGTCTGACATTCGGCTTCCCGGTGAACGGCGTCTGTTGTTTGATGCTAAAACGGCCCTGACCTCCGACATTACGCCGGTGTGGTTCGATACGAAAGCGGCCAAGGCGGAAATGCCGAAGGTGTACCAAGTCATTCGCGGCATGAAGGAACGACCCGATGGAGTCTTCCTCTACTATGCGAGTTTGGCGTCGGCGGCGGGAGACGACCAGATGGCGGAGAAGTCGCTTGGAGCGGTTCGATCGACACAACCGCCGATCGGCGAGCTGCGCGATATCATCGCGGCACAACGAGAGATCCTTGGAAGCGTTCCACCCAACTTCGCCGTTCGGCAATTGAACGACAATATCGATAAACTCAGCAATGACAACATGCCGCTTGGCTTGTACTGGCTGGGGCGTCATAAACTGAGTTCGGACGAACTTGAAACACAGCAACTCGGTTTGCTCGATCTTTTGCGCGTTCCCGCCGTTTACGGCGCCAGCCAACCAGATTTGGCGGGAGCTGCCCTGTTGCTCGCGATGCAGAAGCTCGCTGAACTGAAAGATGTTCGCGGCAGCATCGCTTTACGCGGCGCGTTGCTCGCCGAATATGGCGGCACGTACTCCGCAAAACAGCTCAACCGCCAACCGGCCCCCGAACCACAACCCTGATGAAGTACGTCAGGCTTTCCAGCCTGACATGTCAGCCTAGAAAGGTTGACGTACACAAGAGACACAAAACACAGCTTTGAGGAGTCAACATGGATTGCCTTGCCAGACTCGGGAGATCCACTCATGCTCGCACCCGATCGCAGCGAGCCCTGCCGATCTATCTCGCAGCGCCCTTGCTGGTCGCAGGATTTGCAAGTCTGGCACCGGCCCGCGTCGCGCTCGCACAAGACGAAGAAGTTTTGAACAACGCTGCGAGCGAAACTCCCGCTGGGACCTCCGAAAAGAAGGAGCGTACGGTTCTCGATACGGTCATCGATGGCGGAGTCGTGGGGCTCTTCATAGTGTTACTGTCGGTCGTCTCGGTGGGTTTCATCATCGAACATTTCATGACGATCCGAAAAACGACGTTGATGCCGGACGTAGTTGCCGCGGATTTGGAGGAATTGATCGCGCAAGGACAAGTCGACCAAGCCATCGAATATTGCAATGATCCTGCGAACCATTCCTTGTTTTCGACGGTCGTGCTGGCTGGGTTGGAACGCTACAAAGGTTCCGAGTTTGGCTTCGCTGAGTACAAAGCCGCGGTCGAAGAAGCTGGCGAGGACCAGACGGGTTCCTTGTACCGCAAGACGGAAGTACTCGGCTTGATCGGTTCGATTGCCCCGATGCTCGGGTTGACGGGAACGGTGCTCGGTATGATCAAGGCCTTCAATACGATTGCAGCCACCGACGGTGCGGCGAAACCCGCGGAACTGGCTGGCGGCATCGGGCAAGCTCTCGTGACGACGCTGATGGGATTGTTTGTCGCCATTCCGACGATGATTGCGTTCAGTTACTTCCGAAACAAGATCGATTCGATCATCGCCGAGGCTGGGAAACGAGTCGAGCAAGTCCTCACGCCGCTAGGCCGGCGAAAGTAAGAAAAGTACGTCAGGCTTTCCAGCCTGACATGTCAGCCTAGAAAGGCTAACGTACCAATGCGCCTCACCAAACATCGCCGCAACACACGTCCGGAGATGGACATGACACCGATGATTGACATCGTGTTCTTGTTGATCATCTTTTTCATGACGGTGACACAGGTATCAAAACTGAACAAAGAGCAACTGGAGTTGCCGAAGCTCAAAGGAACGGAAGATCAGAAGCCGTCCGTCCTCACCGTCAATGTGACCGAAACCGGCGACATCCTTGTCTCGGGCCGAAAGTTCTCAGCTGGCGAATTCGTTTCCTTGGTTAATCGCGAACTGCGCCGCGTGGGCGACGATCCGAACCTTTTGGGCATCGTCATCCGCGCCGATCAACGGGGCGCCAGCGCCGGGGTGAACTCCGTGGTTGCCACGTTGAACAATCTGCAAATCAAACGCGTCAGAATCGCAGTAGAAGTGCCGCAGTAAGGAGAAGGGCAAGAGCAGAGAGGCAAGAGTCGAGAGCCAGATAGATGGAGTGTTGTGATTTTCCGGCTCTTGACCCTCGACCCTTGACCCTTGACTCACCATGAAACTATCCAGTCGCAAAGTCCAACACGAGAAAAAGATCACTCTCTCGATGACGAGCATGATCGACGTCGTCTTTCTGCTGCTGATCTTCTTCATGACGACTGCCAGCTTTGTGAAGACGGAGCGCGATCTCGATTCGACAATCAAGGTGAACGAGAAGTCGGCTGCTCAAGCGAGCGACCTGGAACCGGCGATCGTCGAGATCGTTCCCGGCGGCTCCGGCTTTGTCTTTCGCGTGGGTTCCCGCGAGCTGATGTCGGAAGGCGAACTGACCAACGTCTTGCGTGCCTTTCCGAACAAGTTGGACGGTGCCTTCGTGCGGGTCAGCGACGGCGCTCCGTTCCGGATGGCGGCGGCGGCAATTCAGGCTTGTAAGGATGCGAATTTTGTGGCGGTGTCTTATGTGCCAATGGACTGATAATTCGATTCACGCAGCAGCAACTCGCGGTTGCCTACTCGCGACGTGTGCCATGGCGATCGTGTTGGCTCCGCTGTGCGCGCATGCAACTCCCGAAGATGACCGGCTGGAAAACTTCCTGACGCGACTGGGCTTGATCGATCTCCAGACCGTGCACATGGAGCAAGTGCTGACCCACGAAAGCGATGATGCAAATCGGCTTGCGCTTGCCAGGCGGCTGGCAGACGTCTACGCGGGTCAGTTGCTCGCGTTTTCCGACGAGACAAACAAGTATGAAGCGGTCGTCCGAAAGATCAACGAATTGCTCGACAAAGTTCCTTCGGCCAAGACGTCGCTACTCGAAGTCATGCTGTTGCAAGCCGATTACTATCGTGCCGAGGGCTTGGTCGGAAAATGGATCGCCGATCGCAACGACGCGTCCAGCCGCGGCGACGCGCAAGTCATTCTCGATCGGATTGCTCCTGAATTGAATCGGCTGCAGAGCGCGCTGAATGCCAAACACGACAAGCTGCTCGAAGAGATCAACGAAATGCAGGAGGGGGAGCAACTGACGCTGCAAGAGAAAGAGCTGGCGCGACTGCAAGCCATCGTCGGGCGCGCCTCATACTTCGCGGCGTGGTCGAGCTACTACCGAGGGCTGACTACGAAATCATCGCCCGACTTCGACATTGCATTGAGAATCTTCCGCCAGTTGCTGGGCGTCGGTGACAGCTACGAGGACGTCGAGGCGGAGTACCTTGGCCTGGAATCGATTTGGCGATCGCGTACGTTGATTGGTTTGGCGTTGACCGAAGCCGCCATGAACCGTGCAGAGCAGAGCGATCGCTGCTTCGAGTTGCTCAATCATGCTTCCGTTCCGCCGCAGTTGCGAGATCAGGCGAGCTACTGGCGGCTGCAATCACTGCTTAACGTCGAGCGTTACGCCGACGCGATCGCGTTTGCCGAGAAACAGATCGCGGCCTTTACGGGAGGGGCGACACAGGGCCAAGTCAGCTTCTGTGTCAGCCTGATTCAAGCGGCTTACGCAGGCGGTGCCGCCGCGAACCCGCAGGCTCGGCCTCTCGGCGCGTTAGGACTCGGCGGCTTGATCAAGCTCGGCCAGCTGAGCCCGGCCAAGCAGTTGATGGCGAAGTACAAGATTGAACTTAATGACGACGCCGGCTTCTACTTGCGGTGGCTGCAAGGGCAGCAACTATTCGAACGGGCCGAACAGACGAAAAGGGAAGCCGACTACGCGGCCGCGGCGGCAAGCCTGACGCAGGCGCTGCGCGATCCAGCGGCGAATGATGACCTTGGAGCGGCGGGACAGTGCCGCAGCCAGCTCGCATGGTGTCAGTATCGACAAGGAAACTTTGAAGACGCGGGCCGCGAATTTCAACTGGCCGCGGAACGATTGATCGCAGCGCGAGACAAACTCGCGATTGATTCCGCTTGGATGAGTTTTGTCTCCTTTCAAGCGGCCAGCAAATCAGCGCCCCGCTTCAAGGATGCGGCGATCGATACACTCAACATGATCAAACGCGAGTTTCCCGATCACGAATACGCGAAGCGAGCTGACTACTATATCGGCAAGTTGCGACGAAGCACTTCGTCCGCCGAAACGCTTCGCAGTCTTGAGAATGTCGCCGCAGACTCCCCGGACTACCTGACTGCACGCTACGAGATTGCGACGCTCTTGTACCAGCAGTGGGCCAAGGCCGCAGCCGACGAAAAAGCAATGATCGCACGACGGCTGTTCGATGCCACCGATACCTACCTCAAGCTGACGAAGTTGGAACCTGACAAAAGCCGGCTTGTGAGGTCGCTGAACCAAGCGGCCAACGTGGCGCTGAATGGAACCGTTGCGGACACGGATACCGCAGCGCGGTATGTTAAACAAGCGAATGCGCTCGCGACTTCGCTACCCTTGTCCGACTCGGCGGTTGCGGAATACTACTTTCACGCCATGCAGTTGGCGAAGAGACGAGGCGATTCATTGCAAGAGCGGCTGAACGCAGGGTGGCTCGTCGAGCATGCGGCCGGCTCGCAGTACGAGCTTGCTGCCATCATTGTGATGGCTCTTACGATGGACAAGAAGATTGCGGATTCAGCCGATGTCGCCGACGATGATGTGCGAGAGGCGTTCGCTCTCTATCAACGACTTGTCGAGTTGCTCGGTGATTCCCCCGAGGCAATTCGAGCCAGCAAGAATGCCCAAGTCGCGAACTCGAAGCTCGCGGAATATGCGGCTCGTTTAGGGCGACACGACATTGAATCGCAACGCATGGAGAGTCTCTTAAAAGCGAGCGACGGTCCGCCGAGCAAGAGTTATCTGCGACGAGCGGGCCTCGCTAGTTTTGCCACCCAGGACTACGACGCGTCGATTGGACATTGGAGGACCTTGGTTCGAGGCCTGTCAAAGCGGTCCGACGAGTGGTTCGAAGCTAAATACTATCAACTCGCCTGCCTGTTTCAGCTCGACGCCGTTCAGGCCCGCGTCGCATTCGATCAATTCAAGTTGCTGTATCCGGATCTCGGGCCGCCAGCCTGGCGAGATAAGTTCGAGGCACTGCACTAACCCGGATTATCAGCGTGCGGTTCGGCGCTCCACCGATCTGCGCTCGCGAGAACCGCGGGCTATGAAAACGCCGGGATAAACCGGTTTGGAGTTGAGAATGAAAGAGTCTTACAGTGAAATCTTAGCCAGATACGCTGGCCCTGAGTCGTACGCCGACGATGGTAACATCGGGGGTGTGGTAACGGCAGGGGTACACCCAGGCCCAGTTAAGGGAATACTTCACGTAGGGATCTGTGCGGGGGGCCGCCGGCAACGGCGGTCCCTACCGCGTTCGCCTGGCGGCTGATCCAAAAAGACGACAGTTATTCTTCAACCGATCCCAACGTGGGGTAGCTCTCGGGCGCAAACAGCATTGTAGTCTTGCTGGACGGGCTTCAGCCACTCCTTTCCCAGCAGCTCCCAGTAGCCCGATGTTCGATAAAGACTAGCCATCACCTGGAGGCGGTTGCTACACTACAGGGTTGGTACGTGGCTTTACTACTGCGGAGAGTTTCATGACGATTGCCAACTGCCCACGCTGCCGCGAGCAGGTTTCCGTCCCAGACAGCGCCAGTCACGAAGCCACAGTACAGTGCCCCTTCTGTCAGGACGAGTATTCGCTTGCCGAAGCAATTGCCCAGCTCCCTCCGAGCTTGATTGTCGTCTCGGATTTCGGCCAGGCGCCTGCGACTGCCGTGGCGAATGAAGATGATTCGCCATGGTCGGCGTTGAACCTTGACGACGACGCTTCCCCGGCGGCCGCATTCGACTTCGCGAGCGGTTCCGCGACAGCCGGCGGCAAGTCGACAGGGGCAGTTCGACCGGGCAGCCGCTCGCGCAAGCCGCAGGGAAGTCCCATTAAGTCGGTTTTGTCGATCGTCATCGGCGGACTGTTGGCATTTCCGATTGCTCAGCTGATCTTGTGGTATCTGCCAGGCGACTGGAAACGCGACTTTGGCGCCGGCCCTATCGTGGCGCAATATGTTCCGCAAATCGTGCCCGCGAAGTTTCGCGGCAACAAAGCCGACGCGGAACCTTCCACCCAAGATTCCGGTTCCATAGTCCCGGAGTTCGACTTCCGTGGTTCAGGCGCGTTTGGCGGGGAAAGTGGCAGCAGCGACGAGAATGTCAACGCTAAAAACAAACAGGCAAACAGTTCAGAGAAGAAACGGAACACGAGTGACATCGCCGCTTCCAACGTAGAACCGCCTGCTGAAGAGCAGATGAGTTTGGACGATGCAGGGGCGGTTGGCGAGGATCTCTTCGGCAGTTCGCTGGAAGTCCCCGGACTCGAGCTGGGAGAACTTCCTTCAATCGACGTGCCGGTGCCACCGATCGAACTTTCCAACGTGCCTCCGGAGACAACGGAGGAGCCCAGCTCTGAATTCCCCTCGCCGGACGACACTCCTCGAACGCTCGTTGCCCGCCAGTCCGAAGTCGCTAGCCTTGCGCCTGGCAACATTCGGAATGCCCCGCAAGTCAGCGCCGACGATGTCGTGAAGAGCGTTCAAGCGGCATCGAGCGGTAATCTGGCTTGGGATACCGACGAAGCAAGTTCACCAAGCGTGGCCTTAAAGAAAGAGTTTTACCTCTCGTTCTCAAAACTCGGCGAGGCATTGACGTTCGCTGACCGAGCTGACAAGGAGGTCGTGACGCAGATTGCGGAAACGGCAAAGCTGCTGCAAGAGGTTGGTAAGCAGCCGGACAAGCTGGCCGTGATCGGCGGCGTCGCAAATGGTTGGATTGCGGCAGCGCGCGAGATACGGATGACCGACGGAATCTGTCTTTACGGAGTCGTCAAATCAGTCGGACCGATTGGCAATTTCTTTGAAACGACCGTCGAATCCGGGAATCAGCAAATCGCCGTGGTCAGCATGTCGGACCCATCCGAATACTTCGCGGAGAATCGTCAAGTTTTGATATTGGGAACGATCCTGGACAATCCCGCGAAGAATCTTGGCGGATACGAAGGGAGCCGCGCGGTTGTGGTTCTTGACGGCTTCCACACAAACGTCTCGGCCGAGTAAATCGCCGGAGGAGTCATGGCAATGGATTCGCCCGATCGTCAATCGGAGGCAACGGTGCCGGATTCTGGCGATATCAGCCCGAGCGACAGCAGCCTTGATGCTCCTGACTCTTCGCAAGTTTACGAATACTTGAGTAGCGGTGCAAATTCCACCCCATGACACAACATCGAGGAGCAAGCATCATGCGACGACTAACGCGGCAACCGACGATTGAAAACCCAAGAAGAATATGTGTGGCTGGGGTCACCATCACGGCCAGCCTCCTTTTCCTCGTCGTCGCACCGTTACTGGCACAAGATTCGGCAGTGGTCTTGCCCGGCGCCCGCCCCACGATCGACGCCGCCAAGTTTCCATCACTGCAAGCCGCATTCGACGCAGTGCCGGAGAGCGGCGGACTCGTGCAGCTGCCCGCTGGCACGTTCGAGATCACCGAACCGTTGCGACTTCACACGGAGGACACGTGCGTCGAAGGAGCCGGCACCGCGACTCACATCAAGAATCTCAATACCGAAGGCCAGCCAGCACTGCTCGTCTCGCACCCTGAATGCAACGACGCCAAGACCGATCGTAAGCATCAGCTGTGGCGCATCCGTCTCGCCAATCTTCGGATCACTGGAAACGAGAAGAGCGGTGCGGGGATCGAAGCCCGCCAGATCAACGAGATTTTTGTCGACGGAGCGACGGTTAGCAACAATGGCGGCGACGGAATCTTTCTGAATTATTGCTACGAGGATCCGCGCGTCGCGGACTGTCTGATCACCTATAACAAGAAGGTCGGCGTGAATCTTCAAGGCTGTCACGATATTATCGTTTCGTCGTGTCAGTTCGAGGAGAATCAAGACGCTCTGCATTGCTTTGACGGCTTCAATCTTTGCATGACCGGCTGTTGCGTCGACGATCATCTCGGCGAAGGCGTCGTCATCGAGAACACCTACGGCAGCGTCGTCTCGGGCAACATGATCGAAGAGTGTAAAGGCACAGCCATCGTGTTGGACCGCGATTGTTACGGAATCACGCTCAGCGCCAACGTGATCGCTCACAATGGTGGCGGGATCGACTTGCGGGACGCACACGGTTGCGCCGTCTCGGCCAACACTTTCACGATTCTGCGAACGAATGCTTTGCGAATTGGCCCTGACAGCGGGCGGATCAGCGTCGGTGGCAACAACTTCTCGAACAGCTTTATTGGCGAGGATAAAGTCCGCCGCGGCACCGAAGACCTCGCTGCGGCCGGCCTCGTCCTTGAAGCCACCAAAGACGTCTCGATCAGCGGCAACGTATTCGCCGGCCTCACCGAAAAGGCCATCACGCTCGTAGGGGAATCTCGGGGCATCGTGTTTGCAGACAATGTGCTCAGTGACGTCGACAGCGATCACCCCCAGCTCAAATCGGGAACGGTATCAAACAACCAGGAATCCGAGGCGAGTAACTGACCGCGAGACGCCCGGTTAGACTTTTTTGCGATTCGCGAAACGATGGAGTCTGGTTGCAGGTATAATGCGGCGGATTAACGCTTCCCGCTCGATAACCTGAGGAGAACTGCGGTGGTCGCCATTCGAAATGCTGGACTTAGCCTGCTACTCTTGCTGCTCGTCTCTGCTTCCGGTTTCGCGGACGATCGCACGGCAGCCGACTTGCTCCCGTCAACAACCATTCTCTACGCCGAAATTCCACAGCCAGAAGCGGTGATCGAACTCTTTGAAGGTCATCCGCTACGCCGGCGGATCGAGAAACTGCAGGGCGTACGCGATGCGTATGAAACCAAGCAATTCCTTCAGTTCAAAGCGGCTGTCGCCCTTGTCGAGGCCAAGCTCGGGCACTCATGGCAGCACATATTGGGGTCCATTTCGGAAGGGGGAATCGCTCTCGGCTTTGATGCCCGGACGCAGGGTGCCATACTGCTCGTCAAAGCCCGTGACGAACAAGCCGCACCGAAGCTGCTCGAAACTTTGATCGAGCTGGCCCGCGCGGCGGCCAAGGATGCCGGAAATCCCGATCCCGTAAAGTCCGGCGAATACCGCGGCCTCACGGCCTATCAAGTCGATCAAGCCAAAATCGTCACCTTGGGGCGATGGCTCGTCGTGACCAACAAGCCCGAATCGGGCAAAGCGGTCTTGGACGCTTACCTCGACAAGCCGAAAATGACTCTGGCCAACACCACGCAATTCCAAGAGGCTCGCTCGAAGGTTGCGGACGCGGCGACGGCTTGGGGTTACGTCGACGTCGAAGCCATTCGCAACGGCGGCATCGCGAAGGACCTATTCTCAGGAAAGACTGACAATCCAGCCTCTGAGTTGCTCGTCGGCGGATTGCTGGACACGCTCCGGCATACACCGTACGTGACGGCGTCGTTGACACTCGATCAACAGCACACACGGCTCGAATTCGCATCGCCTCATCAACGAGAGTGGACGACTGAAGCTCGCGAGTACTTCTTCGGCCCCGACGGCAACGGCCGCGCGCCCGCTCCGCTTCAAGTCCCGAATCAACTGCTTTCGCTTTCCACCTACCGTGACGTTTCGACAATGTGGCTGCGGGCCGGAGACTTGTTCACGGACAACATCGTCGATCAATTTGCGAAGAGCGAAAGCGTCCTCTCAACGCTGTTCTCCGGCAAAGACTTCGGTGAAGATATTCTCGGCGAAGTCCATCCAGAAATCCAATTAGTTGTAGCGCGGCAGAGCTATCAAGACGGCGCACCTCAACCCGCCATCAAGCTTCCCGCGTTCGCCGCTGTGTTCCGCCTCAAGGACCCCGAAACGATCCGCCCGGAGTTTCGGCGGACGTACCAAAGTTTGATTGGTTTTCTGAACATCACCGGATCGATGAACGGCCAGCCGCAACTGAACCTCGACATCGAGAAGGAAGACGCCTATCAGATCGTGAGCGCAACCTATCTTGCCGATAAAGATGCGAGTCAGGGAGGCTTAAAGATCCACTACAACTTTTCGCCTTCGATCGCTTTTGCCGGCGAATACTTTGTCGTGTCGAGCACGACCGCCCTCGCCAGAGAACTTGCCGCGTCGCTGGGCCACGGTACAACGCAGAACACCGACTTGAACTCAACCATCAAGCTGGACGTGAGCGGCCTGAGCGCCATCCTCGACGATAACCGCGCCCAACTCGTCGCGCAAAACATGCTATCCGAAGGGCACAGCAAGGAAGAAGGCGAGCGAACGATCGGTGATCTGCTGGAACTGCTAGGGGCGGCTGAAAGCGCTTCGATCGATCTGGGCACAAGCGACGGTACCGTGCGAGCGTCACTCGAAATCGACTATGTCGCCGATTGAAACCTATACCTATTCAAACTTGCGAAGTCTTCGGAGACTTCGCAAGTTTACGTGCGATCCGGCCATCTGACGAAGAAACGCCATGAAGAATACTACCATCGACCCGACGTGGGCCTGGACGCCCTATCGCCCCTCGGACGAAAGGCCCTGGAACCGGGCACGCGCCGCCCACTTGCTGCGGCGGGCCGGTTTCGGTGCGACTTCACAAGAGATCGACGCTGCGGTTGGCCAGGACCCAGATGAGATCGTTGCCGGCTTGGTTGCGCCCAACTTAGACGCAGACTTTGAACGCGAGAGTGATGCATTCGCGAAGACGATCCTGGCATCAAGCGATCCCAAGCAACTGTCGGCCTGGTGGAGCTACGTGATGCTCCGCACACCCCATCCGCTGCTTGAAAAGGCAACGCTCTTCTGGCACGGACACTTCGCAACCAGCGCCGCGAAAGTCGAAGATGCCCAGACCATGTACAACCAGAACCGCCTCTTTCGGCAGTTTGCGTTGGGCGACTTCGGCAAACTGACGCACGTGATCTCACGCGACCCGGCGATGCTTATTTACCTCGATTCAGTAACGAATCGTAAGGCACATCCCAACGAGAACTTTGCACGTGAGTTGATGGAATTATTCTGCCTGGGCGAAGGCAACTACAGTGAGAAGGATATCCAAGAATTGGCGCGTTGCTTCACCGGCTGGGAAATTCGCCGCGACAAGTTCCGCTTCAATCGCTTTCAACACGATACCGAGCCGAAATCCGTCCTCGGTCGTAGCGGCCAGATGCCGGAAGGCGAATCGATCGACGTCGTCCTGGACCAGCCCGCCGCCCCACAGTTTATCGTTCGCAAGCTGATTCGTTACTTTATGTTCGACGAGCCCGTTGCCAGTGACGAGTTGGTGCAGCCGCTGGCGATGGAGTTGCGAGAGCATAAGTGGGACATCGCTCACGTCGTCGGTCGCATGCTGACCAGCCAACTCTTTTACTCCGAGCATGTCATCGGTCGCAAAGTCCGTTCGCCCGTCGATCTCGTTGTTGGATTGCTGCGTACGCTCGAAGGATCGACCAACGCTTATCAACTCGGTGACGACTTGCATCAGCTCGGCCAGGGCCTCTTTTACCCGCCCAATGTGAAGGGCTGGGACGGTGGCCGTGCCTGGATCAATTCGTCCACGCTGTTGGGCCGAGCAAACGTGATCGGCCGAATCATTCGCGATGAAAGGACCCGGTTCGCCGGTGGGAATCTTGAAGCGTATTTCAATCGGCTCGATGCAGACTCGGCTCCGGCGATCGTCGATAAGCTCATCGAAGTGACCCTGGCCGTGCAGCCACCACCAACCGTCAAAGAACAGTTAGTCGAAGTCATCAACCGCAACGGAGATCGAAGCGAGCGGATCGCGGAAGCGATTCACGCGCTCAGCACGATTCCGGAGTTTCAAGTTATGTAACGCTTCGCTTAACCGCACGCCGGAGGCGTGCGCCCCAGACACGGAGAGCGCACGCCTCCGGCTTGCGGTTAAACGATAAGTTGCTTACGGCCGTGAAGTGCGAGCAAAAGGAACCGACCATGAAATCGAATCGACGAGAATTCTTGAAGACAACACTGGGCGCATCGGCGGTCGTCTCGCTGGGAGCGACCGTCCCCGAATTCCTTCGCGCGGCCGCGGCTGCCGGCACCGACGAGAAAGAGACAGTCCTTGTCGTCGTGCAGCTGTCCGGCGGTAACGACGGGCTGAACACGGTCATTCCATTTTCCGACCCGGCGTATCGCAGCAGCCGGCCGACGCTGGCGATTCCGGCGAGCGACGTCCTGAAAATCGACGACGCACTCGGCTTTCATCCGTCGGCACGTGGTTTCGCCGATCTGTTGGAGGACAACAGCTTGGCGATCGTACAAGGCGTCGGCTACGCCGATCCTAATCGCTCACACTTCGAGTCGATGGATATCTGGCACACTTGCCAACGCAAGAGCGATTCGCGCACGACCGGCTGGTTAGGGCGATACCTGGACGCCTCGCAAGCCGACAAGTCAGGCGTCTCGTTGGCGTTGCACCTGGGCCACGAGAAACAGCCGTTCGCCCTGACGGCCGAAGATGTGCGAGTCCCCTCGATCAGCTCGGTAGAAGGCTTTCGTCTGAATGACGGCGGCGACAAGGACGTGCGTTCGACAATCTCGAAGCTCGCGTCGTCCGCGCGCCAGGATGCCGATTCGATTCTGGGTTTCCTCCAGTCCACGACAACGGTCGCTTTGGAGGCAAGCCAGCGAGTCGAGCAGGCCACTCGCGATTACAAGACGCTCGTCATCTACCCCGCAAGCGACCTCGCCACGAAGTTAAAAACCGTGGCCCAGTTGATCGACGCGGGTCTCGGCACTCGAGTCTACTATGTCACGCTCGACGGATTCGACACGCACTCACAACAACCAGCAGCTCACGCGGCGCTGTTAAGTGAACTCGGCGGTGCTGTCTCGTCGTTCATCAAGGACATCAAGCACCACGGACACGGCGATCGAGTTGCCGTTCTGGCGTTCAGCGAATTCGGGCGGCGCGTCGAAGAGAACGCCAGCGAAGGGACCGATCACGGCGCGGCGGCACCCATGTTCCTGGCCGGCAGCAAGGTCCGCGCCGGATTGATCGGCGGTCATCCAAGCCTGACGGACCTGGAGGATGGCGATCTGAAGTTCCATACCGATTTCCGCGCGGTCTACGCTACCGTTTTGGAATCGTGGTTGGGTTGGCCGAGCGAGACGGTTCTTGGCGGTCGTTTTGAGCCGGTTGAATCGTTTAAGGTCTAATTCGGTGGGCCTAGGTGCTCAGGATTCACACAGGACGGATTGTTGCAGTTGTGAAGCACGAACTTTCCAGTGGGGCTTGCCGTGCTTAATCGCAAACGATAAACGGTGCGCGTAATGGTACGCACCTTGCACCTTGCACCTTGAACTTGCCGTAGCCCGATTTTGAAACGCCTGCGGTCCACAGCCGGCAACCGCCCTGCTTGTGCACTTTTGCCCAGAAGCGATCAAGGGCTTTCCCAGTTAGAATGGGTGTGCTAAAAACTCTCTCAGACAAAGAAAACTGTGGTCGGGTAGCTCAGTTGGTAGAGCAACGGACTGAAAACCAGATTAGGGCAGTCGCGAATCTCAGCAAACCCTTGTTTTTATTGACTCAAACGAGTTGCTGATTCGCACCAATCGCATCAAATAGCGTCGAAAGGGATAGTCTATCCCCGCTCGAACCGTCGTCATCCCATCCCGCGAGCCCATCGCCGCAGCCGTCAACGAGGTGTCCAATTTGGACACGTGGAACATGAACGGCCTCGGGGGACGACCAGCACAACGGCCGATGGGATCGTCAACGAGGTGATCGAAGCCAACGTGATCGGATCGGCCGCCAGGGTGAATGCCTCGCTCCCTGGGTGCCGTCTCGCGTGAAGTATCTGGAATGAACGACAATGAACGACTCAACTCGAAACCGGAGATAACGATGGAAGCTGGAACACAAGTCACCGTCAGAGGATCGAAAACGCATCGCGTAATGCCGCAATCTGGATACGTCGTGCGAACCACGTCGTCCACCGTAGCCGTCGACGTCGGACGCAATGTGATTGAGGTGTCGCGGAACGAGGTGACGACTGATAGGCGTGTCGCGGATAGATGGCACCGGACAGCGAATGGTGCGTACTGAATCAGCTCCAACGGCCGCCGAACCGCCAAGACGGTCAACGAGGATCGTCTGTAACGAACGATCGGCCGCCGCAAGGTACTGCAACACCCCTCGAATCCGCATCAAGTATAACCGATTATACTTGGCTCTGAACGCAAGAACGATCGTGGCATCCAGAGGGGAAGAGCATCAATCATCGTCGCTCAAGATGATGCGAGAATTGACCGAGCGAACAACCCTCTCCGTCACGATAGACGTGGACGTGATGATCGAATGTCCGCAATGCCTGCAGCGTCGATATCTGACAATCGCAGTCGTGCCTCGGGTGCTTTTGTAAGTTCTGAAATCTTGGCAGCCGCAACGAGAACAAGAGATGCCGCTAGCCGCGTCGCTAGATCCATTCCCTTGGTTGCCGCCGCCGGAATTGGCGATTTCGAATAACTCGGAAAGCGATCGACTTGGTTTCGATTTTGCCATGCTCGCATGATAACCGATTTCCGATCGAACAATAAAACATCCCGCCGCTGCCCGTGGCACGTAACAGCGACGAGATGTCCTCAGGTTGACGCATGTGGCGATCGTCAGCCGTTGGATAAAAACACCTCCACCGGAGCCGATACGACAAGCACCAGTCGGCGGAGGTGTGGCAAGCGATGCCTGGTAACGCCGCTCGCCTTTTTTTAATCGTCGCCGCCACGGAAGGAGTCACTAACGCGACGACGACGCAGGCACACGATGGAAGGAATCAGAATCATCGCGGCCACTTGGACTATTCGTCGAGGATTTTTTGTCTTGCGTCGAACTCGGCCGCTTTTGCAATCGCAAGTTGTTCGCCTGCCGCTGAAAGCTCTAACTGCCATCGCGTAAGGCGTGCTTCGTACAGTCCGACCGTCGAACTGTCGACCGGTGTCGCCCTGACGTTTCCGTTGCGATCGACATTTCCGGTCGTCGCAGGCCCATACTTCGGCCTACTTTCTCTTTCGATTTCGGCTTCGTAAAGTTCGATTTTTTCTCTCGCCGCTGCAACGCGAGTTAACGCAAAATCGATGGCTCGCTTTGAACACCAATGGAGATTCGCCAGATGCGGATTGCAATGATCGGGATGGGCGAGCGTGTGCTCGTGTAGGCTGCCGAACTCTATTTGCTGCTTTTTTTGAATTTCGCGAATTTCCTTTCGCAAAACCTCAACGCGAATTTTGCGATCGGCCGCCGCTTCCTCTAGCGTCGCGTTCGCGTCGCGAAGACGTTCTAAAAGCTCGCGTCTACGCGTCTCAAGCGACGCAGGAACAGGAAGGCGATCGGCTAGCAGTGTTGCGTGTTCGTGCTCAACTTCGCTGATTTCATTTTGAATCGGCGTCGTCGTGGATTGGTGGCGATTCGTCGCATCGTCAAGCTCAAAATCAAGACTGCGAATCACGCTTTCGAGTTCGCGGATTCGCTGAGAGAGCAAACCTTTTTCGGCGAGTTGAATTCGAATATTTCTTCGGCGAACTAGCCTGGGATCGGCGGTAATATCGGCAAAAACTGGGGTAGGGG
>Ga0326597_10003411_pt1 | contig 22917 bp, 23 predicted proteins | sample RVTome_12_FD_203789 | JGI IMG/M metagenome (GOLD analysis project Ga0326597, IMG submission 203789) | Soil microbial communities from uranium-contaminated site in the Upper Colorado River Basin, Wyoming, United States - RVT100D185 | ecosystem: Environmental > Terrestrial > Soil > Contaminated >...
TGGCTGGTGACGACGCTGTCGCAACCAAGCAGTTCCTCATCTCCAGTGTTTTGAACATCGCCGGGTTGGAATGGACCGACTACAAGGGTGACCCAGTCGTTGAAGACGACGTAGAGGACCACGAAGGCGCGCACGTTGTCGGTGATGAGCCCGTGCGCCCGGCTCCTGAGAAGAAGTCGCGCCGCACCAAAACGACTGCTGGCGGCTATCAGATGGATGACAACAGCATCGACCCTTCTCGATTCATGGCTGAAAGCTCCGAGGGCATGCGCAAGGGCACCCAGTCGGCGACTGGTGAGTACGGTCGTGCGCGTGGAGGCCGTCCTGATAGTGGTCGGATCAGCAAAGCCCAGTTGGGCGTCGGCAGGACCAAGAGCCGCCGTAGTGGTAAAGCAGACGCTCAGGCCGGCTATGATGACTACGAGGCCGAGCGCGAGGACCGTGAGGAGCACGTCGACGTCGATCCCAGCATGTTCATGGCTGAGGGTTCCGGTGGCCGTCGCAGTCTGGCGCGTCGGACCGACGCGGCCAAGAAGGCACACGACCTGAACGTCAAGGCGAAGGTGAGCACGATCCCCGGAACCTACGACGATTTCCACGCCGCCACCGATGACACTCGCCAGCGTGAGGTTCAAGCCATGAAGCGCGAGAGGCAGCGTCTCGCTGCCTCTCCGCCACAGGGCGGAGAGCGTATGCAGCGCATGGCTCGTGGGGGTCAGACCATTCCGTCCGGTCGCGAAAAGACCGTGGGTTCGGGCGCCCCTGGGTGGGGCGCCTATAACCAAGAAGTCGACCGATCGGCCAAGAAGCTGCGGGCGATGCAGAACAGCAGCGTCGATGTCGATCCCAGCATGTTCATGGCTGAGGGTTCCACTAAGGCAGGCGGCTATCCCTTCGCAATGAAGAAGAAGCACTACCAAGGTCACTCTGACGACCAGCTTGACTACGCGCACACGGATGCAATGAAGGCTGCGGAGGCGGTGCGTGACCACGACCCGATCGCACACAACTGGTACGTCGACGATGCTGCGACCATTCGGCGTGAGATGAACCAGCGTCGGCAGAGCCCACGTAAGACGCGTGTGCGCCGTGATGAGCACATCAACGTCGACCCCAGTGTGTTCATGGCTGAGGAGAAGGGCACCGTTGGTGGTCCGTCTGCCGCGTCACTCTCTCCCAACCGCATGTCCGATGGTGGGGATACACCTCATAAGCTTCAGGACTACGAGCGCAACAACCTCCTCTCGAAGGCGGTCATGGAGAAGCTGAAGAAAATCGCCGGTGACGGTGTCTACGGCTACTCCCGTGAAGATCTCTTTCGTCTTGCTCGTGAGCGCGGACTGCTTGGGACCGAAGAGAACTACGAAGACGATGGCGACGTCTTTGATGAGGAAGATGAGAAGCGGAGCGAGCAGCAGGCTGAGGCAACTGGGATCGTCAGCACCAGCACCGATTCCAACGCCGGCAGCCAGTTTGCCCCAAACCCGACGCAATACGACGTCGAGGATGATCTTCTCAAGACGCCGTGGGACGAAGACAAGAGCGAGAAGCGACGTCGTAAGCAGGAGGAAGACGCCCGATCCGAGGTTGATAGGATCCTTGGGATCGAAGTAGGTGACCCGCGCAACGACTCGTGGCCAAAGCTTGGCTTCGAGATGGCCCGTCTCATGGGGGTCCAGGAGAACGTCGGTAATCCAGTTCACTCTTACATGACCCAAGAGGAGGTTGCAGCCGAGGAGAAGGCTCTGCGTGAGCGCTCTGAGTCTGACAAGATCCTTGGGATCATGCCTGGCGATCCTCGAAACGAGAACTGGCCCAAGCTCGGTGGTGAGATGGCTCGCCTCATGAACCTGGAAGACCAGGGTGTCCTTCGTGGTCCTCGCGGGATCAACCAAAACGGCTTCGACGACGAACCGATCCAGGAGATGACCACCGCAGGCAGCATGGGCGGCTACGTTGGCGCCGGTATGATGGGCGGCGGTATGACGGGCCGCACCTGCGCTATGCCCTCCTACGGCGATTCCTATGATCTTCCTGAGGATCCCGACGAGCGCGTCAAGGCCCTCAAGAAGATGCTCAGCAAGAATGGCCTCAAGAAGCCAGTCGAAGAGTTTGAGGAATACGAGCCGGCTCCCAACTCGATTAAGGTTCCAATCGTCCGCTCTGAGGATTACGACAGTCACCCGTCGCGCTTCATGAAGCGTCGCTAGAGGTCTACGTGACGCTCGAACGCACCAATCTCATCATGGAGACCGGCTCCTATGGAGGCGGCGGCGCTGGCCGCTCTGCCGGTGGGTTCGCTACACCAGTCTCGGGCAGACGATTCAACACCTGGCCCTTCGTCCCCAACGCTGAACTCTTGATGCAAAAGGATCGAGAGGCTCAGCGACGTCGTGAACGTCTGCGCGAACTGGCGCTAGGATGGTTCATGCACGGCGGTATGGGTACAGCCGGCTCGACGAATGGTGCGTCCAGTGGGAATGCCCCAGGATCAATCTTCTAGCGCCCACCGTTAGCGCCCCTCAAGTGCGCGGTTCGATAGAGGATCAAGAAAACATTCTTCGCTCTCTCAGAGAGCTAATCTGGTCGCTGATACCAAGCTGTCTGGCGTTCGTGCTAGAAATCGGTATCTTCGTGGACTGGATTATCTGGGGTGAATAAGATCGAGCCCGCGGGCGAGGTAAGGTGAAATCGTGTCCAAGAACATGGCTGATCTGAAGTGCAAGTAGTATGAGCGATCAGAAGAACATGACTGATCTGAACTGTCGGTCCACGATCTATATCACGCCTCCAAGGATTGCAAACGCGGTAAGGGCCTACTTTCCCTTAGGTGTAATTCCGTTTGATCCTGCGACGGAGCCAAACAACCCCTTGAAGGCGATCAACTTCTGTACGGGGCCGGGATCGAACGATGGGTCGCTTGGCGATGGTCTTACCGTTTCTTGGTCAGAGCGAGGTGGTGTCTTCGTCAACCCTCCCTACGGTAAGGGGATGAAAAGCTGGTGCGAGAAGATCCACGAAGAGACGGTCGCTGGTGCTGAGATCCTGGCGCTTCTTCCGTGCGGAGCACGGTTCGGTACCAGATATTGGCAGGACCATATCTTCAATTCTGGGCTAGACGTCACACTGTTCGTGCGCGGACGGGTACAGTTCCTACGTCCGGACGGATCGGGCACCCAAGGCTCGAACCCCTACGATTCCCAGCTTTTGGGCTTCGGAGTCGATATTGAACGGTTTACGAAGTGCTTTAAGCACCTCGGCAAGATTGTGGAGATGCGCGTCATAATGTAGACTTTCAACATGTCGCGCCGCAAAGAGCCTGTCGAACCGCGCTTCTGGGCGAAGGTCTCTAAGGGAGCGTCGGACGAGTGTTGGCAATGGATCGCCGGGAAGGGCGGACGGGGCTATGGCATGTTCTGGTTAGATGGGAAACAGGTGAAGGCGCATCGTGTGGCCTGGACACTTGAACATGGTCCGATCCCAGAAGGTAAGGGCTATCACGGGACCTGCGTCTGCCATAGCTGCGATAACCCATCTTGCGTGAACCCCGCTCATCTCTTCATCGGCACGAATGCTGACAACCAAGCCGATATGCGCAGAAAGAGTCGCGGCGTAAATACATCAGAACTTCGCGCGGAACGGATCACGTTTCGAGGGAAGTCGAAGACCATTACTGAGTGGGCGAAAGATCTCGGCATCCCTCGCGGGACCATCACCAACCGTCTTTACGCTGATTGGAGCGTCGACAGAGCACTGTCGGAACCTCCGACGCCTGAGAAGCGATTTCTCTATCACGAGGGGACGCGGCTGTCGGTGACCGAGTGGTCAAAGCGGACGGGAATCCGCTATCACACGATCCTCGCGCGTCTAGACCGTGGATGGTCGGTTGAGCGAGCACTCACAACGCCAAGTAGAGGTTAGGCATGGGAAATCAACCGTCGAAGCTCTTGATCCTCATCGCAGGGAATGCCGGAGCAGGGAAAGATACGCTCGCAAACTATTTGAGTGACGTTACGACGCCCTGGGCCAGAACCTACTCAACGGCATATGCCTACGGGATCAAGAAGATCCTTCATGAGACCTACGGCACGCCTTGGGAGATCCTGAACGGGGATAAGGACGTCAAGGAGTCGAACTACGTTCACATGGGCGCGCAGAAGACGAAGGTTACCGTGCGACGGGCTTTGCAGGCCATTGGTCAGTTCCACCGAGAGATTTTCGGTCCGACCTGCTGGGCGGCTGCGACGCTCACACGCTGCAAGGCGTCACAGGAGCGGATCTGCATCGTCACCGACGCTAGGCACCCTGCCGAAGAGATTCACTGGATCGGTGATGAGGCCGCTTCACAAGGCTTCCTAGTGGTCCCCGTGCGCGTTCGTAGGTCTTCGGTCAAAGTCAACCCCGATCACCCCTCAGAGAGCCTAATCTTGGCTGAGCCGGACGGATCTTTCTCGTTTCTGGTCGAGAATGAGGGTACGCTTGAGAATCTCAAGCAAGCTGCCGAGCAAGTTGCTTGTGCTGCTGTGCTGCTTCAGAAGAGTGGTAAGAAGAAGCTTTCCAAGAAGAACAACGGCTATGTCGTTCGCAACGAGTTCGGTAGGGTTCTCTATGAACCACTGCTTACTCCCAAAGAAGCTGATCTTCTGTCATGCGACGCCTCGAACGAGACGGGACAGGACCATTGGGTTGAGGAGGTCAAGTTCGATCTCCTAAAAGGGGTCGCCAGTGGCTATTGAGACAGCACAGGATGCCATTGGACTTCGCTGCGTCATGAAGGGCTACCCGGGAATCGTCTTGCGAATCAAGCATGTTCACCAGGATCTCACCAGCGAAGAAGGCTGCGATGACATGCGCCCTTCCTGGGCAAACGCCATGGCGCCCGCAGCTTGCGTCTGCGAAGTCGTCTCGGGAACACCACCCGAGGCGTGGGGCGAACCTATCACCCCCTTCGGCCACTTCCGTGTCGCCGCGAAGGATCTCTACTTCGAAGGAGATCCTTGTGTTTTGATCGATTCATCAGCCACCAATCCGCCCCGCGGGCTCTTCTTTTCGAGAGAGAAATCAATGTTTGAACGATTCACCGATAGGGCCCTCAAGGTGATGAACCTGGCTCGCCAGAAGGCGCAGCATCTCAACCACCTGTACATCGGGACGGAGCACATCTTGCTGGGCCTGATGGAAGAGGATTCTGGCGTCGCAGCCAACGTGCTCCGCAGGCTGAAGGTCGATCCGGAGAAGATTCGGGTCGAGATCAAGAAGATCGGTCAGGACAGTCCGATCGTGGTGAACACAGGGCAACTCCCGTTCACGCCGCGCTGCAAGCGGATGCTGGAACTGGCGAGCGAAGAGGCCATCAACTTGCACCACTGCTACATCGGCACCGAACACCTCCTATTGGGTGTCGTTCGAACGGATGAAGGCACTGGCACTGGCGCTGCGGCGCTGAAAAACCTGGGGCTGAATCTTCAGAGTATCCACGATGGGGTCATGGAGTTGCTGGGGGTGGTGGTCCCTGGGGTCACAACCCCGGTCAGCTTCGATGACTACCAGGAGTTCACTCGAACGACCGCTGTCTACCCAGGATGCGACGACCAGAACTTCAACAGCGCGGCCTACTGCACCTTCGGTCTCACTGGTGAAGCAGGCGAGGTCGCAGAGAAGATGAAGAAGCGCTATCGATTGGGTGGTCCCAACGCATTCCTGCCTAGATCGGTCGTGGACTACAACGGCAAGCCGGAGACCTACGAAGAATTCGTAGAGGCGATGAAGAAGGAACTTGGCGACGTCCTCTGGTACGTAGCCGGCCTATCAACGGAGCTTGGCCTCAAGCTTTCCGACGTCGCGCACGGCAACATCACCAAGCTGTCGTCTCGCAAAGATCGCGGTGTGCTCAAGGGCAAGGGCGACGACAGGTAATCGAGATTTGACCGCGTGCTTGTCAAGCGCAAAGATTGAATTTTCGGAAAATCTAGCGTCGTCCGAGGTAATCGACCGACGCTACTTGACCTACGTCAAGCTACACGAATAGATCTCGCCACCGCCCTATGCGATGAGATATGGTGGCTATCCTGGGCCACAACGGACGAAGCCTCCAATGGTATGTAACGTCCACTGGTCCAGTAAAGGAAACACAAGACGTCAGGCGCGAGGTGAGTAGGGACTGTGGGATTGCATCGGCTTGTTGAGCCGTCTTCCCTAGAGACCCTCTCCGGTGAACACGTACCTGAGGCTTACAGGAAGGTAACTACGTGGCAGGCTCCGCTACTCGCTCAACATCTGACGATCTTTCCAAGTCCATTGCGTTCTTCGGTGGCGCAGAGATGCCTGCTAAGGTTTGGAGCCGCAAGTATCGGCTCCGAGACAAGGTCGACAATTTCTTGGAGGAATCACCCCTCCAGACCTTCTGTCGCATGGCCGATGCCGTTTACGCCCCGTCCGATTCAACAATGCGGCAGAACCTCGTCGAACGACGCTTCATCCCGGCTGGCAGGATCCTCTTCGCGCTGGGCAATCCCTTCTTTAGCGCAACTTTGAAGAACTGCTATGTGCTGAGCCTTCGCGACGACTCGCTCGAAGCCATTAGTGACCTTCGCAAGGAGATGGCCCGTACCTACGCTATGGGCGGCGGTGTCGGAATCGATCTCTCCATTCTGCGCCCCGCAGGCGCTCCGGTGAACAACAGCGCCATCACCTCCTCCGGCGCCGCCTCGTTCGCTGACGGCTTCTCGCATCTGACCGGTGAGATCGGCCAGAACGGACGACGAGGTGCGCTCATGATCTCGATGTCGGTCGATCACCCAGACATCGAACGCTTTGTTCATTCCAAGAACGACTTCAATCACGATCTTGCGAGCGAGATTCGCGAGAAGCTCCCGCGCAAGCTCTACAAGAAGCTGAACGAAGAGGTGATCGAGCCTCGTCGTGCCTGTGGCAACGCCAACATGAGCGTTCGCATCACCGATCGCTTCATGAAGGCAGTGCGCGATGGGAGCCATCACATCACGCGCTTCATCATGGACGGCGGCGAAGAGATCGAGAAGGTCTTCGACGCAAAGAAGCTGTTCCGCGACATCGTGATGGGCGCGTGGAGTCACGGCTGTCCTGGCTGTCTCTTCTGGGACACAATGGCGCGCGAGGATAACCGCAATTACCTCGCACCTAGGTGGCACATTGTCACGACTAACCCATGTGTCACCGGGGACACGCGGCTCGCCACGCAGCACGGAATGGTAAAGGTTGAAGACCTCTATGTGAGTGGATCTGACATCGAATGCACCGTCGATACTCGTGCTCTGGGCGAAGGCAAGGGTGTTACCACTCGTCCGGCTGTACCCGTGTTCGCTACCTCAGAGTCAGCAGACGTATGGGAAGTAACCACCAAGAGCGGTCACCGTATCAAGGCTACAGCGTGGCACGATTTCTATACCACGCGGGGGAAGATCGAGTTAAAGGATCTGGTGATCGGCGATAAGCTACTGATTCAGTCCGGGAAGGGACAGTTCGGAGCAGAAGGAACCTACGATCTCGGGTTCCTTATGGGTCTGCTCGCGGGGGATGGTCATTTCACCAACCGCGGGAAGAACAGGCAGGCTGCGGTGGTGTCGCTGTGGGGCAAGGACCGTCGCTTCGTTCCCAAGGTCGTCAACATCGTGAACGAGATGGTGATCGGCAAGATGCCGAACGCTCGCCGTGTGGGATCGATCTGCGTCGAAGACCGCGACGAGGAGCGTGTTCGTTCTGTCACGCTTGCGAAGGTGCTGGCGGGTTACGGTTTCTCAAAGGAGACAAAACTTCAGGTGCCCGAAATCGTATGGCGAGGTACTGAAGACTGTGCCAAGGGCTACATTCACGGACTCTTCCAGGCTGACAGCACAGTCAATGTTTCTGGACACTCTCACGCTCAATCGTGCTCGATTCGCCTCGCATCCTCAACGCCCGCCTTTCTTCGAGAAGTCCAGATGCTTGTAGGGAACTTCGGAATCTATTCTGCGATCTACAAGCGTCGGAAGGCTGGGCAGCGCCTATTGCCCAATGGCAAGGGCGGCTATAAGACCTATCACTGCTCGGCGGATTACGAACTCATCATCGACGGCGAGAGTCGTGACCGCTTCGTGGACGAGATCGGGTTCGCGGATGAAGGAAAGCGCGCCCAACGCTATGCCCGATGGGCTGTTGACAAGAGTCTCTACAAGAGCCAATCTTTTACGAGCCCCATCGTCAGTATCGAATATGCTGGCAAGCACAAGGTCTACGACACCACCCAACAAGACCATAACACCGTCGTCCTAAATACTTTGGTGACAGGACAATGCGGCGAGCAACCGCTCTCAGATGGCGGCTCATGTAATCTCGGAGCGGTCAACCTCGCCCGTTTCACGAAGTATCCCTACACGGATCGCGCCGAGTTCGACTGGGACGGGTTCAAGCAGGCGGTGCGCGATGGCGTTCGCTTTCTTGATGAGATCAACACTATCGAACTCGAAGAGAACCGTGCTCCGATTCAGAAGCAGGCAGAGGTCACCGAGGGTCTGCGTCAGATCGGGCTTGGTGTCATGGGCTACGGCGATCTGTTGCTCCAGCACCAGATCAAGTACGGCTCTGACGACGCGCTCGGCTTCACCGACAAGCTGTTCCGCTGCCTGCGCGACACGGCCTATCACGAGTCAATCATGCTCGCGAAAGAGAAGGGGCCGTTCCCCGCTTTCGACTGGGAGCAGATCAAGCGTTCACCCTTCATCGACCGGCTTCCTGGCGAACTGAAGAAGCTGATGGCGAAGCACGGGCTTCGCAACAGCAACGTGCTCAGCATCGCACCCACTGGTACCATCGCCATCATGGGCGAGACCACTGGAGGCATCGAACCGGAATTCGCATATCAGTTGACACGCGCTGCTCAACTTGGAACCGGTAAGCGGACCAAGTTCACGTTCCTCACTCCTACTGCGCAACGGATCGCTAAGGCGCTCGGCAAGAGCGTTCCGCAGGGTGAGATCGAGGGTGCCGTCGACATGTCGTGGCTCCCCGAGTGGGCCGTGGCTAGCCATCAGATCGAACCCAAACGTCGTGTGAAGGTGCAAGGTCTCATCCAGCAGTACGTCGACACGGCAATCTCCTCAACTGTGAACCTTCCCGAGACTGCTACCATCGAAGACGTGATGGACGTTTACTGGACTGCCTTCGAGGCAGGGTGCAAGGGCGTTACGATCTATCGTGAAGGCTCGCGTGAAGGCATCCTTCAGACGCTTTCAGAGGCGGAGCGTCTGGAATATCCCATCGAGCCGCCGCTCCAGATCAAGTCCAAGCGACTGTCGTTCAAGGGAGAGAACGGTCTTCAGCGCATCCTCATTAACGTCGGCGATTTCCGTCCTGGTGTCCCCTGCGAGGTCTCGGTCATCCACGGCAAGTCGGGCACTGAGGTTGCGTCCTACGCGTCTGCGCTCGGGATCGTCATCTCTATCGCGCTTCAGAACGGTGTTCACCCGATCAAGCTCGCTAGGGCAATGGAGGGTATCAGCGCTGGCTGGGCGACCCGTCTCCCTCTGGATGGCAAGGGTAACAAACCTACGACCGTCCAGAGCGTTCCCGATTCTGTCGCCGCCGCGCTGCGGAAGTTCTACGGCAATGGAATCTACGAAAAGGGCCTCGCCGGCAAGCCTATCAACGGCGAAACCAACAAGTCCGGGTGGGAACTCACGGCTGACGAACGCAATCGAGCCCAGAACTGCCCGAAGTGTGGGAAACAGACCTACATCCCCGACTCTTCGTGCTGGAGGTGCATCAACCCCGCGTGTGATGTCGATGGTGTCTGCGGCTAACGGCACCTAACCCGAGTCAAACAAGACGGTAACCAGCCCTCGTGATAGGATCGCCAAATACGGCAAGCCTGTTACGAGGGTCGTCTTTTGAGCGCTACATCGATTCGACTCCTTCCGCTAGCGCTTCTCATCTTCATGGTGGGAATAGCTTCTGCGGACGGTCCTGCATCTCCCGTCCCACAGGTTCCTGACAATACCGTTCCGGGTTGGGTCTTCTACTGGGTGCTTGGAATCGGCTCAGCCGGCGCTGTCATTTGGTCCACCATCACTAAAATGCTCTGGGATCGCGGCTCCGAAGCACAGAAGGATACCGTTATCGCCAAGGAAAAAATCAGCGTTCTTTCCGAAGAGGAAAAAGGCTGGTTACGCCAGCTTTATTATTGGCATAAGGCGGTCGATAATGACCAAGTTCCGCTCTGGTACATCCCGCGTTCTTGGTTAGAGCACATTAAGAGCCTCAAGACAGATAATGACGCTGTGAAGGGTCTGCTCATCAAGCTTGTCGAATGGAACGAAGAACTCATCTCCGATCTCCGAACACAACTCAAAGAGAGTCGCGGACTTCAAGCTCAACAGCAGACTAAGATGCTGAAGCTTGCTGTCCGCGTTCAACGGGCTGTTGAGGCCCTTGCCGGTATGGAGTCCCCTCCTGCCGTCGAGACGGACCTTAATGACGATGACGATGACGATGACGAGGAGATTGTGTGACAGCAATGCGACCGGCACCAAAGCCATCAGACGTTCAAGACGCAGAGGATCCTATGTTCGACGAGATCGTTCGGCGAACTCTCGACAAAGTCATTCAGCGAATCGACGCGTCTCTCCCCCTCATTCATCAAAAGGCTGCGTCTGATGGGATGGCTGAAACGTCTACTACTCGGCTTTCAAAGGCACAATTCGTTCGTGCTCAAGCGATGTTTCAGGACATGTGCGACCATCCTCTTTTGAATGAAGAGGGTGACGACATCTGCCTGAAGAAGAAGAAAAAGGTTCGACGCGTCAACGGTCATTCTGGCTAGATCAACTGTGACCGTAAGATCCTGTAGGTTAAAGTGAAAGCCTCCTCGTTGAAGAAGAAAGAGCGTTAGGTAGTCGTTCATGGGAACGAACATCGACAAGTTCGTAGAGCCGAGTGAAATCCCGGGATCAATAGCGGTCCCGTTGGGTGGCATCATTGGTTGGATGAATCCTGCCGCTGCGACTATGAACCCAACTCCTCCTGCGGGGTTTGAATTCTGTGATGGGACGGCAGTCTCTACTGTCGGGTCACCGTTCTTTGGGCAACTCAAGCCGAACTTGATGGTTACCAGCGCTGGTGGCGCGAAGGGTATTGCGCGCGGTGCCGACGTAACCGCTGCCCCCTATGGGGTTGGAACTGCGCTCGTCACAGGTGGTAGTGATGCCCATAACCACACAGTCAACAGCGCCGGTAACCACAACCACGGTCTAAATAACCATACCCATAACATGAACAACCACTCTCACTCGGTAGCAAGTAGTGGGGCGCACGATCATAGTTTTACAGGCACCGCGAATCAGTCAGGAACACCTGCTACTGGAAGCGCCTATCAGGGTGGAACCTTCTTTCACAATCATGCTGTGAGCAGCGACAACAGTAATCACTCGCACACAACAGCAGGCCCAAGCACGGCCGATACAGCCACTCCTTCGGTCAGCAACACCACTGATGCGGGCAGCCACGTTCACTCGAACAACAACAACACCATTTTCCCCGCTTTTCATACCGAAGTGGCGTCCATAGTGAGAGTGCTCTAGTGCCCTCCACGCACTCCTACAATCCTGGGGAAATACCAGCGATGTATTCCCCGTGGGGCTACGAGTGGCTACGCCAGCGGTTGCTTGTCGCCGGCCGAACAAATCCCATCGTCTACGGTGACGACAGCGTGCTGGGGAACGTCATCCTTTCAATTGGAGAATCAAACGTCTCTAAGAATCAACTTGCGTTTGAGTGCCAGGCCCCAACCGCCGAGTTGGCCGCAAATCAATCGGTCATGACCATCCCACCCACGACCACCCAGAAGGTGACGATTACTGGTCCGATTGGCGCCGTCGTCAAGGTCCGCTTTGACGGTATTGGCTTCATTTCGGAGACCCAATTCACAATTCCTGGGAACAGCAATTACGAGTTTCAGTTCGGGCCCTGCCCGGCGGGGCAACGCGTCGTTACTTCGCAAATGTTCGATTTCTACGTCGAGGACGGCTTGTGCTCGCCCGTAGCGGTCATGGTCAATTTCAAATGAACGGGAACACCGGGAGATCGGTAGCTGGGCTCAAGAATTTTGGCTTGATTTACCCAGCATCACCGTTTGACTTTGCGTTTCCACAGGCTTAGACTCTGGGGAGTTAGATAGATCTCCCCTGGGAGGAAGAACATGTCAGTCCTTCGTCAGCAATTCGCTCAGACTCTCGTGGCGTCCGTTCCGAACGCAACCACACTGGAGTTCGATCTCTTCGGTCCGGAGTCGCCCCTCGCGCCTCCCTACGCAGAGGGCACCGATCACGTCATCGAGCCTCGCCAAGTTCGTCAGAACGAGGCCGGTTGGGTCGTCATCGATGGTCTTACCAACCTCGGAGTCGCAACGGTCACGTTCGACGTCGAGATCTGGCAGCGTGGCGCAGCTTCCGCTCAGCGGAATCTGGAGGCCCCACTCTTCCCGTCGGGCGCGGCTGCCGCCGCCGACCCCAGCCTGAAGCGAGCAGTCGCTACTGGCTTGGCTGGCAACAGCGCACTTCTGCCGAGCATCCTTGGTGGCGGCCTTGGTGGCACTACCTCCAAGGACGTCCCGGCTCTGCACCTGCGCGCCGATGAGTTCGTGAAGCTCCGCATCACAAACGCCTCAGGCGGTCCGCTTGCCGACACGTTCCTCGCCAAGTACGATCTTGGTGGTAACCCCGGCGACACCCACCGGCTCGCGTAAGCGGCGTTCTAGAAAGACACAGGAGAAAACACTATGCTCGGTCGCAAGACTCTCACTGCGGACGCCACGCTCGCAGGCCCTACCGACTTCGATACCACCCAGCTTGCGCTGGGTCAACTCGAACTCGGCTTCACGGTTGAGGAAGACGAAATGCTCGTCGACCTCGAAGCTCGTCTCACCTACTCGAATTCGGTTCGGGAGGCCACTGATTTCACGTTCTACGTGGATGGTGTTGCGTCCCCCGACCTCCCTGTCGAGGGGCTCGTCCGCCACACGGCGGCGGTGATCGCCGACGAGAACACGGTCTACGTCAAGGCGACCCTTCGTCTCGCCAAGGGCTATCACACCGCCGAGGCGCGGACGTCTGCTCCCTCCGGTGCTGTGACCATCGAGGGCGCTTCGATGCTTTGTGAAGTCACTGCTCGTCGGAACAGCCACATTGGCACCCTTGGCCACGGCGTCGACGCCAAGGCTCAGTTGGTCCAGTAGACCCAACCCGGTCGATAGACTGTCTAACTTCAAGGAAAGAGCCTGGCAACTGTCAGGCTTTTTTCATGTACTGCGGTAAGATATTGGTTCAACCCAGAACCCGGATTGACAAGGGGTAGGAACATGGCTTCTCGACTCGACGTTGGGCTCAAGAATGGCGCCCAGGCAACAGCACGGGAGCGTGTAGACGCTCTTCGTAAGCTTCAGATCATTGTGGACAGCGCCGTTGCGCCGCTCACCACACTTCGTCCGACCGACGAGGGTTCGTTCATGCGAGTCGACTTTCCCGATAGCGTTGCGTCCGAGCAAGCACAGGCTTGCTTTCGCGCAGCGGTGAACATCGCCGGACTGTCTGAGTCGCCTCTTGCGGCCGGATCACCTCGTCTGGTGACGCTGACTGGCGATAGCCTGACCGGTGCCCAGCAGTACGATTACTCGGTCTAAGCATGGCCACCCTAATCACCGTCACCATTGACCCCGCTCAGCGCCGCAACGCGCGTGAGGAGATCCAGACCCGTGTCGAAGGGGCAGTGACGCTTCTCGACAACCCCGTCGTCATTCGTGACGTCAACGCAAGCACCCTGGAGTTGCAGCTTCCAGACTCGCTTCCCGCCGAAGAGGTTGGCTCGATCATCAAGGGTCTTGCAAACCTCGTGCATCGTCCGGAGTCTGGGATCCTCAGTAACGTAGTTGTTGTGCCCGAAAACACCGAGGGTTTTCAGCGCCAGTACTCGGTCTAGTCCAACAATCCACCCCCGGATACCGAATATGGGCGGCCCAGGAAGTTCCTGGGCCGCCTTCTTGTACGACGACGCACAACTTGCGAGCATGGTGGTAGACGTGTCGTAGCGTTCTCGTCCCTCATGCGGTAAAACGAGTGCAACGGGGTCGGGTATGGGTGCGTCACTGCTAGAAGTCGGTACTTACGAGCTACGCTCTGGAGATGCGCTTCAGCAGCTTCGGCTGCTCCCTGACGCGTCTATCCAGACATGTCTGACCAGCCCACCGTATTTTGCGCTACGTAAATACAGCACGGCTCCTCAAGTCTGGGGAGGCGATGCCAACTGCTCCCACGAGTTGGGTCTAGAGATCCCTGGAGACGCTAGAGGGGGATCAGGGCCCAAATCCAAGGAGAAGCGCTCAGACGACTCGAAGTCTTCATACGGTAGGAACGCCACCCGAGGGCGTTTCTGTGGCTCCTGTGGCGCCTGGGAGGGCGAGCTAGGGCTTGAGCCGACCCCAGCGCTGTTCGTAGAGCATTTAGTGCTGATCTGCCGTGAGATTCGTCGTGTTCTGCGCGATGATGGCACCTTCTTCCTGAACATCGCTGACACCTTCTACTCTGGAGCGCTGAAGGGTCACCCTGATCCTTGGAAGCTCAAGAAGAAGGATCTCTGCGGCGTCCCACATCGTCTCGTCACCGCTCTCCAAGAAGACGGCTGGTACTGGCGCACCGACGGAATCTGGTCCAAGGCTGGGGGTAACTGTCCTCGGTGCCACTTTCGAATTGAGAAGGGCTCTACCAAGCCTGAATCGGTGAAAGATCGTTTCACGCGCTCACATGAGTATCTGTTCCTACTCACCAAGTCTCCAAATTACTACTTCGACGTAGAGGCGGTAAAAGCCGGGCATACAACCTCATGTCGTCGTGACGTCTTCCATATCTCCTCTCAGAACTTCCGTGGCGCACACCACGCCACGATGCCAGAAGCTCTAGCCGAGGTAGGAATTCTCGGTGGAACATCGGAGCATGGTGCGTGCGCCAAATGTCAGGCTCCCTACAAGCGGATCACCCAAAAGGGTGAGCTAGACCGTAAGAAACAGAAGGAGATGGGCAGTGACGCCAGCGGTGACTACAAGGGCGAAAACCTAAAGGACTATGAAGGGGCAGGGGCCGAGAAGGCCAGCGACCTCAAGCGTAGGATTCTGGCCGGTGCTCGAAAGACTAAGACCGTTGGCTGGGCGCAGACCTGCAAGTGCGTTGAGCCTGGCGATCCGATTCCGTGTCTAGTGCTTGATCCATTCTCTGGGGCCGCCACAACTGGAGCAGTGGCTCTTCGCTACGGACAGCGCTATCTCGGGATCGAACTCCTAGAGACCAACAACGTCGAGATCGCCAAGCCGCGTTTGGACGCCGAGCTTGAGGCGCTCAAGGCACCAGTCGAAATTGACTATCTCCCGTTGACATCGGGCCTTTATCACGGCGCCTCTGAGATTCTGCTCCACCGAGTGGTCCCAAACTCGGTCAGATTGATCCTGACAGACCCTCCCTATAACGTGTCGCAAGAGAATAACTTCCACACGATGGGGCGCACTGGGATCAACTTCGCCTGGGACGGCGGCTTCGATCAAGAACTCTGGATTCGCCTGGCGGACAAAGCGCTCATGCCCGGCGGATCTATCGTGATCTGGAACGACTGGAAGGTGCTCGGGTTGATCGCGCACCTCTTGATCGATCTTGGCTATGCGGTGAAGCGTCCGCTCACTTGGATCAAGTGTCTCTCTGGCTCTACAAGAGTCTATGCTCGCACCAAGAAAGGTGACATCCCGATCACCGTGAAAGATCTTGTGCGGTGCGATCCAGAGTCGGTGCAGTTGTGGACCGGTGAGAATTGGTCGCAGGCTGTGGGTTGGACGCAGAACCTTACACCGGAAGCACCTGTTGAGATCACACTTCGATCTGGTGAGGTCATCAAATGCACGGCAAATCACCGCTGGCCTACCGTCCGCGGGCTCCTTCCCACTGAGGAACTCAAGGTGGGCGACGTTCTACTATCCACGCGCCTCTCACAACCAGAGCAACCGGTCGAACCTGCTGCTCTCGATGACGAGCTAGTGGGCTGGTTTGTGGGCCTCTACATCGCAGAGGGGTCGCGCGGAGGACACAAGGCTTCGCCCAAGCTCCAGATCGCGGGACACGTTGATGAAGACGATCGACACCAACGGTTGGCTGAGATTGCCGCAGCGTTCCATGGAACGCTGAACGTCTACAACACGCATGGCAAGGGTGTCTCTGCGAACCTTACCAGCAAGATCCTCATCGCCATCATCGATACCTACGTGGCAGGGAAGGATGCATACACAAAGCGCCTGAAGGGCGCCGCCTGGCAGCGCAGCGACGCATTCTTGGGCGCTGTGCTGTCCGGTTACCTCGAAGGTGACGGTCACTTCGACGCCGGAAACGACCGCTTCAGGCTCGGATTCACACGCAGGAACAAGTGCTGGGCGAATGATCTACGATGCCTCGCTGCACGACTTGGAGCAAGTCTTCGCCTCAGACCCGGGACCTCAACCTGTGACGACAAGGAGTATCCAACTTGGCGTGGTGATCTGCGCTACGACCCCTCTCGGCGCAAGACTAGCGATACCGAGATCATGAGCATCCGTGCCTGTCGTTGGGGAGGGAACTTCTGGGACATCTCCATTGAGGACGAGCCGCACCTGTTCGCGTTGGCGTCGGGAGTGCTGACGCACAACAGCAACCCGTGGCCTCGTAACCAAGAACGGGTCCCGGTGCAGCGCATCGAGTCTGGTCTGTGGGCAGTTAAGCCTGGCGGCAAGTGGGTGCAGCATCGTCGGCCTCATCACGCCTACGAGGATCTCATCTTCCACTATGCTGTTCCGCAGATCACGAAAGCCGAGAAAGCAGCAGGGCGGATCCGACACGACACGAAGAAGCCGGACGATATGTTCCGAGAGATCATCCAGATCTTCTCGGATCCTGGTGATCTGATCCTTGATCCCTTCGCTGGCGGCGGGACAACCGCCTACGCAGCCGAGGCAGAAGGACGTCGACACATCTCGTTCGAGTTGGACCTAGAGAACGAGGGATGGATCAAAGAGGCTGCCGATCATTGGGAGCGTGGTAAGACTGCTCCCCCGCTTGTTTTCCCGACGACTCCAGAGGAGAAGGCTAGGGCCGCCTTCAAAGGGTATCGCTCCGTTTGCAAGAAGCTTCAGATCAACCCGGTGACGTTTGAGCGCGTTCCGATGAAAACGCGTGTCGTAAAAGACGATACGAATGTCGAGGAATCCGTCTCATATCAAATCCTACGCCCGCCTACTGACGTAGGTGTTCGAGACTACAAGCACGTCGTGAAATTGAAGGAGATCTGATGGAATCGAATCGGGGAACCATGGAAGCACGCCTTGATAAGGCCCAGACAAAGATCAAGCCGCAGCACTGCGCTGATTGTGGCGGGTTGAAAGCTCACGTTCCTATGGCGTGTGTCATGAACATGACTACTGCTGCGGTTGACACCTACAAGCTTCAACTTCCGCCGCTCTGCAATAACTGCTGTGAGAAGCGCGGAATCACCCGCCGTGGTATTCTCGCGCCAAAAACGCGCGAAATTCAGAACACCACTGAGATCCTCACCGAATTGATGGAGAAAATACCCAACTGGTCGAAGCGTGTTCTTCAAAAACAATACGAAGAATTCGTTGCTCAGGGGATGCCTGAGCAAGAGGTCAAGGACTTTCTGGGGATCAAATGAGCGAGCCAAGATTTATCGTTGTGTCCGGGTTGATCGGCGTTGGTGTGTGGAGAGACTCATGATTCCACCCGCTGCCCATCTACAGTACGACGTGCCTGGCAAGTTCATTGTTGTAGAAGGGAATGTGGGGGTCGGCAAGAGCAGCTTTACCGAGCAACTCGTCTCGATGCGCGGCGCCCACGCACGTTTGTTTCCTGAGCCAGTGGACAAGCCCGCGTTTCGGACGCTTCTCGGACGCTACTACGCCGACCCTGCTCGCTGGGGATTTACTTTCCAGATGTATGCGCTCAAGGAGCGGTTCAAGCAACACACGCTAGCTGCTGAATTGGCCGCGTACGGTATCGACGTAGTTCAAGACAGGTCGATCTACGCAGACGGTTGCTTCGGGCGACTCGTACATCTCGACGGCAACATGACGACCGAGGAGTGGGACATTTACGCCGACTCGTTCGGTAACCTCAAGCGATTCTTGCGTTACCCGGACCTGATGATCTACCTCCGCGCAGATCCGCAGGTGTGCCATGAGCGCACCAAGCGACGCGGACGCAAGGAGGAAGCAGGGGTTCCACTCGATTATCTGAAGCGGTTGCACGACGAGCACGATGCTCTGGTCGACGCCATGAGTCGGTTCACCAGAGTCGTTGTCTTCGATTGGAACGAGTTCCAGGCGACCGAGAAAGCTCACGAGAAGATTCGCGACGCGCTGGCCGAGGATGTGCGCTTCATGCGCGATTTCGCTAGACTGTAAAGGACGGAGGCGCAGGTGTTGTAGCACCTACGCCCTCTGTCGAGCCTAGTCGGAGGCCCAACCTATGCATCTCACCAAACAGTGCCGCGACTGTCGAGCAGCGGTCGAGCCGCTCGCGCAAGGCGAGTCGTCAGAGGCTTACCGTTGCGGTAGATGCCACCCCTGCTGGATCATGTACAACCGAAAGAAGGGGGCTCGCTACCGTGCAGCGAACGCTGAGGTGGAACGCGAGCGCGGTAGGCGCTCCTACCAACGACACGGCGAGCAGCGTCGTGCCGACGCCCGAGCCTACAACCAGAGCGAGCGCGGTAGGTCGAACAAGAAGCGATGGCACGAAGAAAACCCGGATAAGATCAGGGCAAATCGACGGGCAGCCTATGATCGTCGGGTTGCGCGCAACCCAAACTTCGGCAAAGAGGCCCGAGATCGACGGCGCGCTCGTCTCAAGAAGGCGCAGGGCTCGCATACGCATGACGAGTGGTCACTTGTGATCGAGGGGTTCGATCACAAGTGCGCCTACTGCTCCAGCACCAAGTCCCTGGTGAAAGACCACCTCATTCCGCTCTGTCGGGGAGGGACTGATTGGTCTGGGAATCTTGTGCCAGCCTGCGCGGAGTGCAACGGAATCAAGGGAGGTCGCACACCGGAAGAGGCTATCAAATTGCTTGCTGACGCAGAGCACCAATCGAGGCTTCACACGCGTCTCGCAACCAGTCGCGCGCTGCCCGGCAACAACGAGCGTCATGCTTACATGAAGGTCAGCACGGAATGTCTCTTGGCGGAGGCCAGGCGGATTACGCATACCTTCGGAAAGATCACCGCGCAGTTGCTCAACGAGCGCTCGCGCTACGCAAGCTCGACATTTGAGCGCCGGTTTGGTGGGATGCGCGGGTTGAAGGAGAAACTCGCCGGATGACGGTCTTCGCTGAAATCAACGCCAAGATCGGCACTATCGATCAATTGAACTGGAAGACCTATCTTCAGGGGTTCAACGACTTTCAGACCTTCTTGCCGGAGCCAGACGTTTACATTTACTTGGACGCCAGCCCTGAGGTCTGCCACGAGCGGATCATGAAGCGTGCGCGCCCCGCAGAGGCCAAGTCCGGCTTCGATGATGGTGAGCAAACGGATGGCATTCCGCTCGACTACCTTCGGACCCTCCACAACGGCTACCAGGACTGGCTGAGGGAGATCGCCCCTCGGATCCCCACCGTCAAGCTCGACTGGTCCAAGTTCAAGGACACCGAAACCGCTTGGAAGTGGATCAAGTCACAGATCGACGAGCGCAGCCGCTACACGCGAAGCCTGGTCGTCTAGCGAAACTTCGGGAGCGCCTTGATCGTGCCGGTCAACGGTAGGTGTCCTCGCTTGGTCTTTCCTTTGACCTTGCGGGGCACCGCAATGCGATCACCCTGCTGCTGTGCCAGTAGCTCGTTGCTCTGAACCGGCTTCGCGTGCGGGGCATGCGAGATCGTGATGTGAGGGTGAGCCTTGTCGGTGAGATGGTCAACGCCTGCGATACGAACGGCGTGGATTCCTTGCTCTTCATCGTTCACATGATGAGTGGCATGAAAATTAACCGTGCGCTCGTGCTCTGGGGTGTTGTGAAGTCGGTCGAGTTCTTCCTGAGATGGGGTGTAACTCAGCGTGACGTGATCGGCTGTTCGCATCTTGTAGTTTGACGGAAAATGCTGCCTCAACGCGTTCTTTGAACCATGACTCAGTTCAATGGCCAAGTAGTGACTCTTGGAAGAGTGTGGTGATGGGATGCCCGGCTTGACGCCTTCGATCAATAGAGGGGTGCGCTTCATGACGTCCTCAGCATTTCGTCGGCTGATCCCTACCCAGGATCTTTGACGTGGTGCAGGGAGTGCCTCACACCTAGATCGTGCAGGACATCGCGAAAGTGATCGAGGTGCTCCTCACGATCATCCCACATTGAGATGTGCTTCAGGTTCGGGTGCTCCTTGTGAAACTGACGAAGCATGTGCCCCTTCCAGTGTGCCGTCTTGATTGGCTTCTTCTTACCGTCTTGCGGCGGCTTCAAGAAGAGATCGTGGCCATGCTTGTGGCCCTGAACCCCGATCTTGTGAAGAGTGTGCGACACCGCGTCTGCCATCTCAGGCTTATGGATGCGTCCCGTCATCACCACAACCTTGCTATGTGGATCTTGCTTCGCGGCGTGATAGTTCTTAAGCGTGCGCTCAATAGGGTGCGCCTCGAACGGATGGCGCAAGGTTCGGTGGTCCCCCCACCAATCTCCAGGCTTATCTCCCCGCGGATTCGTCTTGCTTCGCGAATGGTAGCGATAGAGATCGAGATTCGACGTCGTTGGCTCAGGGGTGCGAGCCAAGGTCCCGTCCATATCGAAGACGTGGAGATGCTTTGCGTTCCGCGATTCGATTAGAAGCGCGATTTCTCTGGTCCGAAGTGACTCCAGAATAGGCTCGATTGCCTGGCTAGTACGGGTTCTCATCCACGGCTCCCCGACCCCGGCAGGTCGGCTCGTTGCACGATTCTGCCCTTGATCTTCGACTTCAACTGACGCTTCTTCTCCGGCTGCACGAAGATCAGCTTCCCCTTACGAAAGATGTATTGGGGGTGGTCTTTTGACCACTGCTTGCGGATCTGCTGCCAGAGCCACTTCGAGGAGCGCGCGGCACCAAAAGTGGCAGACGGACGCTTCTTAGACATTCGTTCTTTCGACGACTGTCGGCGGACCTGAAGCGCCTCAACCAGAAGTGGAGTGCGAGTAAGCATGGAATCAGTCTACCTAACTACTTAGGTGCCAGCGACCGAGTCTTTCGGCTAGAATCGGGAGGATGCCGCAAGATAGACCAAAGATGAGTCGTGCAGCACTTCGACGTGGCCCCGTGGCGACCATGAAGAAGCAGCAGGAGGATCAGATGGCTTTCAGTGTGACGAACCTCCGGACGGGCGAAACAACTACTTCCGAGGACGTAGCCCGTCGTCAGACGTCTCACAGGGAGTTCCTGGCTGAGGCTGAGCGCAAGCGCGAGCTTCGTGAGAATGCCAAGCCAATTCTTTATTGGTCCGAGAAGCACTGTCCCCAGGATTATGAGAACTGCATCTCCAGTGTTTCTACCGAGGCGGTGGATCGTGTAATCGCAGCGCTTCGATTGGGTGAGAACGTTCAACAGGCTCGTGGATGGGCGAACTGTCGGATCTGCGAGGCAAGCCTGGGCTCCTCTGATCTATCCAGTAATGGATTCATGTGGCCTTCGCAGGCGGAGCACTATGTTGTAGAGCACGGCGTTTGGACGCCTGATCTCAATCAATTTGCTGAAACCCTGTTCAGCAAGGACTCAATCAATGAAGAGCGCGAGTTGGACAAGAACAAAGCGCTCTCCTGCGGGGTCTTCATCCCGCTTCCCTTTGACCTCGCAAAGGATTTCCCGGACAAGAGCGAGCACGACGACTCGGTTCCTCACTACACCGTGCTCTATGTAGGTGATTGCACTCCCGAGGAATACAAATCGCTCTGCAAGGTCGTTCAAGGGGTAGCCCGCGGACTGAGGCCGTTCCCTATGGATCTGGCCTCTTACGGCGAGTTCATGAACAAGGAAGGCATGAAGATCTCCTCCATGGGCCCAAGCTTGGCTGCCCGCTTCCGAATGGCAGCCCTTCACGGAATGATTCGACGCGCCGTCGAGGGTCTGGCCAAGGACGTCAAGGTGAAGCACACCTACGGGCCCGAGGAATCGAAGACGATCCCCTATGAAGCGCAGTTCAAGCCCCATGCGACCTTGGCCTACCTGCCGCGCATGATGCCCTATACCGGCCCAAAGCCGACTGGAAGTTGGCGCGTCACCGAACTTGAATGCTGGGGGCACGAGAAGATCCGGATTCCGCTCGGAAAGACCATTGCACGTCAGCCAATCGGCTTGACGCGTGACCCCATCAAATTCAACTACCCTATGGCTGTTCCCAATATCACAACCAATGAGAAGGAAGACAGGGTCATCAAGCCGACGACGATCAAGATCAAGGTCAAGGGCAAGGGCTTTCGTTTTGAGGCTGTGGATCGTATTCCTGGCGGCCTCGCTGACGGAGCGAAGCCGTCTGAGTTTGACCCCAAACAACTCGCAAAGGGCGTCAAAGTCGAATTGGAGCATACCGCCAGTCGAGGCATCGCCACAGAGATCGCCATGGACCACCTTAAGGAGGATCCTCGCTACTACTCCAAGTTGGAGAAGATCCATAGCGAGGACGTAGTGGGCGGCTCCATGGGTGCCATGGGCAAGGGTGTTGGCGGATCTTCTGGAGACATCGGCCTCGATGGATCGCTCCCTTATCTGTGGGTCCAACAGCAGATCGACAAGAAGCTCCGGCGACAGAAGCTCAAGGGCCTGTAGCGATGAAGCGTACGCCACTTCTCTTTGAGCAAGACAAGAAGCTCGCCTTTAGGG
>Ga0326597_10003412_pt1 | contig 22915 bp, 14 predicted proteins | sample RVTome_12_FD_203789 | JGI IMG/M metagenome (GOLD analysis project Ga0326597, IMG submission 203789) | Soil microbial communities from uranium-contaminated site in the Upper Colorado River Basin, Wyoming, United States - RVT100D185 | ecosystem: Environmental > Terrestrial > Soil > Contaminated >...
GCGAGTCACGCGCGCCCAAGTGCCGCGTCGCAATCGCGGCACTTGCTGCCGCCCTGTTGGCGGCATGCGCGCAGTTGCCGGAGGCGGAGCCCGATACCGTCGCGCAGATCGAATCCGCGATCGCGCTGGAAAACCAGGAGTCCCTGGAGCCGCAACAGACCGCGCCGGCCACGAAGAAGGCGCCGGTCCGAAAGCAGGTCAAGGCCACGGATCAGCCCGCCCCGCCCGCCGACGCCTGGGATCGCGTCCGGGCCGGCTTCCGCCTGTCGGACCTCAACGGCCCGCTGGTCGAGGCCTGGGAACGCTGGTACTCGTCCCGCCCCGGATACGTCGCGCAGATGGTGGCACGCAGCAGCCGCTACCTCTACCACGTGATCGAGGAGGTCGAGCGCCGCAACATGCCGGCCGAGATCGCGCTGCTGCCGATGATCGAGAGCGCCTACAACCCGCAGGCCTACTCGCGCGCCCACGCCTCCGGCATGTGGCAGTTCATCCCCTCGACCGCCCAGATCTACGGGCTGCGCCGCAACTACTGGTACGACGGGCGGCGCGACATCCTCGCCGCGACCAGCGCCGCGCTCGACTACCTCGAGAAGCTCCACGCCCAGTTCAACGACTGGAACCTCGCGCTCGCGTCCTACAACTGGGGCGAGGGCGCGGTGGCGCGGGCGATCGCGCGCAACCAGGCGCGCGGGCTGCCGGTGGACTACGAAAGCCTCCGGATGCCGGCGGAGACGCGCAATTACATCCCCAAGCTCCAGGCGGTGAAGAACATCATCGCCAACCCCGAGCAGTACGGCCTGACGCTCGCGCCGGTGCCCAACCAGCCCTATTTCGCGACGGTCACGATGGACCGCCACATCGACATCGAGCTCGCCGCGAAGCTCGCGGAAATGCCGCTGGAGGAGTTCCGCTTCCTCAACCCCGCGCACAACAAGCCGGTGATCAAGGCCGACGGCACCGAGACCATCGTGCTGCCGATCGACAAGGTCGCCGTGTTCCAGGGCAATCTCGAGGGCTACAGCCTGCCGCTGGTGAGCTGGCAGACCTACACGGTGAAGCGCAGCGACCGGCCGGAGACGATCGCGAAGAAGCACGGCATCACCGTCTCGGAGCTCAAGTCGATCAACGGGATCAACGGCCGCAAGCGCATCATCGCCGGCCAGACGCTGATCGTGCCGCTCAATGGCGAGGTGGAGCCGCATCTGCCCGATCTGCCCGCGCCGCGGATTACCCGCGCAGCCTACCGCCCGAAGTACAAGTGCTACATGACCGAGAAGGGCAAGCGGCGGCAAGTGCCCTGCGCGGAGCCAAAAAAGCGCGCTGCGCCGAAAGCGGCGGCAAAGAGGAAAGACGTCAGGATGTGAGCGCTTTGCCGCCACTTTCGGCGTCGCTCGCTTTTTCTCGCTCCGCCGTGACTCGTGACTCGTGACTGGTGACTAGGCCTCTGACCGGTTCCTCGCAGTTGGCGCTGTAAACCTTTCCTACCCCTCACGCGTTATTGGCCGATATGAGCCTGGCCAAGACGCACAAGGACCTGTTCGCGTGGCAGGAAGCCATGCGGCTGGTCGAAATCGTATACCGGGATACCTCTAACTTTCCGGGCGATGAGACATTTGGTCTGAGGCGGACGACTCGTTTCAGCCTTGCACAAATCCGTCCTGAACAAGGCAGCGTGACTCGAGTCACGAGTCACCAGTCACCAGTCACGAGCGGCGCTTCTCCGCGTACAAATGGCACTCCGCCGTATGGGAAGCGGAGAAGCGCGCGGTGTCCGGGTAGCGTTGGCGGCAAGTGCCGAACGCGTCCGGACACCGGGGATGGAAATGGCACCCCGCCGGCGGATTCACCGGCGAAGGCAGGTCGCCCTGCAGCCGGATCACCTCGCGTTTGCCGGCCGCGTCCAGCACCGGGACCGCGGAGAGCAGCGCGCGCGTGTAGGGGTGCTTCGCGTTTTCCAGCACTTCCTCCACGGCGCCGTACTCGACGATGCGCCCGAGGTACATCACCGCCACCTCGTGCGCGAGGAACTCGATCACCGAGATGTTATGGGTGATGAAGAGGTAGGCGAGGCCCTTCCGGCGCTGCAGGTCGCGCAGCAGGTTGAGGATCTGCGCCTGCACCGACACGTCGAGCGCGCTGGTCGGCTCGTCGCACACGATGAGCCGCGGCTCGACCGACAGCGCGCGCGCGATCGCGATGCGCTGGCGCTGGCCGCCCGAGAACTCGTGGGGATAGCGCGACTTGATCGCCGGGTCGAGGCCGACTTCGGCCAGCAGCGCGTCCACGCGCGCCTGCCGCCCCGCGCGGCCGTCGCCGATGCCGAGCGCGGCCATCCCCTCCTCCAGCGTCTCCATGATGCGCATGCGCGGGTTGAGCGAGGCGTAGGGGTCCTGGAAGATGATCTGCACGTCCTTGCGGCGGGGCCGCAGCTCGGCGCGCGGGAGCCGCACGAGATCGACGCCCTCGAACAGCACCTCGCCCGCGGTCGGCTCGACCAGCCGCAGGATGCTCCGGCCGACGGTGGTCTTGCCGCAGCCGGACTCGCCCACCAGGCCCAGCGTCTTGCCCGACTCGATCGTCAGCGACACCCCATCGACTGCTTTCACGTGGGCGACGACGCGCTTCAGCACGCCCTTGTGGATGGGAAAATGCACCTTCAAGTCGGAAACTTGAAGAAGTGCTGAGTGCTGAGTGCTGAGTGCTGAGGGAACAATCTGGCTTTCATCGGATACCGCGCCGACGGCTGACGGCTGACGGCTGACGGCCGCCGCCTGGTCGGCGCCGGGGGCGTAGAGGTGGCAACGGGCGACTTGCCCGTTACCCGCCTCGTAGAGCGCCGGCGCCGAGCGACGGCAAAGATCCCACGCCGAATCGCAGCGGTCGGCGAAGCGGCAGCCGGTGAACTCGCGCGTGAGCGCGGGCACGGTGCCGCCGATGACGGCCAGCGCCGCGCCGCGCTTGCGGGCGGTCGGCAGCGAGTCGAAGAGCTTGCGGGAATAGGGATGCGCGGGCCGCGCGAAGAACGTGCGGCAGTCGGCGATCTCCACGATCTCCCCCGCGTACATCACGGCCACCCGGTGCGCCATGTCGGACACGACGCCGAGATCGTGCGTGATCAGCATCAGCGACATGCGGCGCGTCTTCTGCAGCTCGCGCAACACGTCGAGTATCTGCGCCTGGATGGTGACGTCGAGCGCGGTGGTGGGCTCGTCCGCGATCAGGAGCTCCGGGTCGCAGGCGAGCGCCATCGCGATCATCACGCGCTGCTTCATGCCGCCGGAGAGCTGGAACGGATATTCGTGCCGTCGCCGCGCGGCGTCCGGGATGCGCACCGCGTCGAGCAGCTCGAGCACGCGCGCATGCAGCGCCGCGCCCGAGAGCTCGGTGTGGACGCGCAGCGCCTCCGCGATCTGTTCGCCGGCCGTCATCACCGGGTTGAGCGAAAGCGCGGGCTCCTGGAACACGATGCCGATGCGCTTCCCGCGCACGCCGCGCATCTGCGCCTCGGGCAGCCGCAGGAGGTCGTCCCCGTCGAGCTCGACGCGCCCGCCCACGACGCTCGCCGCGTCCGGCAGCAGCCGCATGATCGACAGCGCGGTCATGGACTTGCCGCATCCCGACTCGCCCACCAGCGCGAAGGACTCGCCGTGCGCGATCTCGAAGGAGACGCCGTCCACCGCCCGGACAGCGGCGTCGCCGCTGTCCAGGAAGGTTCTAAGGCCCTCGACTCTCAAGAGCGGACGATTCTCGTTCATGCCATTCTCAAATGCGTGAATGGTGAATGGTGAATGGATTCCCCCTCACCCCCACCCTCTCCCCCGCATCGGGGGAGAGGGGGAATGCGTCCCGCTCGCTGTTCACCCTTCACCATCCACCATCCACCATTCACGCTTTCCGGGCGGCCGGCCGCAGGGGGCGTGCCGCCCTGATGCGCGGGTCGAACGCGTCGCGGATCGCGTCGGTCAGCAGGTTGGCCGAAAGCACGATGCCCAGCATGAAGAGGAATGCCGCCGCCAGCAGCCACCACACCATCGGCTCGCGCGCCATCTCCAGCCGCGCGCTGTTGATCATGCCCCCGAAGCTGATCATGGACGGATCGACGCCGATGCCGATGTACGCGAGGACCGCCTCAGCGAGCACCAGCCCGCTGAAGTCCAGTACCGCCACGATGAGCACGATGTGCATGACGTTCGGGAAGATGTGCCGGACGATGATCCTGAAATGGGAAACGCCGAAGGCGCGCGCGGCCTGGATGTACTCCATTTCCCGCAGCTTCAGCGTCTCCCCGCGCAGCAGGCGGCAGAGCCCGACCCAGCCCATGACGCCCAGGATGACGCACAGCCACAGCAGCCGGAAGTCGGCGCGCTGGACGGTGGTCTCGAACCGGTCCGCGTTCGTCTCGATGTAGACGTGCATCATCAGCACCGCCGCCGCGATCAGCAGCACGCCGGGAATGGAGGCGAGCGTGGTGTAGAAGTACTGGATCAGGTCGTCCACCACGCCCCGGAAATACCCGGCCATGGTCCCGAACAGGAGCGCGAATGGCAGCATGACCAGGGTCGCCAGCGTGCCGATGACCAGCCCCGTCCGGATGCTTTTGAGGGCCAGAAAGAAGACGTCCTGCCCGATCTTGTCGGTGCCGAACACGTGGTACTTTGCCGCCAGGGCGACGAGCGGACCCGCCACCGCCAGCACGGCCGCCGTCGCGACGAGCACCGCCGCCCAGGACAGGGCCGTCTCGCCGCACCAGATTGCCCGCCACGCCGCTTTCATATCCTGCGCGCGGCGCCACGCCAGGCTCCAGCACAGCAACAGGGCCAGTGCCAGCCAGATAGCGGCGCCGGCCGCGACGCCCGCCGTCGCGCGGCTCAGCACGTCCCCTTCCCATTCGACCACCGGATCCTTGAGATGCGCGCCGCCGTACTGCAGCCGGGGGTGGCTGCGCACCTGGCTGCCGCCGGGCAGCTCGACCGTCTCCTTGGCGAACAGGTGGGTCGCCAGCGGGGCGGAATAGGTCTTCTCCTTGTGGATCCTGAGCGGCCCGGCCAGCCAGTCCAGAACGCTCAATATCTCGATACCGTAGACGCGCTGGCCGACCCGGTCCGGGAGCGCCGGCCGGAAGTGCACGGAATCCACGAGCCCGATCGCCACGAAGACCAGCAGGACCGTGGCAGAGGCCATGCCGCCCTTGCTTTGCCCCACGCGCCGCCACGGCGCGCGCAGGTGGTCGTGGCGGCGCACGTACCATGCGAACAACGCGATGACCGCGACGAGCAGCCAGATCAGGACATCGGTCCAGAGCAGAACGGGTTTAAACGGCATAAAAGCGTGAACGGTGAACGGTGAATGGTGAGTGGTGAATGGTGAATGGTGAACGGTGAACGGAAGTGTTCGGTTGCTAGCTCTCTTCCCTAAAGAACAGGCCAAATCTGTTCACTGTTCACTGTTCACTGTTCACTGGTCGTCGTTCACATTTCTCCTCATTGAAAGCGGACCCTCGGATCGACCAGCGTGTAGGAGACGTCGGTCAGGATCAGCCCCAGGATGTAGAGCGCCGACCCGAGAAAGACCATCGATCGCACGATCGCGAAATCCTGCGACTGGATCGCGTCGATCGTGTAGCTGCCCAGGCCGGGAACGCCGAAGAACGCCTCGGTCACGAGGCTGCCGACGAAGAGCAGCGGAATCTTCGCCACCACGCCGGTGAGAATGGGGATCATCGCGTTCTGAAGCACGTGCCGGAACAGCACGCGCAGCTCCGACAGGCCCTTGGCGCGGGCGGTCCGCACGTAATCCCGGTTGATCTCCTCGAGGAACAGCGTCCGGTAGAACCGGCCGCTTTCCCCGAATCCCCCGATGAGGCCGACGACCACTGGCAGCACCAGGAACTTGAACGCGTTGGCGCCCACGTCGTATCCCGATATCGGCACCAGCGCCCACAGCTTGCTCACCAGGTACTGGCCGCCGATGATGTAGAACATGGTCGAAATCGACATCATGACCACGCAGATCACCACGCCCCACAGGTCGACGTAAGTCGCCCGGAAGAGCGCCATCAGCAGCGCGAACGTCACGTAGGCCAGCAGGCCGACGAGGAACACCGGCAAGGCGATCGCCAGGCTCGGCCACATCCGCGTCTGTATGTCGTAGCCGATGTCGCGCCCCTGGTCGGAGCGCCCGAACTCGAAGGCGAAGAGCTTCACCGATTTCGCGTAAAAGATGGTGTCGGTGAAGCGCTTGCCGCCGGGCGCCGCTCCGTTGTAGAGGAGCGGCTTGTCATAGCCGCGCTCTTCCTTCCATTTCTCGACCGCTTCCGCCGTCACGCGCTTCACGCCGAGGTGCATGCGCGCCATGTCGTCCGGCGAATTCACGAAGAAGAACAGCACGAAGGTGATCACGTTCACGCCGATCAGGATCAAGATGGCATACAGCAAGCGCCTGATGATGTAGGCGGTCATTTCAATGATCCAAAGGCGTGAATAGTGAACGGTGAACGGTGAACGGACTCATGTGCACCCCAAGCGGCTCCGTTCACTGTTCACTGTTCACTGTTCACCGCTCACGCTTTTCGCGGTTTCGCGCTCGCGGCGGCGGAAGAGCCAGACAGCCGGAACGAAGCCGGCGCCCATCAATCCGGCGAGCAGCACGATGGGCCACCATACCGGCCGGTTCCATTCGTTTCGCAGCGCGTTGCGCAGCGCCGGGTCGACCCGCTGGTACTTGAGCCCGTTGTTCGCGATCGAATGGGGCTTCTGGTTGTGCAGCCACTGGTGGTGGAGCGTGAATTCCTTGGGGAAATAGCTCCAGACCCACGGCGCGTCGCGGCGCGCGACCTCGACCATGCGGTCGATGATGGCCTGGCGCCCGGGGCCGTTCGTCATGTTCTTCATGCGCTCGAACAGGCGGTCGAACTCGGCGCTCTCGTAGTTGGAGGCGTTCTCCCCGGACGTCTTCACCTTGCTCTGCGGCCCGTGCAGCAGGAACAGGAAGTTCTCGGGGTCGGGATAGTCGGCATTCCAGCCGAGGAAGTAGAGCTGCACGTTGCCCTTCCTCACCTTGTCCTGGAAGCGGTTCCAGTCGGTCGAGCGGATCGCGAGCTGCACGCCGATCTTCTCGAACTGCTTGACGTACCAGTCGTAGCGCGCCTTGGCGTCCGGCCCGGAGCCCGTGACGTCGAGATTGAGCAGCAGGGGCTCGCCGGTCTTCGCGTTGCGGCCGTTCGGGTAGCCGGCTTCCGCGAGGAGCTTGCGCGCCGCGGCGACCGATTTCCGGCGCGGCATGCCGCCGACCCAGTCGTAGACGTAGGCATTGATGCCCTCCCGGCCCTCGCGATAGCCGAAGATGCCGGGCGCGATCGGCCCCTGCGCGGCGATGCCGCGGCCGTTGCGGAAGATCGAGATGAATTCCTCCTGGTCGACCGCAATCGAGATCGCGCGCCGCAGCTTGCGTCCGCGCTCGCCGTAGCCGCCGACCACCGGGTCGAGCATGTTGAAGCCGAGGTAGAAGACGCTGGTCGCGACGGAAGTCTGAAGCCGGATGCCGCGCTCCCGCATCTCGTCCGACAGCGCGATGTCGGCATGGCCGCTGAACTGCACCGCCTGGTCGAAAGTGTCCGAGCTGATGCCCGAGGCGTCGTAGTAGCCCTGCAGGAACTTGTTCCAGTAGGGGATCTGCTCCTTCTCGAGCGAGAACACCACCTTGTCGATGAACGGCAGCGGCTTGCCGGCGTCGCGCAGCAGCCCCGCCGCCGCGTCGCCCGGCTCCCCTTCCGACGGATAGGCCTCGCCGCGGTAGTTCGGATTGCGCTCGAGCACCATCTGCCGGTTGGGGTTGTTGACCGTCAGCATGTAGGGGCCGGAGCCGATCGGGAACCAGTCGAGGGAGATGTTCTTCTCCGCGAGGCCCGGCTGCGCGTAGAAGCGGTCGGCCTCGGGCGGGACGGGCGCGAAAAACGGCATGGCCAGCCAGTAAACGAACTGGGGGTACTTGCCGTTCACGCGCACGCGGTAGGTATAGCGATCGAGGACCTGCGCGCCGCGCAGATCGAACTGGGTGAGATCGAGATAGCCGCCGGTCGGCAGGCTCCTGGCTGCCTGCGCGAGGGCCGCCGACAGGTCCTTTAGCCCGACGATGTATTCGCCCATCAGCTGCATGATCGGCGAATGCAGGCGCGGGTGGGCCAGGCGCTTCATTTGGTGCACGTAGTCCTCGGCGATCAGCTCGCGCGCGCCGGTGTGCCGGAAGTCCGCGATGGTGTGGACGCCGTCGAGATCCCCCCGCTTGATGTCGTGGTAGATCGCGCGCCCGGACGCGTCGCGGGCGAGCGCCGGGTGCGGCTGATAAAGCATCCCCGGACGGATGCGGATGACGTAGTCGCTCCAGGCGACGTCTCCCGGGTCCGCGGTATCGGGCAGGCGGCGGCCTTTCGCGTCGTAGTGCAGCGGGCTTGGGACTTCTGTCGCGGCGAACGGCTCCAGCTGGTAGGGCCGCTTGAAATAGTGATACTGCAGCGGCGGCTGGTAGATGTTCGCGATCAGCACGTACTCGTTCTCGGAGTAGGACTGCACCGGGTCGAGATGCTTGGGCCGCTCGCGGAACGAGGAATAGAGGATGTTCTCGCCGGCCTCCGACGCGGTATAGGGGTTGTTCCACGGCCCGCCGCCGCAGCCGGCAAGCAGCGCCATCGCCGTGAGCGCGGCGCGAAGGAGGATTGACGGCATCGGCAAATATTACCACAGGCGTGAGTCGTGAGTAGTGAATGGTGAGTGGACGCAACCCAGCCCACTCCTTCTTCATGCGGGAACGAAAAAACGCCTGCATCGCCGCTCGCCAAAGATCCCTGGCGGGTTTTTTGTCTACTCTACTCACTACTCACTACTCACTACTCACCACTCACCACTCACGCTTCTCGCTATAATAGATGGAGCGGCCGCGTTTCCTCACCGAAAAGAAAGCCTGAAACAAATGGGATTCCTGCAAGACAAGAAAATCCTCGTCACCGGGCTGCTGTCCAACCGCTCCATCGCTTATGGCATCGCCAGGGCGTTGAAGCGGGAAGGCGCAACGCTCGCGTTCACGTATCAGAACGAGGACATCAAGGAACGCGTCACGCAGCTTGCCCATGAGTTCGGCACCACGCCGGTGATGCCGTGCGACGTGGTCGACGACGCGCAGATCGACGCCCTATTCGCGGCCCTCGGCAGACAGTGGAACGGGCTCGACGGCATCGTGCATTCGATTGCATTCGCCCCCCGCGAGGCGCTCAAGGGTGAATTACTCGACGGCCTCACGCGCGAGGCGTTTCGCGTCGCGCACGATATCAGCTCGTACAGTTTTGCCGCGCTGGCGAAGGCCGGGCTGCCGATGATGGAGGGGCGCAACGGCGCGCTGCTCACCCTCACCTATCTCGGCGCCGTGCGCGCGGTGCCCAACTACAACGTGATGGGACTCGCCAAGGCCAGCCTGGAGGCCAACGTGCGCTACCTTGCCCAGAACCTGGGACCGAAGGGGATACGGGTCAATGCCGTTTCGGCAGGTCCGATCAAGACGCTCGCCGCCGCCGGCATCAGCAATTTCGGCAAGAAGCAGAAGATCGTCGAGGAGTTCGCGCCGTTGCGACGCAATGTGACCATCGATGAGGTCGGAAACGCCGCGGCGTTCCTGATGAGCGATCTCGCCAGCGGCATCACCGGCGAGATCACTTACGTGGACTGCGGCTTCAACGCCACGGTCAGCGGCAATGGCGGGACATGAAATTCCGGGAAGCGTGAATCGTGATTTCTGAGCCGTGATTCGGCGCCTGCCATCCCGCCCGCTTCGCCGACGCGCTTCCTCGGCGAAGACGCGAATCTGCCACCGCACCCCTCCTTTTCCATGAGGGGTGTCTGCAAGCAGACGGGGTGGTCAGGAAATAAAATGAACGCGGTAACGCGCTAGAAGACGCCGCGCCTCGGTGGCTGCGGCGCGGGACCCGACGCCGGCGCGCCGTCGTCCTTCGTATCGAACGCTTCCCGGTTGATCGTCACCCCGCCCTGCTGCTTGAGGCTGTCCACGTAGGCAGTCAGCACTTCGCTGCCGCGGATCAGCCGGAGCTGTTCGGCGAGCGCCTTGATGCGGTCGGGGGGAATGTCGCCGGCTTCCTGCACGCGGCTCACCCGCAGCAGCACGTAGGCGCCGCGCGGGCTTTCCAGCCCGTCGTAGGCGGGCACCTTCGCGGCATCCATGCGGAACGCCTGCCGCAGCACGGGCTCCGGAAGATCCTTGTGGCCCTCCCGCGTCACCAGCAAGGGCGCGCTCCAGTCGATCCGGACGGGCGTGCCCTGCCTCACGGCGTCGAGCAGCTGCCGCCCCTCCTCCGCCGCGAGCCGGGCCGCCTCGCGCTCCGTCAGCCGCGTCTCGATCGCCGCGCGCGCTTCCTCGAACGGCCGCGTGGATGCGGCCTTGCGCTCGAGCAGGCGCGCCGAGACCAGCTGTCCGGACGCGACCTCGATCGCTTCGGTGTTGCGGCGGTCCTTGAGCGTCTCGTCGGAGAAGATCGCGCCGAGCAGCCGCGAATTGTCGAGCGGCGGCTCGGCCCGGGCACGGGAGATCCAGCCGCTCTGGCGGATCGGCGCCTTGATCAGCTCCGCGGCCGGCTTCAGGCTCTCGGACTGTTCGTAGACCACATTGGTGAAGGTGTGGCCCAGCTCCGCGAAACGCCGGCTCGCCTGCTGCTTCTTGATCTCGTTCTCGATCTGGGAGCGCACTTCCTCGAAGGGCTTCACCGTCGCCGGCCGGACTTCGCTCACGCGTATGATGTGGAAACCCAGCTTCGATTCGACCGGCGGCGAAATCTCGCCCGCCTTGAGCTTGAACGCAGCCGCCTCGAACTCCGGCACGTCCGCCATCATGCCCCGGCTGATGTAGCCCAGGTCGCCCCCGCGCGCCGCGGAGCCCGGGTCCTGCGAGTGCTTCTTGGCGGCGTCCGCGAATCCGGCCGGCTTCTTCTGCAGCTCGCCGTAGATGGCCTCGGCCCGGGCGCGCGCCTTCTCCTTCCCGCCCGCCGCGGGATCCGCGGTGATCAGGATATGGGCGGCCTGGCGCGACTCCTCGACGCCGTACTGGCTGCGGCTGGACTCATAGGTCTTCCGGACTTCCTCCGGGTCGGGCGTGATCTCGCTCATCAGCGACTCGATCGAGAGCACCACATACTCCACGCGTACCTGCTCCGGCACGCGGAATTCGGCAGGGTTGGCGTCGTAATAGCGCTTCGCCGCATCCGGGGCGATCTTCACCTGCGCGAGAAAGCGCTCGGGCGACAGGGTGGCGTAGCTCACCTCGCGCGACTGCTCCGCCAGCCGGGCGAGCCGCGCGACGACGGTCCGGGGCACGAAGCCGGTGCCGGCTATGCCGTTCGAGAGCTGCTGGATCAGCGCGTCCTGCCGCAGGCGCGCGCGGAAGCCGGCGGCCGTCATGTTCTCAGACCTCAGGTACTCCTCGGCCTGGATCTGCGAGAACTTGCCGTCCCCGCCGCGGAACAGCGGCGCCTCGGTAATGACCCGGTCAATCTGGGCCTCGGTGACCGTGATCCCGCTGCGGACCGCCCGGTCGAGCAACAGCCGCCTCTGGACCAGGCCGTCGAGGGCGGCCTGGCGCACCTGCGGGCTGTCCAGCAGCTCCGGGGCGATGCGTCCCTCGGCCGCGTTCTGGAGCACCTGCTGGCGCTCGCGCAGCGCCCGGTTGAACTCCTCCCGCGTAATCTCCTGGTCTCCGACCTTCGCGACCCCCACGCCCGGCCCGGCGTCGCGAACGTAGTCCCCGACCCAGAAGAACGCAAACGGGATGAACATCAGGAACAGCAGGACCTGGATGAGCTTCTTGTGCCTGAAGATGAAGTCGTACATTTGTCGGAAATTCGTGAATGGTGAACGGTGAATGGTGAACGGAACCCCGTGGGCCGCGACGACTGAACTAGTGCATTAAAACTCCATTCACTGTTCACCGTTCACTATTCACCGAAAAGGGCGAACAGCGTTCGCCCTTTTCGCATTTTGGCGGAGCGGACGGGACTCGAACCCGCGACCTCCGGCGTGACAGGCCGGCATTCTAACCAACTGAACTACCGCTCCGAAATACAGTGCTGAACGCAGAGTGCAGAATGATGAATGAGAACCTGCCCTGCCGCCTTTCGTTCCACACTTTGCACTCTGCACTTTGCACTTATCACTGGCTTGTTTGGTGGGTGCTGAGAGGCTCGAACTCCCGACATTCGCCTTGTAAGGGCGACGCTCTACCACTGAGCTAAGCACCCTTGAATCCGGACGCCGCCGCGAACAGCGTGCCGGCGGCGCCGGTTTAAATCTGCGCGATCGAACGGACGGTATCCCGCCGTTCATCGCGCAACCTCAAATGGACTCGTTCGCGCGGACGGTTTTCCCGCCGCTCAACGCGCGCCCCCTGCTTCGGCAGGGCCGTCCAAACGCTCGGGGCAGGCGCGCCTGCGACGCGCCTGCCCCGAGAACGAACTCGCTCTGACTTGCGCCGGGCGGCTAGTTTAGCGCATCTTTCAATGCCTTACCAGCGCTGAACTTGGGCACTTTCGCGGCCTGGATACGGATCTCGGCGCCGGTGCGGGGGTCGCGCCCCGCCCGCGCCTGCCGCCGTCCCACCCGGAAGGTGCCGAAGCCGACCAGCGTCACCGATTGCCCCCGCTTGAGCGCGCCCTTGATCGCGTCGATCGCCCCCTCCACGGCGCGCTCGGAGGCGGACTTTGAAATGCCCGCGGACTTTGCCACGACTTCCACCAGATCGGCCTTGTTCATTGTCTCGTCCCTTTTTCCGACATTCGAAAACGAAAGCGCATCCCCCCCGCCATGCAAACCTCCACGTCCTCGAGCTGGAAGGCTAGGCGGAAAAAATTTTTCTGGGTGTTTTTCGGCGAACGGCGTAATGAATCGCGCCGCTGACTTTATAGCAAGCGCAAAAAGCGGCTGTCAAGCAAATGCAAAAAAATTTCCCCGCTCGCGCGCCGCGCATCGCGAACTGCGTCACGCGCCGCGACGCGCGAAGCGAAGAAGTCAATCGAGAAGCGGCGATTAAGTAATTGAGCGACTGAGCGAATGGCTTGGACGAGTCCGCGAAAGCAACCACTCACGTGGCGCGGACGCGTTGTTGCAAAAAAGAAAGGGCGGCTGGGCCGCCCTTCCTCTTGACTTGCGGCCGGTCACGGGTACCGGTCGCGCGTCGCCGCGCCTCAGTGCTTGACAGCCGCGGGCGCCGCCGCTCCCGCCGGCGGCGGCAGCGCCGCCGCCGCGTCGTCCTCGGCGAGCGCCTCGGGCTTGCGCTCGAGCGCCATCTCCAACACGCTGTCGATCCACTTGACCGGATGGATGTCGAGCCGGTTCTTAACGTTATCAGGGATTTCCGCGAGGTCCTTCACGTTCTCCTCCGGGATCAGCACGGTCTTGATCCCGCCGCGATGCGCCGCGAGCAGCTTTTCCTTGAGTCCGCCGATCTGCAGCACCTCGCCGCGCAGCGTGATCTCGCCCGTCATGGCGACATCCGACCGCACGGGAATGCCGGTCAGCGCCGACACCATGGCGGTGCAAATGCCGATGCCCGCGCTTGGCCCGTCCTTGGGCGTGGCGCCCTCGGGCAGGTGGATGTGGATGTCGTTCTTCTGGTAGAAGTCCGCGGGAATGCCCAGCCGCCGCGAGCGGCTGCGCACAACCGACAGCGCCGCCTGCACCGACTCCTGCATCACCTCGCCCAGCTTGCCGGTCGTGGTCATCTTGCCCTTGCCCGGCATGATGGCCGACTCGATGGTGAGAAGCTCCCCGCCGACCTCGGTCCAGGCGAGCCCCACAACCTGCCCGACCTGGTTCTTCTTCTCGGCCATGCCGTAGGAATAGCGCCGCACGCTCAGGTACTTGTCGAGATTGCGCGCGCTGACCGTGACCTTGCGGTCGCCCCCCTCGTGCACCAGCGTCTTGACTATCTTGCGGCAGATCTTCGACAGTTCGCGCTCGAGGGCGCGCACGCCGGCCTCGCGCGTGTAGTAGCGGATGATGTCGCGGATCGCGCTCTCCGAAATCGCGAGCTCCGCCGGCTTCAGGCCGTGGTTCTTCATGAGCTTGGGCAGCAGGTGCTTCAGTGCGATGCTGACCTTCTCGTCCTCGGTGTAGCCCGAGAGCCGGATCACTTCCATCCGGTCGAGCAGCGCCGGCGGGATGTTGAGGGTGTTGGCAGTGCACACGAACATCACGTCCGAGAGGTCGTACTCGACCTCGACGTAGTGGTCGACGAAGGTATGGTTCTGCTCCGGGTCGAGCACCTCCAGCAGCGCGCTCGCGGGGTCGCCCCGGAAGTCCATGCCCATCTTGTCCACTTCGTCGAGCAGGAACAGGGGGTTGCGGACCCCGACCTTGGTCATGTTCTGCAGGATTTTCCCGGGCATCGAGCCGATGTAGGTGCGCCGGTGACCGCGGATTTCCGCCTCGTCGCGCACCCCGCCCAGCGACATGCGCACGAACTTGCGGTTGGTGGCCCGCGCGATCGACTGGCCGAGCGAGGTCTTGCCCACGCCGGGCGCGCCCACCAGGCACAGGATCGGGGCCTTGAGCTTGTCCACGCGCTGCTGGACCGCGAGGTACTCGATGATTCGCTCCTTGACCTTCTCCAGGCCGTAGTGGTCCTCGTTCAGGACCTTCTCGGCCGCGCTGAGGTCGTTGTTGATCTTGCTGCGCTTGCGCCAGGGCAGCGACACGATCGCCTCGATGTAATTGCGCACGACGGTCGCTTCCGCCGACATCGGGCTCATCAGCTTCAGCTTCTTGAACTCGGCCTCGGCCTTCTTGCGCGCGTCCTTGGGCATGCGCGCCGACTTGATCCGCTTCTCGATCTCGTCGATGTCCGCGCCCTCGTCGAGCTCGCCGAGCTCCTTCTGGATCGCCTTGACCTGCTCGTTGAGGTAGTACTCGCGCTGGCTCTTCTCCATCTGCCGCTTCACGCGGCCGCGGATCCGCTTCTCGACCTGCAGGATCTCGAGCTCGCCCTCCACCAGCTTCAGCAGGTGCTCCAGGCGCTGCTTGACGCTGAACATCTCGAGCACTTCCTGCTTCTGCTCGAGCTTCAGCGGCAGGTGCGCGGCGATGGTGTCGGCAAGGCGGCCGGGCTCGTCAATGCCCGCGAGCGAGGTCAGAATCTCGGGCGGGATCTTCTTGTTGAGCTTCACGTACTGGTCGAACTGCTGGACCATCGTGCGCCGCATGGCCTCGGTCTCGTGGTCGCCGGCGGGCTCGGGAGTGACTTCCGACGCGTCGACGGCATAGTGGGTCTTGAGATCGATAATCTCGTTGATCACCGCGCGCTGCCCGCCTTCGACCAGCACCTTCACGGTGCCGTCGGGCAGCTTCAGCATTTGCAGGATGTTCGCGATGCTGCCGATCCGGTAGAGGTCCTCGGGCGCCGGGTCGTCCTTGGCCGCGGACTTCTGCGCGACCAGCACGATGCTCTTGCCCGACTCCATCGCCGTCTCCAGCGCCTTGATGGACTTGGGACGCCCGACGAACAGGGGTATGACCATGTGGGGAAACACCACCACGTCGCGCAGCGGCAACAGCGGCATTTGGGTCGGAATCGTTTCGTTGGGCATCGTCTGGGCCTGTCGCAGTTAGATAGGGTGAAGATGGGGGAAAAGCACAGAAAATTCAAGCACAATGCAGCGCCATGATTCCAAACCGATTTCACCGCGGCGCGGGCGCGCGGCGGTGCCGGGCCGTTCACGCCGCCCGCTGAAAGGCGGAATGCCGTCGAAACGGGGCGGTCGGCGCCTCATGAATCCGGCAAATGGCGGTCGGGCCATTTACCGCTGTCCTTTTCCCCTCTCCTTTCGGGAGAGGGGGAAGGGGTGAGGGATCGAGCGTCGTCGAATGGAATCCGGACGCTCACTAGTGCGCGGACCCCGCCACCTTCGGTTGGTCGGAGTAGATCAGCAGCGGCGCCGCTTCGGAGGTGATGGTGCTCTCGTCGACGACCACCTTGACCACCTTCTCGAGCGAAGGCAGGTCGAACATCGTGTTGAGCAGCGTGTGCTCGAGGATGGAGCGCAGCCCGCGCGCGCCGGTCTTCCTCTCGAGGGCGCGATGGGCAACCGCCCGCAGCGCGCCCTCCCGGACCTCCAGCTCGACGCCTTCCATGCCGAACATCTTCTGGAACTGCTTGAGCAGCGCGTTCTTCGGCTGCGTGAGGATCTGGATCAGGGCCAACTCGTCCAACTCCTCGAGCGTGGCCACCACCGGCAGCCGGCCGACGAACTCCGGGATCAGCCCGTACTTGATGAGGTCCTCGGGCTGGACGTCGCGCAGCACCCGGGTGATGTCCTTGCGGTTGTCGCGCGAGCTCACCTCGGCGCCGAACCCGATGCCGCCCTTCTCGGAGCGCGCGCGGATGATGCGATCCAGGCCGTCGAACGCGCCGCCGCAGACGAACAGGATGTTGGTCGTGTCCACCTGCACGAATTCCTGGTTGGGGTGCTTGCGCCCGCCCTGCGGCGGCACCGAGGCAATAGTGCCCTCGATCAGCTTCAGCAGCGCCTGCTGCACGCCCTCCCCCGACACGTCGCGCGTGATCGAGGGGTTGTCGGACTTGCGCGAGATCTTGTCGATCTCGTCGATGTAGACGATCCCGCGCTGCGCCTTCTCGACGTCGTAGTCGCATTTCTGCAACAGCTTCTGGATGATGTTTTCGACGTCCTCGCCCACGTAGCCGGCCTCGGTCAGCGTGGTGGCGTCGGCCATGACGAAGGGAACGTTCAGCAGCCGCGCGAGTGTCTGCGCGAGCAGGGTCTTGCCCGAGCCCGTGGGCCCGATCAGCAGGATGTTCGACTTCGCCAGCTCGACGTCGTCGTTCTTCGCCGCCGTCTTCAGCCGCTTGTAGTGGTTGTAGACGGCCACCGACAGGATCTTCTTCGCGAGGTCCTGCCCGATCACGTACTGGTCGAGGATCGAGCGAATCTCCTTGGGCACCGGCAGGTCGGATTTCGCCCCCTTCGCGCCGTGCTCGCCCTGGGTTTCCTCGCGGATGATGTCGTTGCACAGCTCGATGCACTCGTCGCAGATGAACACCGAGGGGCCCGCGATGAGCTTGCGCACCTCGTGCTGGCTCTTTCCGCAGAACGAGCAGTAGAGCAGTTTCTCTCCGCCGACCTTGTCAGACATAGGCTGTCCCCGGATTCTCCGACATTATTTTACGCCTTCGGTTCGGTTCGGTTCGCCAGGACCTTGTCCACGATGCCGTAGGCCAGGGCCTGCTCCCCGCTGAGAAAATTGTCACGATCCGTGTCGCGCTCGACCGTCTTCAACTCCTGGCCGGTGTGCTTGGCCATGATCTCGTTCAGGCGGGACTTGAGGAACAGGATCTCGCGCGCGTGGATCTCGACGTCGGAGGCCTGGCCCTGGAAGCCGCCCATCGGCTGGTGGATCATCACCCGGGAATTGGGCAGGCAGAAGCGCTTGCCCTTGGCCCCAGCGGCCAGCAGCAGCGCCCCCATGCTCGCCGCCTGCCCGACGCACAGCGTCGAGACGTTCGGCTTGATGAACTGCATCGTGTCGTAGATCGCGAGCCCCGCAGACACCAGCCCGCCCGGGGAGTTGATGTAGAACGAGATGTCCTTGTCGGGATTCTCGGACTCGAGGAACAGCATTTGGGCGACGATCAGGTTGGCCGTGATCTCGGTCACCGGGCCGACCAGGAAGACCACGCGCTCCTTCAGCAGCCGCGAATAGATGTCGTAGGCGCGCTCGCCCCGCCCGCTCTGCTCGATCACCATCGGGATCAAGCCGAGACCCCTGGGTTCTTCGAAATGCGCCATTATCGTTTCCCCATCAGTTCGTCGAAGGTGACTGCCTTGTCCGTGACCTTGGCCACGCCCAGCGCCCAGGTCACGACGTTCTCCTCGAGCACCGCGGACTCCGTGTCGCGCAGCCGCTCGGGCGCGGCGTAGAACCATTTCACGACTTCCTCGGGCCGCTCGTAGCTCTGCGCCTGCTCCTCGACCAGCACCCGCACCTGCTCGGGCCGGGGGAAGAGATTGTGCATTTTCACGAGCTCGCCCAGGATCAGACCGAGATTGACGCGGCGCCGGGCCTGCTGCTCGAAGGGCTCGATCGGTATCGGCATTTCGTCCGTCACGCGGATGCCGCGCGCGGCCAGCTCCTGGCGCGCGCCGGCCTGGAGATTGCGGATTTCGGCCTCCAGCAGCGATTTCGGCGTGTCGATCGGCGTGGCGTCGAACAGCGCCTGCATCACCTGGTCCCTGAGGCGCGTCTTCAGCTTGGCCTTAACTTCGCGTTCGAGGTTGTCCCGGATCTCGGCGCGCATCCGCCCGAGGTCGCCGTCCTCGATGCCGAGGCTCTTCGCGAACGCGGCGTCGATTTCCGGAAGGTGGGCCTCGGCCACGCCCTTGACCGTCACCTCGAATCGAGCCGTCCTGCCCGCGACGTCGCGGTGATGGTAGTCATCCGGAAAGCGCGTTTCGAAGGCCTTGCTCTGGCCGGCCTTCATGCCGGCGAGGCTCGCCTCGAACTCCGGCAGCAGCCGCCCGTCGCCCAGCACCACCTGCTGGTCGGTGGCGCTGGATCCCTGGAATGCCGCGCCGTCTATCGTGCCCTGGTAATCCACCGTGACGCGATCGGTATCGCGCGCGCCGCGCTCGACCTCGTGGTAATGCGCGCGCTGCTTGCGCATGATCTCGACGGTCCTGTCCACCTCGGCTTCCGACACCGCGAGTTGCGGGCGCTCGATGGCCACGCCCGAGATGTCCCCCACTCTGACCTCCGGGTAAACCTCGAAGGTGACGCTGTAATGGAACTCCGCGGCGCCGTCCGCGATCGGCATCGGCTCGAACCGCGGGTAGCCCGCGACCTTCAGGTTCTGCTGCCGCAGCGCCTCGCCGAAGCTCTTCTCCATGACGTCGCCGAGCACTTCCTGCCGCACTTGCGTGCCGTAGTGCTGCGCCACCACCTTGAGCGGCACCTTGCCCGGACGGAATCCGTGCAGCTTGATGGTGCGCGTGAGGCGCTTGAGGCGGGATTCCACCTCGGTGTCGATCTCGGCGGTCGGCAGCGCGACGCTCAGCCGCCGCTCGAGCGCGTCCAGTGTTTCCAGGTTTGCTTGCATTTCCGTTTCTTGAAATCGTCTGTCGTTACCGTTGTGCTGCCGGCCCGGCGCGCGAATCTCGCGGGTCGGGCAAAGCGAGGACCTGCGCTCGCACCACGCGCGATCCGCCCGTGGTGCGAAAGGAGGGACTCGAACCCCCACGCCTTGCGGCGCCAGAACCTAAATCTGGTGCGTCTACCAATTCCGCCACTTTCGCGACTTTCTGATTGTAATATAATCGGGTGCACACCGAAAGCTGGCAAGTTGTCTTAAAGTTGTGACGCAGTTTAATGATTTTAATTATGTTTTGCATAGCAACAAATGGGCGTTCGCCACTACGAAAACTTCCCGGTTGCGTCGCTGCTTCTGCCCCCCCGTTTTCGCCAGCCCATCGCGCTGATCTACCGGTTCGCCAGGGAAGCGGACGATTTTGCCGACGAGGGTGACGCGCCGGACGCCGTCCGGCTCGAGCGCCTGGAGGGATTCCGCTCGCAGCTGCGCAAGATCGAGCGTGGCGGCATCCCGGATTCCGAGTGGTTCACCCGGCTCGCCGGCATCATTCACAACCACGGGCTGCCGGTCGTGCTGTTCTACGACCTGCTCTCGGCGTTCGCCCAGGACGTCACGCGCAAGCGCTACGCCCATTTCACGCAGGTTCTCGATTACTGCCGCCGCTCCGCCAACCCGGTGGGCCGCCTGCTCCTGCACCTCTTCGGGCGCGCCACGCCGCGGAACCTGGCGCATTCCGACTCGGTCTGCTCCGCGCTGCAGCTCGTCAATTTCTGGCAGGACGTCGCGATCGATTTCGGGAAAAACCGGATCTACCTGCCGCAGGACGAAATGGCCGGCCACGGCGTGACCGAACGCCACATCGCCGAACGGGTCGCGGACGACGCCTGGCGCGCGCTGATGCGGTTCCAGGTCGAGCGCGCCCGCGGCATGCTGCTCGACGGCGCGCCCCTCGGGCGCGCGCTGCCCGGACGCATCGGGCTCGAGATCCGCGCCACCGTGCAGGGCGGGCTGCGCATACTGGAAAAGCTGGAGGGGGCGGGCTATGACATGTTCCGCCATAGGCCTGTGCTGAAGTGGCATGATTGGCCGGTGATATTGGCGCGGGCGCTCTAGATCTTCTCGTGACTCGTGACTGGTGACTTGTGACTCGAACCGCTGGACCACCCTTTCGCTCCCGCCGGCGATGCCGGCGGAAGGCATCGGCCCAGTCACCAGTCACGAGTCACGAGTCACGCGGTTCGAAGCGTTAGCGGCAATGGATCCCCACGAGTATTGCCAGACCCGAGCGGCCCAAAGCGGCTCGAGCTTCTATTACAGCTTCCTGTTCCTGCCGCCGGAGCGCCGGCGCGCGATCACCGCGCTGTACGCGTTCTGCCGCGAGGTGGACGACGTTGTGGACGAATGCGCCGACGCGGGAGTCGCGCGCATGAAGCTCGCCTGGTGGCGGCAGGAAATTGCCGCAATCTCTCGCGGCGCGCCGCAACACCCGGTGGCGCACGCGCTGGCGGAGGTGGCGCCGCGATTTCGGATCACCGAGGCGCGCCTGAACGAGATCATCGACGGCATGGAAATGGATCTCGATCACCGCTTCTATCCGGACTTCGCGGCGCTGAAGGTCTATTGCCATCGCGTGGCGGGCGTCGTCGGGCTGTTGTCGGCGGAGATCTTCGGCTACGCCGACCCGCGCACGCTCGAGTACGCGGAGGACCTGGGCATGGCCTTCCAGCTGACCAACATCGTCCGCGACGTGGGCGAAGACGCCCGCCGCGGCCGCATTTACCTGCCCCTCGACGAGCTGGGCCGTTATGGCGTGACCGAAACCGACATCCTGCAGGCGCGAGATACCAACGGCTTCCGGCAGCTGATGGAATTCCAGATCGACCGCGCGCTGCGCTACTACCGCGACGCGTTCTCCAAGCTGCCGGCGGGGGACCGCCAGGCACAGCGCCCGGGCATCATCATGGCCGCGATCTACCAGACCATGCTGGACGAGATCCGCCGCGACGGCTGCCGGGTGCTGACGCAGCGCGTTTCCCTCACACCGATACGGAAGCTGTGGATTGCGTGGCGCACCTGGATCAGGGGATGAAGCGTGACGTGATGATTCGTGACGTGACGATGCGTGACAGGAATTGCGTGACGTGATGGAGCGAGATTTGGGCTCTGATTATGCCTTTTTCTGTCACGCTTCATCATGTCACGCAGGACCATGTCACGCCGTATCAGGTCACGCCGTTCGATAGGAGCATCGATGGACCTCCAGTTGCGCGGGAAGACCGCATTAGTGACCGGTGCCAGCATGGGCATCGGCCGCGCCATCGCCAGGGGGCTCGCGGCGGAAGGCGTGAAGCTGTGCGTGGCCGCGAGGCGGCGCGCGCTCCTCGACGAGCTGGCGACGGAGATCGTGGCAGCGGGAGGCGCCGCGCCCACGGTAATCGAGATCGACGTGATACCGGATGGCGCGCCCGAGCGGCTCGCGCAGGCGGCAACCAAGGCGCTCGGCAGCGTTGACATCCTCGTCAACAGCGCGGGCGGCAGCCAGCCGCCGCTGGCGATCGACGCGCCGGAATCCGCCTGGCAGGACTCGATGACGCTCAATTTCGTGCGCGTGCGCCAGCTGACCCACGCCGTTCTGCCCGGCATGATCGCGAAGCGCTGGGGCCGCATCATCAACATCAGCGGCAAATCCGAGCCGGAGCGGCTGATTGCCGCGACGCCGGCCAAGGCGGCGGTGCACGCGTGGTCCAAGGGCCTGTCGCGCGAGATCGGCAGGCACGGCATCACGATCAACTGTATTCCCCCGGGCCGCATCATGAGCGAGCAGATCCGGCGCAAGTACTCCGACGAGTTCCGCGCCAGGGAATCAGCCGAGGCGATTCCCGTCGGCCGCTACGGCGAGCCCGAGGAGCTCGCCGCCCTCGCCGTCTTTCTCGCCTCGCCGATCGCGCGCTACATCACGGGGGCGGTGATGCCGGTGGACGGCGGGCTCAGGCGCTACGCTTTTTAAGACTATTAGTGGTGAGTGGTGAGCGGTGAGTGGTGAGTAGTTAGGAGTAAACCCCATCAAACGCCTTTTCCCGTCTTCGACTCACTACTAACGACTAACGCTTTGGGTTCGGTCGATTCGCAGGGCGTATAATCCGGCGACATTCGCAAGGGTGAGTGGCCATGCAAACCAAGATTCCATGCGTGATCATGCGCGGCGGCACGTCGCGCGGCCCGTTCTTCAAGCTGACCGACCTGCCCGCCGACATTCCCACCCGCGATGCAGTGCTGCTCTCGGTGATGGGTTCACCACACCAGATCCAGATTGACGGAATCGGCGGCTCGCACTCGGTGACGAGCAAGGTCGCGATGATCAGCAAATCGAAGCACGCCGACGCCGACGTCGATTACCTGTTCGCGCAAGTACAAATCCACGAGAGCGTCGTGGACACCAAGCCCAACTGCGGCAACATGCTGGTGGCGGTCGGCCCGTTCGCGATCGAGGCGGGACTGGTGGCCGCGAAGAACGGCGAGACCACGGTGCGCATCTTCAACGTCAATACCCAGTCTCTGGTCGAAGCGATCGTGCAGACCCCCGACGGCGAGGTCCGTTACGACGGCGACGCCGCCATCGACGGCGTGCCGGGCACGGCAGCGCCGGTCGGCATCAATTTCCAGAGCGCGATCGGCTCGGTTACCCAGAAGATGCTGCCTACCGGCAGGCCGTCTGACGTCATCGATGGCGTGGAAGTGAGCTGCGTGGACGTTGCGATGCCGGTGG